>JGI26523J50269_1001248_pt1 | contig 11173 bp, 8 predicted proteins | sample ThiBio_inoc_biof_FD_50269 | JGI IMG/M metagenome (IMG submission 50269) | reverse complement strand
CGCCTTCGTTCCCACCGTGGGCGCCTCGGGCGCGCTGTTCGGCCTGCTGCTGGCGTTCGGCATGCTGTACCCGAGGGAGAAGATCTTCCTGATCTTCCTGCCGATACCGATGCCGGCGTGGCTGTTCGTGATCGGCTACGCGGCGGTGGAACTGGTGCTGGGCGTCACCGGCACCCAGGCCGGGGTGGCGCATTTCGCGCATCTCGGTGGCATGGTGGGCGGCTATGTCATGATCCAGTACTGGCGCGGCCGCCTGCCGCTGAAGCCGAAGCGCCAACTGCTGCGCTGACCGTCCACCGGGGAAACCATGAGCCAAGACCTGCAGCGCCGCCTCACGCCGCGCCACATCACCTTCATGGCGCTGGGCATGTGCATCGGCGCCGGGCTGTTCCTCGGCTCGGCCAGCACGATCAAGCTGGCCGGCCCCTCGGTGCTGTTCGCCTACATGTTCGGCGGCGCGATGATCTTCATCATCATGCGCGCGCTAGGCGAGATGGCGGCGCACGAGCCCGTCGCCGGTTCCTTCGGCGCCTATGCGCACAAGTACCTAGGTCCGTTCGCCGGCTACCTCACCGGCTGGAACTACTGGATCCTGATGATGGGCGTGGGCATCGCCGAGAGCACGGCGGTGGGCATCTACATGAAGGCGTGGTTCCCCGACTCGCCGCAATGGATCTGGGCGTTCGCCAGCGTCGCGATGATCGGCGGCCTGAACCTGCTGGCGGTGAAGGTGTACGGCGAGCTGGAGTTCTGGTTCTCGCTGATCAAGGTGCTCACCGTGGTGGCGATGATCCTCGGCGGCTTCGCGATGATCTGGCTGGGCTGGGGCAACGGCGGCAAACCGGTGGGCCTGGCCAACCTGTGGACGCATGGCGGCTGGTTCCCGCACGGCGTCACCGGCATGGTGCTGGCCTTGCCGGTGCTGGTGTTCTCCTTCGGCGGCATCGAGACCATCGGCATGGCGGCGGCGGAGGCCGCGCAGCCGGAGCGCACCATCCCGCGCGCGGTGAATTCGGTGATCTGGCGCATCCTGATCTTCTACATCGGCTCGCTGTTCGTGATCATGGCGATCTACCCGTGGAACGAGCTGGACGCGAACAGCAGCCCGTTCGTCACCACCTTCGCGCGGCTGGGCATTCCCGGCGCGGCGGGGCTGATCAATTTCGTGGTGATCACCGCGGCGCTGTCCAGCTTCAACTCCACCACCTTCAGCGGCAGCCGCATGCTGCACAGCCTGGCCGGCAAGGGGCAGGCGCCCGCGGCGATGGGCAAGACCAGCGTGCACGGCGTGCCGGTGCGCGGCGTGCTGGTGACCATGGCCTTCCTGCTGTTCGGCGTGCTGATGAACTACCTGGTGCCGGGCCGCATCTTCGGCATGATGATGTCCATCCTCGCGTTCAACACGGTGTGGACCTGGGGCATGGTGCTGGTGGCGCACTGGAGCTTCCGCCGCCGCCAGGCGCAGCCGCTGGCGTTCCGGCTGCGCGTGTGGCCGCTGTCCAGCGTGCTGTGCCTCGCCTTCCTCGCCTTCGTGTGGGTGATGCTGGCCTACAGCCCGGATACCCGCGTGGCGATCTACGTGGGCGTGGCGTGGATCGCGCTGCTTACCGTGGCCTATTACGCGTTCGGCATCGAGCGGCGCATGCGGCAGGCGGCTGCTTCGGACGCCGCCTGATTCCGTCGCGGGTTCGGCGCTGCTTCCCCGAAACGCACGGCGCAGGCCGTGCGTTTTTTCATGCGCATCCTTTCGCCTGCCCGGACGCAGCATGATTCCGGCGACGGATTGGCCTATACTCCCCCGGGGTATACAAGGCGAACGTCCATGCCGTACTCGACGCAGGAAAAGAAGCGGGCGCTGGTGCGCGTGCGTCGCATCGGCGGCCAGCTGGATGCGCTGGCGCAGGCGCTGGAGCAGGAGGCCGACTGCGGCGCCGTGCTGCAGCAGATCGCGGCGATCCGCGGCGCGGTGAACGGGTTGATGGGCGAGGTGCTGGAAAGCCACCTGCGCGCGAGCTTCGTGCCGGCCGCCGCCAAAACCCGCGGCGCTGCGGATGCGGCGGCGCTGGAACAGACCATCGCGCTGCTGCGCACCTACCTCAAGTAACCGGCCCGCGTCGGCCGGACCATCGATCGATCACAGGAGTACCGCCATGAAATCCCGTGCCGCCGTCGCCTTCGCTCCCGGCAAGCCGCTGGAGATCGTCGAGATCGACGTGGCCCCGCCGAAGAAGGGCGAGGTGCTGGTGAAGATCAGCCACACCGGCGTCTGCCACACCGATGCGTTCACGCTCTCGGGCGACGACCCGGAAGGCCTGTTCCCCTGCGTGCTCGGCCACGAAGGCGCCGGCGTGGTGGTGGAAGTCGGCGAGGGCGTCACCTCGGTGCAGCCGGGCGACCACGTGATTCCGCTGTATACCGCCGAATGCGGCGAGTGCCTGTTCTGCAGGAGCGGCAAGACCAACCTGTGCACCGCAGTGCGCGCCACCCAGGGCAAGGGCGTGATGCCGGACGGCACCACGCGCTTCTCATACAACGGCCAGCCGCTCTACCACTACATGGGCTGCAGCACGTTCAGCGAATACACCGTCGTCGCGGAAGTGTCGCTGGCGAAGATCAACCCGCAGGCGGACCACGAGCAGGTCTGCCTGCTGGGCTGCGGCGTCACCACCGGCATCGGCGCGGTGCACAACACCGCGAAGGTGCAGGAAGGCGACAGCGTGGCGGTGTTCGGCCTCGGCGGCATCGGCCTGGCGGTGGTGCAGGGCGCACGCCAGGCGAAGGCGGGCCGCATCATCGTGGTGGATACCAATCCGGCGAAGTTCGAGCTGGCGCGTTCCATGGGCGCCACCGACTGCGTCAATCCGAAGGAGCACGACAAGCCGGTGCAGCAGGTGATCGTGGAGATGACCGGCTGGGGCGTGGACCACAGCTTCGAATGCATCGGCAACGTCAACGTGATGCGCGCGGCGCTGGAATGCGCGCATCGCGGCTGGGGCCAGTCGGTGATCATCGGCGTGGCCGGCGCGGGCCAGGAAATCTCTACGCGTCCGTTCCAGTTGGTCACCGGCCGCAAGTGGATGGGCACCGCGTTCGGCGGCGTGAAGGGCCGCAGCCAGTTGCCCGGCATGGTCGAGGACGCGATGAAGGGCGAGATCGAACTGGCGCCCTTCGTCACCCACACCATGGGGCTGGACGGCATCAACCATGCCTTCGAGCTGATGCACGAGGGCAAGTCGATCCGTTCGGTCGTCCACTATTGACCCGCAAGCCCCTCTCCCTTCGGGAGAGGGGTAGGGGTGAGGGTACGGGCGAAGCGTTGTGCTTCGCCCGTACCCTCATCCGCCCTTCGGGCACCTTCTCCCAAGGGGAGAAGGAAAAGCCAAGGAGATCCCACGTGAACCTCGAACTCATAGAACACCGCGCCTGCTTCGGCGGCTGGCAGGACGTCTACCGGCACGACTCGGTCGTGCTGGGCTGCGCGATGAATTTCGCCGTCTACCTGCCGCCGCAGGCGGAGAAGGAACGGCTGCCGGTGCTGTACTGGCTGTCGGGGCTGACCTGCACCGAGCAGAACTTCATCGCCAAGGCCGGCGCGCAGCGTTACGCAGCCGAGCATGGCGTGATCGTGGTGGCGCCGGACACCAGCCCGCGCGGCGAAGGCGTGGCGGACGACCCGGCCTACGACCTCGGCCAGGGCGCGGGCTTTTACCTCAACGCCACCGAGCAGCCCTGGACCACGCACTACCGCATGCAGGACTACGTGGCGCAGGAGTTACCCGCGCTGGTCGAGGCTTCGTTCCCGACCAATGGCGTGCGCGGCATCAGCGGGCATTCGATGGGCGGCCACGGCGCGTTGACCATCGCGCTGCGCAACCCGGGGCGCTACCGCAGCGTGTCGGCGTTCGCGCCCATCGTGGCACCGGCGCAGGTGCCGTGGGGCGAGAAGGCGTTTGCCGCGTACCTCGGGCCGGACCGTTCGCGCTGGGCGCAGTACGACGCCGTGGAACTGCTGAAGACCGCGAGCGAACGCCTGCCGCTGCTGGTGGATCAGGGCGAGGCCGACGAATTCCTCGCCACGCAACTCAGGCCGGAACTGCTGCGCGAGGCGTGCGCCAAGGCAAACCATCCGCTGACCCTGCGCCTGCATCCCGGCTACGACCACAGCTACTACTTCATCGCGAGCTTCATCGGCGAGCACATCGCCTGGCATGCGAGGGCGATGAGGGCTTGAGAGATGCCGTGCGGAGACGCTGTGCTTTGTGCTTGCGTTGCCGGGCATGAATCGCCGTCGACCTAGCCGTCGGTGGATACCGTAAGCGATTCCCAGGCATCGATTTCCGCAGCGTAGTCGGCGAGTTTTTGCCTGACCAGCGCCAGCGCATCGCTGCCGAGCAGCAAGTGGGCGGGCGGGTGTTCGCTGCCGATCAGGGTGAGGATGGCCTTGGCTGCCCTGACGGGATCGCCGAGCTGCTTGCCGCTTTTTTCCTCGCGCGCCTGGCGGATGGGATCGAACAGCGCATCGTAGTCTGCGATGCCGCGTGGTGTGCGGACCATGGAGCGGCCGGCCCAGTCGGTGCGGAACGACCCTGGCGCGACGGCGGTGACGGCGATGCCGAAGGGCTTAAGCTCCTTCCCGAGCACTTCGGTAATACCCTCCAGTGCGAATTTGCTGCCGCAGTAGTAAGCGATGCCCGGCATGGTGATGAAGCCGCCCATCGAGGTGATGTTGATGATGTGGCCACGCCGCCGTGCGCGCATATGAGGCAATACGGCCTTGGTGACGGCAACCGCGCCGAACACGTTGACGTCGAATTGCCGGCGCATGGCCTCCAGTGGCGATTCTTCGAGGATGCCCTCGTGGCCGTAGCCCGCGTTGTTGATCAGGACATCGATGGGACCCGCGGCGGACTCCGCTTCGGCGACGATGCCGGAGATGGACGCGAAATCAGTCACGTCGAGGATGCGGCCAAAGGCCTCGGCCGGGTTCGTCGCCTCGAAGTCGCGTCTGGCAGCCTCGTTGCGCACGGTTCCGACGACGCGGTGGCCTGCCGCGAGCGCCTCGTTTGCCAGTGCTCGCCCGAAGCCGCTGTTGACGCCGGTGATGAACAGTGTTTTTGCAGATGGCATGGGGGAGTCCTCTGATGGAATTCGATGGCATGTCCCGTTGCGCGGGTCGGATGAAAGAGTAGATTTCGTGGGCGAGGGAAAAGAGGGTGTTTCGTATGAATGTCTTGCCCATTTCTATGGATGATGTGCGTTGTCCGGGACGGGCGCTGCGAGGGACATGATGGAAAAGCCGCGAAGACCCGTCGCAGTTGTCGATGCGGATCTGCGGCGCCGCATGGTCGCCGTGCTCGGCAGGCTGGCGCCGCGCGAGGGCTACAACCTGACGCCCTTGCCGGATGTGCGGCTGCTGCGTTCCGACCGTCCGCTTGGTCGCACGCCGGTGTTGTACGAGCCGGGTATCGTGATCGTCTGCCAAGGGCGGAAGCGGGGTTTCTTCGGCGACCAGGTCTATCTCTACGACGAGCAGCACTATCTGGCGGTTTCGGTACCGGTGCCGTTTTCCATGGAAACGGATGCAAGCGCGGCGGCGCCCTTGCTGGCGATCTACATGCGCCTCGATTTCAGCGTGGCGGCCGACCTGATGCTGCAGATCGACCGGCATGGTGGAGTTGCTGCGGCCGCACCGCAGGGCATGATCTCCACGCCCATGGATCGGTATCTGGGCGAATCGGTGCTGAGCCTGCTGCAGGCCATGTGCAATCCGCTGGAAGCCAGCGTATTGGGCCCTACGCTGGTCCGCGAGATCTATTTCCGGGTCCTGGGCGGTAAGCAAGGAGGCGCCATGCGCGCCGCCCTGGCGATGCAGAACCAGTTCGGCAGGATTGCCAAGGCGCTTCGGCGCATCCACGCCACCTACGATCAGGCCCTGGATGTGGGCGTCCTGGCCGGCGAGGCCGGCATGAGCGTGCCCACGTTCCATGCCCACTTCAGGGCAATCACCCACACCTCGCCGATCCAGTACCTGAAATCGACGCGCCTGCACCAGGCGAGATTATTGATGGTCCGCAACGGCGCCACCGCTGCGTCCGCCGCCGCAGCGGTCGGCTATGAAAGCGCCTCGCAGTTCAGCCGGGAGTTCAAGCGCCTGTTCGGGCGCAGTCCGACGGAGGAGGCCCGCCGGATGCAGGCGAGCTTCGCCATTCCGCCGCCATCGATCCCGTACCCCTACGTTTCTTCCCACTGAGCCGGCGGTGCATGCCGCCGGCGACGGTCAGCGCAGCGCCAGGAAATCCGCGCTCACCACGAAACGCACCGCATCCAGGCGCAGCCGCGACTGCGGCAGGGCGGCGAGCAGGGCGTCGCGTTCGGCGGCGACGGTGGCGATTTCCGCCGCACTGATCGACGGGTTCACCGTGCGCAGTGCCTGCAGGCGCGACAGTTCGGCGTCCAGTGTGGCGCCGGCCTCGGCCACTGCATCGTCGATCATCGCCTGCGCGCGGCTGCGCGCCGTCTGCTCGGCCTTCTCCAGCATCGGCGGTACCAGCTTGGCGAGGAACTTGCGGTAGCGCGGCACCTCGATGTTGCGGTCGGCGGCCTTGCGCAGCGCGGTGTCGCTGGGCTGGAAGTCCTCGCGCTCGACGAGCTTCGTGTCGATGGTGACGGTGATCGGCAGCGCGGGCAGGAAACGCTCCGCATCGAGCCGGCGGTCGGCCACGCACTCCAGCACGAACACGCTCTGCAGCAGCGCGCTGCGCGGCGGCAGCATGTCGTCCACCATGAAGGCGGCGTTGCCCTGTTCGCCGGACAGCGCGAGGTCCAGCGCGCCGGCGATCATCGGATGGTCGAGCCGCAGCAGCGGCAGTTCCTCGCGCGCCAGCGCCACCGCGCGACTGAAGGTGGCCGACAGCGGCCCTTCGGCGAAGCCGGGCAGGGCGTCGGTGGAGAGGTATTGCGGATCGAGCAGCAGCACCTTGCCGCCCAGTTCCTCGGCGTGGATGCCGTAGGCTTCCAGCAGGCGCTGCACGAACGCATCGCGCGACGGGTCCTCGTCCTCGCGGCGGAACGCCTGGCCCAGTTCCTCGGCGTGCGGGTCGCGGCTGGCGGCGAGTTCCAGCAGGTGGTCGCGGCCTTCGCGGATCAGCTCGGCCATCTGCTCGTGGGCGGCGCGCGTCTCGGCGAGCAGCACGTCCAGTTCCTGGTCGCGGCCGTCGTCGCCGCGCGCGTGCTGGTCGGCCAGCCGCGCCAGCGTGTCGCCGTAGCGGCGCAGCAGTTCGCGGCCGTCCGCCGGACTCAGCCGGAACGCATCCACGCCCTCGTCGTACCAGCGCGCCAGCACGTGCTGCGCGCTGTCGGCGACGGCGAGGATGTGGATGCTGATGTCGTGCGTCTGGCCGATGCGGTCGAGGCGGCCGATGCGCTGTTCCAGCAGGTCGGGGTCCAGCGGCAGGTCCCACAGCACCAGCCGGTGCGCGAACTGGAAGTTGCGGCCTTCCGAGCCAATTTCCGAGCACAGCAGCAGGCGCGCACCGTCGGGCTGCGCGAAGTAGGCCGCGTTGCGGTCGCGCTGCACGATGCCCAGGCCCTCGTGGAAGCGCGCGATGCCGGCGCCGCTGCGCGTGCGCAGCGCTTCCTCCAGCGCCAGCACCTTGGCCTGGCTGCGGCAGATCAGCAGGAACTTGTCCTGCGGATGCGCGTCGAGCAATTCGACCAGCGCCTCGAGGCGCGGATCGTTCGCGTAGTCGTGCTCCAGCACGGGCGAGGGTTGCTGGATGTCGGCATGGAATTCGGCGAGCAGGGACTGGCGCATGGCCTCGTCCACGTCGGCGGCATCCAGCACCTGCCACTGCGGCACGCGTTGCGGAAAACCGCCGATGCCGGCGCGACGGTTGCGGAACATCGCGCGGCCGGTGCCGTGGCGGTCGATCAGCGCGGCGAGGATTTCGCGCGCGTGCTCGGGCCTGGTGGTGTCGGCGAGCCGCGCTTCCAGCGCCGCATCGCCGACGAAGGCGTTGCGCAGCATGGCGAGTTCGGCATCACTCAACGCTTCGCCATCGAGCAGCTTGTCGGCTACCTGCGACAGCGGCTGGAAGCGCTCGGCCTCGGCGAGATAGGCGTCGAGGTCGTGGTAGCGCTGCGGATCGAGCAGGCGTAGGCGGGCGAAGTGGCCGCTGCGGCCCAGCTGTTCCGGCGTGGCGGTGAGCAGGATCACGCCCGGCGTCTTCGCGGCCAGCCGTTCCGCCAGGGTGTAGCGCGGGCTGGCGGCCTCGGGCGTCCAGGCGAGGTGGTGCGCTTCGTCCACCACGAGCAGGTCCCACGGCGCGTCCAGCAGTTGCTGCGCGCGCTTCGGGTTCGCTTCGAGGAAGGCGAAGTCGGCGATCACCAGTTGCTCGTCCTCGAACGGGTTGCCGCTGGCCTCGCCTTCGTCCGACAGCGACAGCGCCTCGCAGCGCTCCTCGTCGTAGATCGCGAAGCTGAGGTTGAAGCGGCGCAGCAGTTCCACGAACCACTGGTAGACGAGGGTGTCGGGGAGCAGCAACAGCACGCGCGAGGCGCGGCCGGTGGCGAGCTGGCGCGCCACGATCATGCCCGCCTCGATGGTCTTGCCCAGGCCCACCTCATCGGCCAGCAGCACGCGCGGCGGCCGGCGCGCCGAGGCGATGCCGGCCACGCGCAACTGGTGCGGCACCAGGCCCACGCGCGCGGCGCCCAGGCCCCAGGCCGGCGAACGGCGCGCCTCGGCGCGGCGGCGCAGGCCTTCCACGCGCAACTCGAACTGCGCCACGGAATCGGTGCGCCCGCCGATCAGGCGATCGTCGGCCTGGCTCACGCTCTGCTCGTCGTCGAGCTGGCCCTCGTGCAGCTCGCGCCCTTCGCCGCGGTAGATCAACAAGTCCTCGCGGATCTCCACCTGCTCGACCAGGAACGCGATCCCCTTGCCGGCCACGCGCTGCCCGGCACGGAACTCGGCGCGCACCAGCGGCGCGGAATCCACCGCGTAAGGCCGCAACACCCCGGCCTTGGCGAACAGCACCTGCACGCCGCGTCCTTCGACGCGCAGCACGGTGCCGAGGCCGAGCTCCGGCTCGGCGGTGGAGATCCAGCGTTGACCAGGTACGAACATTGCACAGCCGCTTGGGTTCGAGGGCCGACAATTATCCGCTGCAAGCCGTGTGGTGGGAACCGCCACGTATCGCTTGTACCCGTCCTTGAAGATGAAAAGCGGCGCCCGGGTTGCCCCGGGCGCCGCCGTGGATCACATGCTTGTGCCGGTCAGTTGAGGATTTCGCGCCAATTGACGCGATTGAGCAGGTTGCTGCCAGCGGGCTGCTTGATCTTGGCAGTTTGCGGCAGGGATCCGGTCTGTCCATACAGGATCGCGAACTGGCCACCTGGCAACTGGATCATCTGCAGTCCGGTAGTCGCCGTATTGGTGGTGATGGATTGCATCACATTACCCGCGCTGTCCTGCAACACGGACTGCCCTGTCGAGAAGTCGGCGGCGTAGATATTTCCCTGCAACGAACACGGATCGGTGGACGGTGTGACTGTGGCCCACGCGATCACCGAGACGCCAGCAGATGCATCGGGATTCACCACGATCCGTTCGGTACCGCCGTTGCTGCCGGCGGCTCCCGGAAGGTCGTAGTACCAGCCGCTGGCACTGTCAGCAACATTCAGCGGAGTTGTCAGCGGATTCGTCACCAGAACACTGCGAGTCAAGGGGAGGCCAGTCGTGGATGGCGTGCTGCCGCTGCCGTCGCGGAGGGCGTACATGGTTTGCTTCTGTGCGTTGTTCAGGTCGCTGGTATCAAGGAACTGGCCCGTGCCCACGAATACCCAGCGCAGCGTACCCAGGCCGGTGGAGTCGATGCCTTCTTCGATGCGCGGAGCGGTGGTGATCGGCTGCGGATTGCCCGAGGGATCGGTGAGCGTGGCAAACAGGGTGGGCGCGGGATAGTTTGGGGTCGGATTTCCGCTGGCGTCGAGTGCCGTCTCCGACAAATCGAAACGCCAGACATTCCCCAGCAGATCGCCTGCGTAGACTTGGTCGATCGTGCCGTCGCTCACGTCCTGGGTATAGCCCGTTGCCTGCGCCAAGCCGGCAGGATTGGTGGCGCTGCCTACGCCGGTGTCGATCTTTTGCAGCAAGGCACCGGTCTTGGCGTTTAGCACGTACAGGATGCCGTGGCCCGCAAGTGGCCCCGTGGTGTTGTCATAGCCGGACGTCATCACCACCACCCAGCCGTATTTGCGTGTCTTGAGGATCAATGGGTGGCCGTAGCTGTAACCCATGTCGGCATCGGTGAACTCCCATAGCGCCTTGGACGCGAGTGCCTGTTCTCCCGTTGCCGTATTGCTGCCGGTTGGCTGGATGGATGAAGGTACTGATGTGATGTCGAGTGCGAAGATCCCCTTGCCGCCCTTGCCCAGGCCATCCACCAGGACGGTATGCCAACTGGATGTTGTGGCAGTGGAAGGCAGGGGATTGAGGCCCGTATAGCTGAAATCGACGTCGCCCACCTGTGGCGTGCTGTCGACATAGAAATGATGGCTGTAGTTGTTCGTGGTAACGCCGTCCAGGTTCGCCAGCGCGGCGAGTCCGTCGACCTGGGGGGAATTGTTTGGTCCCGCATAGAGCAGGCTGGGCACGTAGGCAAACAATTCGCTGCCGCCACCCCCTACCGGGTTGGTCACCGTCGGGTTGGTAAAGTCGGCCTCGAAGGCATGCAGCATGCCGTCGTTCGCACCCACATAGGTCACCGGTTGGCGGTTCTGCACCAATGTCGCGAAGGCGGTATAGCCCGGGTTGGCCGATTCCGAGTACGAGGGCGATAGTGCGTTTTGCACCAGCACGGCCGAGGAATTGACGATGTCGCCAAGGATGTGACTGCGTACGTGGAAGGTCGTCCCCTCGTTGCTCTTGTCGCCGCGCAGGAAACTGACCAGGGATGTGCTGCCTACAGCGGTCTGCTCGGCCGGCGACAAGTTGGCGTAACGGAAAGGTACGCCCTTTTTCGTGGCGTTGTTCCAGGTGATGACGCGGCGGCCGGTATCCCATCCGTTGTTGGTGCTATTTACATACTGCGTCAATGCCTCCAACTGCGTTTGGGCGCTCCAGGTATTGGTGCCTGCGACCGGTGTCACGCTGCCTCCTGCCGTGTTGCTG
>JGI26523J50269_1001204_pt1 | contig 11623 bp, 9 predicted proteins | sample ThiBio_inoc_biof_FD_50269 | JGI IMG/M metagenome (IMG submission 50269) | reverse complement strand
GTCGGCTGGTCGATGAATTTGAGCGCGCGCATCCGCCCCAGGACATATTCCTGACGTGCCTTGGCGCGCGGGAAATTGACCACAGGGTTGTAACGAGACGGTGCTTTCGGCAAGCCTGCAAGCATGGCGAATTCCGCCAGCGACAATTCGCGCATCGGCTTGCCGAAGTAAGTGCGCGCGGCAGCTTCGAAGCCGTAGGCGCGTTGGCCGAGATAAATCTGGTTGAGGTACAACTCGAGAATTTTGTCCTTCGACAGGCTGTGTTCGATCTTCATCGCCAGCATGGCTTCGGACAGTTTGCGGGTGAGCGTCTTCTCGTTCGACAGGAAGAAGTTGCGGGCTACCTGCATGGTGATGGTCGAGGCGCCTTCCTTGGCGCCGCCGGATACCAGGTTTGACATCGCAGCACGCAGCACGCCCAGCGTATCGACCCCGCCATGCTCATAGAAGCGCTCGTCTTCAGCGGCGATGATCGCCTGCTTCATATAGGTCGGGACTTTATCGATGGCGATGAAGGCCCGGCGTTCTTCACCGAATTCGCCGATCAGGGCGCCGTCAGCCGTGAAGACGCGCAANGGCAGCTTGGGTTTGTAGTCTGTCAGCGCTTCGAGCGGCGGCAGGTTCGGGTAAATCAGGGCTGCAGCCAATCCGGCCAGTGCCGTGCCGACGACGCCGAGGCTGACAATCAATGCCAGTGCGTAATGCCACCATTTCGAAAACATCCGATTCCTTCTTTGGAGACGCCATACATTTGGAAATCCGCACCCAATATCGAGCCCCGGGTGGGGCGGCGGGTCCGTCTCGATAACCCGCTGTTTCTTATGCACATGGATTCGTCACGTGCCGAGCAGGGTACTTGGGAGCCCCCATGCGCCGGCGTGTTGTTCGAATCTGCCCTGCGATGCCTAAAGTTTCCGCCGATTATAGGCGTTAGTGGTGTTGGAAATTGGACACATATGTTCAACTCCAATGTAGTCGCAAGAAAAAAACTGTTAAAAACCGTGTGTTGTTGCTAGCATCTAAAAACAATAATAAGAAAAAGCGCCAACCCACAGAAGTGTAAAGGAAAACTCTTGCACCTGAATATCAATCTAGACTGGCTGTCTGCCAAGGGTCTGCCCATCCTGGGGCTCGACATCAGTACGACTGCGGTCAAACTGGTGGAGTTGTCCGACGCAGGGAAAGGCATGTTGCGGGTGGAACGCTACGTCATCGAGCCCTTGCCCAAGGATGCCGTGACAGACGGCAATATCGCCAATCTCGATCAGGTGGCCGATGCTTTGCGGACCGCTTGGAAGGATCTGGGGACGCGGATCAAGAATGTGGCCCTGGCATTGCCGTCGTCGGCCGTCATCACCAAAAAGATCCTGGCCCCGGCCAGCCTCAAGGGGATCGACCTGGAGAACCAGGTGGAGGCCGAGGCCAACCAGGTCATTCCCTTTTCGCTCGATGAGGTGAATCTGGATTTCCAGGTGCTCGGCCCGTCGCCCAGCAGCCCGGACGATATGCAGGTCCTGCTTGCCGCGGCACGCAAGGAAAAGGTCGAGGATCGCGTGGCGGCCGTCGAGGCGGCCGGCCTGAAGGCGCTGATCATGGACGTCGAATCGTATGCCACGCAGACCGCCTACGAACAGATTGCCCATCTGCTGCCCCATAGCGGTGCCGGACAGACCGTGGCGATCATCGACGTGGGTGCGCAGAACATGCACATCAATATCCTCAACGACAACGAATCGGTTTACCTGCGCGAACACGGTTTTGGCGGCAACCAGCTCAACAACGAAATCTCGCGACGCTACGGCATGACCAGCGAAGAGGCCGAAAATGCCAAGCGCAAGGGCACGCTGCCCGAGAGCTATGACATGGAAGTGCTGCAGCCCTACAGTGAAACCCTGGCCATGGAAATCGGCCGTGCCCTGCAGCTCTTCACGACCTCGACACAGTATCGCAAGGTCGACCAGATCCTGCTGGCCGGTGGCGGCGCCATGATTCCCGGCATCGATGAAGTGGTCGCGCAGCGCACGGGCACGCCGACGATGGTGGTCAACCCGTTTGCCAACATGGCCGTCGGCTCCAAAATCCGGCCTCAGGCATTGACCGCCGATGCGCCTTCTCTCTTTGTCGCTTGCGGCCTCGCCATGCGGAGGTTTGACCCACAATGATCCGCATTAACCTCCTCCCCCACCGCGAACTTGCGCGTGCCGCCCGGCGACGCCAGTTCAATATCCTGCTTGGCATTGCCGTTGCGACGGGTGTTCTGGTTGTCGTTGTGGGACATAGCGTGATTGCCGCACGGCAGTCAAACCAGGAAGCGCGCAATGCTTATCTAGAACAGGAAATCGCCAAGCTTGATGGCCAGATCGGCGAAATCAAGAAAATCCGCGAACAGACGCAGGCATTGCTGGCACGCAAGCAGGTCGTCGAAACCTTGCAGTCCAACCGTACCGAAGTCGTCCATTTGTTCGACCAGATGATCCGCCTGCTTCCGGACGGTCTCTATCTCAAGTCCTTCAAACAGGCGGGCGATATCGTCACGATCAGCGGCTATACCCAGTCGAGCGCGCGCGTTTCCACATTGATGCGGAATCTCGACGGTTCGCCCTGGTTCGAATCGGCCACGCTGGTCGAGATCAAGGCCGCCACCGTGAACAATCTGCGCGCCAACGAGTTCGTGCTGACCGTCAAGCAGACGCATCAGCAACCGGACAGCGCGAATGACAAGGGGGGCAAGGCATGACCCTGGACGAACTCAATAAACTCGATCTGAAGACGCTGGCCGACTGGCCGCTGCCGACCAAGCTCGTTGCGCTGGCATTCCTGTGCGTGGTGATCGTGCTGGCAGGCTGGTGGTTCGACTGGCGCGGCGGAATGGAAACGCTCGATACCGCGAAGCAGAAGGAAACCGAGCTGCGCAGCGTGTTCACCACCAAGAAGAATCAGGCCATCAATCTGGATGCGTACAAAAAGCAGCTGGCCGACATTGAGCAGGCGTTCGGCGCGTTGTTGAAGCAATTGCCGAACAAGCAGGAAATGGATGCGCTGATCACGGACGTCAACCAGGCAGGCCTGGGGCGCGGCCTGCAGTTCGACCTGTTCCGGCCCCAAGCCGAGACGGTGTCCGAGTTCTATGCCGAAACGCCCATCCAGGTCAAAGTGACCGGCGGCTATCATGACATTGCCGCCTTCGTCAGCGATGTCTCCAAGCTGCCGCGCATCGTGACTTTGCAGGATATTTCCATGCAGCCGGCGAAGGATGGCGTGCTGAATATGGACGCCATCGTCAAGACCTACCGTTATCTGGACGACGACGAGGTCATCGCCCGGAAACAAAAAGCCAAGGAGCAAAAGAAATGAAGCGCCTGGCCATTGTATTGATAGTTACCGGTTTGAGTGGCTGCGGCAGCGGCGACATGGACGATCTGCACCGATTCGTCGCCGAAACCGGCAAGGACATGCAAGGGAAAATCGATCCACTGCCGGAGGTGAAGGCTTACGAGCCGTTCAGTTATGCGGCCTTCGATCTGCCCGATCCCTTCAAGCCGAGAAAGCTCTCGACCGGCGGAGGCGGCGGGATGCAGCCCGATCTCACCCGTCCGAAGGAGCCTCTGGAAGCCTTCTCGCTTGAGACGCTGAAAATGGTGGGCGTATTGTCACAGAACGGGGTCAACCAGGCGGTGATCAAGACACCGGACAATGCGATTTACCACATCAAGAAAGGCAATTACATGGGCCAGAATTTCGGCCTGGTCACGCAGATCAGCGATAGCGAAGTGACGCTGCGTGAAATTGTCCAGGATAGCGCCGGGGATTGGTCAGAGCGTACCAGCACCCTGAATTTGCAGGAATGATTTGTAGTACTGAATTTCAAAGAGGCTGACATGAATGCATTGCCGAAAATTGCCCAGAAAATGACCCGCCACCTGTTCGGGCTCATCCTATTCACAGGTTTGGTGCTGCCGTTCGCGGTGCGCGCTGCCGACGCGCCGCCCACGGGCAATGCTGTGCAAAGCGTCGAAACCACGACCTTGCCTGGCGGCAAAGTCGTGGTACGCGTCAATCTCAAGAAGGCGCTGGCGGCCACACCGGCCGGCTTTACGGTCGGGAATCCGCCGCGCATCGCACTCGACCTGCCCGACACGGGGAATGCGCTAGGTCGCAACACCGTCGAAGCCAATCTTGGCCCGCTGTCGAGCGTGAATGTGGTCCAAGCCGGGACCCGGACCCGCCTGGTACTCAACCTGAACAAATCGGTTGAGTATGAAGCCAGCGTGGACGGCAAATCCCTTCTGATCGCCCTGGGCGATGTCGGGGCCAGTGCTGCGCCCGTGAATGTCAGCCCGCGTTTTGCCGAAGCGGCGGCCGATGGCGCGCGTCACACGATTCGCGACGTCGATTTCCGGCGCGGCGCGGCGGGCGAGGCGCGTATCGTGACGACCCTGTCCGACGCCCAGGCCGGGATCAACATCCGCCAGCAGTCCAACGGCGTCGTCGTCGACTTCATCGGCACCGAACTGCCCAAGGCCTTGCAACGTCGTCTCGACGTGGCGGATTTCGGTACCCCGGTACAGACCGTCGAAACCTATACCCTGGGCGACAACACGCGCATGGTGATCCAGCCCAAGGGCGGCTGGGAATACTCCGCCTATCAGACCGACAACAGCTTCATCGTCGAAGTCAAACAGAGCGATGATGCCCAGAAGAAAACGGCCGACGGCAAGGTGAAATACACCGGCGAGAAACTCTCGCTCAACTTCCAGAACGTCGAAGTGCGTTCGGTACTGCAGGTCATCGCTGATTTCACCGGCCTCAACATCGTCGCCAGCGACACCGTGACCGGCAACCTCACGCTGCGGCTGAAAGACGTGCCATGGGATCAGGCGCTCGACCTCATCCTGCAGACCAAAGGCCTCGACAAGCGCCAGAACGGCAATGTGATCTGGATCGCGCCCAAAGACGAGTTGATGACCAAGGAAAAGCTGGAGTTCGAGGCGAAGAATCAGGTGGCCGATCTGGAACCGCTGACGACCGAGTACATCCAACTCAACTATATGCGGGCGGATGATGCGCAAACCATGCTGTATGGAGCTGCCGGCGGGGCAGGCGGGAATGCGGCTGGAAATAATTCCGTGAACTGCTCCGCCCAAGCGGCAGGCCTGACGGGTTCGGCCATGCAGAACATGCAAAAAAGTCAGGCCGACAACGAACAGAAAATTCTCACCAAGCGGGGGCGGGCGACCTATGAACTGAAGACCAATACCCTGATAATCACTGATACGGCGCGCAAGATTCAGGAAATTCGTGAACTGCTCGCACGTCTGGATGTGCCAGCCCGCCAGGTGATGATCGAGGCACGGGTGGTCACCGCACAAAGTGGTTGGAGCCGAGATTTGGGTGCTAAGCTCGGGCTTGCTGCGATTAACCGTACTGGCCGCTACCAGACTGGCATTGGGGGCGCTCAGAGTGAAGCATCCGCCCTCACGCAAGGTTTCTTCCCGCAGTCATCGACGATGGGATCTGTTCCTAATCCGAGTGCAACCGATCCGTTTGCTCGGGCGCAAGTTCCTGTGTTCAACACTGGTACTAACATGGTCAATTTCCCGGCAGGAACCGGCGCAGCACAAATCGCCATGTCCTTGCTGGATGCGTCGACTGGAAATCTGCTTAGTCTGGAACTATCAGCGCTGGAAGCAGATAACCGCGGGAAAATTCTGTCCAACCCGCGGGTCATGACCTCCAACCAGAAACCCGCAGTGATTCTTAATGGCACNCAGATTCCCTTTATCACNCCCGGTTCGTCCACTGCTCCCGCAACGGTGACGTTCAAGGATGTATTCTTGTGCTTGTTGGTAGACCCGCAGATCCTCAACAATGANTCGCTCATCATGACGATTGAAATTCAGAAAGACAACGTTGACCCGACCGGAACCGTGTCTCTGGGGCAAGGTATTACGGCACCGGCCATCTCGACCAAGCGGGTCAAGACCCAGGTTCGAGTCAATAATGGCGAGACCCTCGTGCTGGGCGGCATATTCGACCAGACTGAGCTCAACAATGTGTCGAAGGTTCCTTTCCTGGGGGATGTGCCGATATTGGGCAATCTCTTCAAGCAGAAATTTAAACAGGACAATAAAACTGAACTGATTATTTTCATCACCCCGCGCATTATCGACGATCGTCTGTCGATACGCTAATCGCGGCTGACATCCAAAGCGCGGGCGTGTCCCGCGCTTTTTTTTCGCCTTGATTTTTTGCGTTTGTTCAGCGCTATCCATTCGGCCGCTCTCAATTAGAATGGCGCCATGAGCAAGCGAGACAATCTATACCTCGTCGGGTTGATGGGGGCGGGCAAGACTACCGTGGGGCGGCTGCTGGCCAAGCATTATGGGTGCGTCTTTTACGACTCGGACCACGAAATCGAGGCGCGAACCGGCGTCAAGATTCCGGTCATATTCGAGATCGAAGGCGAGGCGGGTTTCCGTAAACGCGAAGAGGCTGCGATCGCTGACCTGACAGGCTTGTCTGGCATCGTTCTGGCCACAGGGGGTGGTGCGGTCCTCTCGGCGGCCAATCGCAACAATCTGAAAAAAAATGGGGTGGTGATTTATTTGCGCGGCATGCCCGAGCATTTGTATGAGCGTACGCGGCACGACCGCAACCGCCCTTTGCTGCAAACCGAGAATCCGCTCGCCAGGCTGCGGGAACTGTTCAAGCAACGTGACCCGCTGTATCGCGAAGTGGCCGACATCGTGGTGGATACGGGCCGACAGAGCGTGGCAGGCATGACCCGCGTGCTCTACGGCAAGCTGGATCTGCTTAAAAGCGGATTGCCTTTGCCTGACACGGCGGGCTGAATGCGGCGGGCCGTCAGCGCAGCATGGCTTTGCTTGCTGGCGGGGACAGCGGCCGCAACGGATTACCGTGCGAATGCACAGGATTACCTCGATTATGTGCGTCGCCTGCAACCTGGCGATCGCTTGCTGCTGGAGGCAGGCGATTACCGGCAGGGTTTGCCTTTGCGCAATTTGTCCGGTGAGGCCCGTCAGCCTATTGTCATCGAGGCGGCCTCGCCTAGCGCGCCGCCGCGTTTCCTCGCCCGGCCGGGCGCCAATACGATCAGTCTGGTCGACGTTCGCCATCTGGTATTACGCCACCTGGAACTCGATGGTCGTAATCAGCCGGTGGATGCAGTCAAGGCCGAAGGCCACAGCCGCTATGCTGACTTCATTACGCTGGACCGTCTTTACATTCACGACCATGCCGCATCACAACAGAATGTGGGCATTTCAACCAAGTGTCCGGCATTCGGCTGGGTGATCCGGGGGAACCGTATCGAGCGGGTTGGCACCGGCATGTACCTTGGCGACGCCGATGGTTCGGATCCTTTCGTCGGCGGCGTGATCGAGGCCAATCGGGTTTCCCATACGCTGGGCTACAACCTGCAGATCAAGCATCAGGCTGGCCGTCCCGCCGGCCATGCCGATCGCTACGATACGGTGATTCGCTACAACGTCTTTTCCAAACAGGATGCGATACCTGGGCCGCAGGCACGCCCCAACGTCCTGCTTGGGCATTTTCCGCTGGCCGGAGCGGGCAGCGAGGACCGCTATCTGGTCTACGGCAATTTCTTCCAGCACAATCCTAGCGAGGCATTATTGCAGGCGGAGGGACGTGTGGTGCTCTACGACAATGTCTTCGTCAACGGCGGCGGCGACGCGATCCATATCCAGCCGCACAACGATGTGCCGCGTGACTTGGCTATTTTCTCCAACACCGTGCTGGCGTCTGGCACAGGCATCCGGGTGCGCCATGCCGTAGGCACGCCCTATCGCCAACGCGTGCTCGCCAATGTGATAGCCGCCTCGACACCTTTGCAGGCAGTTGAGGCAGCGTACAACGTCGCCTTGGCCTATCGACCTGATCTACTGGACGTTGCCGTATCGGACCTGACGCCGGACCTGCTGGGACCGCATTCGCAAGGTGGCCGCCTGCCACAAGATCTGGTTCGCGAACTGGTGGCCTATCCCGGCTGGCAGGCGGCGGCGTATCCCGGCGCAAGCGTTTCATCCGCTTTGCAGCACACACTGGATTCATCCTGGCCATGAACGGCCGCGCGCAGCCCCCCGCCAACTCAAGAGCTTTGCTGTGGCTGGTCGCACTGGGCTACACCGTATTTGTCATCTACGGCAGCCTGGTGCCGCTCAAATTTCATGCGTTGCCATGGGATGTCGCCGTGGCCCGATTTGGGGCAATCCCGTTTCTCAAGCTCGGGATCGGGTCGCGTGCCGACTGGGTCGCCAATCTGCTGCTGTTCATTCCGCTGACCTATCTGTGGATGGGTGCCATGACAGGCGGGAGCGGCCGCGTGCACAACCTGTTGGCCACACTGGCGTTGATTCCGGCTGCTACTGCATTGAGCATCGGCATTGAATTCACCCAGCTGTTTTTCCCGCAACGCACGGTGTCGCAGAATGACATCTTTGCCGAAACGCTTGGGGGTTTCATCGGTGTGCTGGCATGGTGGATGACAGACAGGCGGTTCGTCGACTGGTTGCAAGCCTGGCAGCACAACCATGCTCGTGCCGCACTCGCCGAGCGTCTGGCCTGGACATACCTGGCGGGTGTCGTCGTTTACAACATCCTGCCGCTCGATCTGACCATCAGCCTGGTCGAGATTTTTCATAAATGGCGGGACGGCATGGTGGTGCTGATTCCGTTTGGCGATTTGCCGCATGACCCTGCCACGGCCGTCTATGAAATTGCCACCGATGCGCTGATTTGGACGCCGTTGGCCTTGCTGTGGCGACTGGACGGAACACGCAGTGCGTGGCGCGCATGGGGCATGACGCTGGCCGCGGCGACCGGCTTGGAATTCGCGCAGTTGTTCGTCTTTTCCCGCGTCAGCGATGTGACCGACATTCTGACGGCTTCGCTTGGCGGCGCGCTGGGCAGTGTCGTCGGCGGACGTCTGGCCAAACGTGAAGCACATGACAGCGCGCCGGTGAAGTGGGGGACCTGGCTGCCTTTTGCGCTGGCTGCAGGGTGGATGGGGGTACTGCTGTTCGTGTTCTGGTTTCCCTTCGATTTCCGTACCGACGGCGCGTTCATCAAAGACCGGCTCGACTTCGTACAGCGGGTACCGTTCGAGGTGTATTACTTCGGCACCGAATACCGGGCCATCACTGAAGTCTTGCGCAAGACGCTGTTCTTTGCGCCGCTGGGCGGATTGCTGGCATGGGGCGTGGCCCGCCAGCCGTGGCGCTGGCGGGCCACACTATTTGCGGTAGCCATGCTGGTGCTGGTCGGGATGCCTGCGCTCATCGAATTAGGGCAAGTGATGTTGCCGGAAAAGATCGCCGACACTACCGACTGGCTACTGGCCTGGCTGGGCGGGCTGGCGGGCTATGGCGTGGCACGCCGCATCTTGCGGGCGCCCCGGCATGTCACCCTGCCACGGGCTTCTCATTGCGCGGAGCCCGAATCCTCGGCCGCACCCCGGGCGACACGGATGCGCTGGCAGATGCCGCTTGTCCTGGGCGGCATGGGCGTACTGTTCTGGGGCGCCGCCCACGCACCCTTCGTACCGTACAACGTACGCGAACTGCTGCGGCAGGATAATGCCTGGCTGTCGGCGCTGCTGCTCGCGGTGGCGTGCTACTGGCTGGCCGTCTGGCCCGTGTGGCTGGCGCGCCGGCCGGCGTCCGGCCTGGCCCGTCTGGCGCAATTGCCCCTGGGGCTGCTGGTGTATGGCGCCATCGCTTTTTTATTGCTGGATGCGGCCGTGCCGGATGAGAGTCTTTTCGATCTGGCCGGCAGTCCGGTGCTGGGCTGGCCCGGGCAGTGGGAACTCGGATTGCGCTGGGTGGCGTTAGCCGCAATACCCGGTACGTTGATCTATCTGGCTGCGCAAACCGTGCGCCGCTGGCGCGGGCGGCGATTGAGCGCCCTGCATTTCTGGGCGGCGCTTCCGGTCTTGGGCCTGGCCTATTGGGGCGTGGTCATCCAGGCCGATACCGACAATCTGGTCGAGTTGATGGCTACGCCGCAGCCGCTGGCTTTTACGGCCTTGAGTGCCTGGCTCTATATTGTGTTCCTGGCATCTGCCCTGCTCGCTTCGCCTGCAATGGGTGCGCAACGCATTTTGCGGCTGGTCAGCCCACTGGTTTCGTTGCCCCTCGCCGCCTTGTTCTTGCACCTCGGACTGGCCGGCACGCTCGACAAGTACGGCCAGCAATTCTCGGCCCTGCAGTTCCTGCTGAGTACCGACCGCCAGCATTACGCTGCGATGCCTGTCATCTGGCTACGTTACAGCGCGTTGCATGTGCTTGTCATTGCAACGCTTGCCTTCATACAATGGCCGCACTTTCGCGCCGCTCAACGGCTTCATGCCCCTACCCGCCATGCCTCTCATTGACGTTTTCAACGGCGACGCCGACGGTCTTTGCGCGCTGCACCAGCTGCGCCTTGCCGATCCTGCCGACTCCGAACTGGTGACCGGACCCAAGCGCGATATCAGCCTGCTGAAACGGGTCCAGGCCGGCACAGGCGATCGCGTCACCGTGCTCGACATCGCCCTGTCGAAAAACCGTGACGCGCTGGACCGGATTCTCGAAGCAGGGGCAGAAGTACGCTACTTCGATCACCACCAGCCGGGCGACATTCCCGTGCATCCCCATTTCGAGCCGCACATCGATACCGACGCCAACGTCTGCACCAGTCTGCTGGTGAACCGCTACTTGCAGGGCCAGCATCTGGCGTGGGCGGTCACCGCAGCGTTCGGTGACAATCTTGCCGATGCGGCACGACAGGCCGCCACTCCACTGAATCTGTCGGCTGACCAGTTGGCGCAGCTGCAATCGCTGGGCGAATGTCTCAATTACAACGGCTATGGCGAAACGCTCGACGACCTGTTTTACGACCCGGCCGAGTTGTATCGTCAAATGCGTCCGTTTGCCGACCCCTTCGCGTTCATCGCCGAGTCGGCCGCCTATCGAACGCTGAAGGCCGGCTACCAGGAGGACATGACGCGAGCCGTTGCCCTGGATGCGGCGGAAGCGCGTGCTGCCGGGCGCATCTTCATGCTGCCTGCCGAGAAATGGGCGCGGCGGATTTCCGGCGTGTTCGGCAATCAACTGGCAGTCGAGTCTCCCGCGCAGGCGCATGCCGTGCTCACAGCCAAGCCGGGTGGCGGCTATGTCGTCAGCGTGCGTGCCCCGCTGGTGGCCAAGTCCGGCGCGGACGAACTATGCAGCCAGTTCGACACCGGCGGCGGGCGCAAAGGAGCGGCCGGCATCAATCATCTGCCTGACACCGAGGTTGGCCGGTTTATTGCTACATTCTTTGCGGTCTTTTCCCGGAGCTGAATCGTGAATCAACTGATCGCACCCTACGGCGGAACCCTCGTCAATCTGATCGATCCCGCGAAAAGTGTCGCACTCAAGCAGGAGGCCTTGAGCCTGCCTTCGCTCGATCTGGACTGGCGGCAACAGTGCGAACTTGAAATGCTGCTGACGGGCGCCTACTCACCGCTCACCGGCTTCATGACACGTACGCAATGCGAGCGCGTCGAAACAGATAGCCAACTCGACGATGGCACGTTCTGGCCCCTGCCGGTCACGCTCGCCAG
>JGI26523J50269_1001186_pt1 | contig 11708 bp, 6 predicted proteins | sample ThiBio_inoc_biof_FD_50269 | JGI IMG/M metagenome (IMG submission 50269) | reverse complement strand
GAATTCGACCCGGATACCCGCTGCAGCCAGGTCAGGCCACCAACGCAGCCACTTGCAATCCACGGCTTGCAGGATCGGCGGCTTGTGCGCGTGCGCATTCGATATCGCCGGGAACTTGCGATCGGACGGATCGAAGTCCGCCTCCAGCGCCGCAACCGGGAACTCCGCGAATTGATTCACTGCCACTTCCGTCAATGTGACATGAGCCACCCGGCTTGGATTTGCCTTATTCTGCTGCAGCCATTTCAGGAACGCGGTACCAACCCCTTTGCCTCGCTTCGGGTCGAGCTTGTGCTGGTACTCGCCCAATACCCGGTAGCCGTCGTCAACGACGACCGTGGCCGACGCCATGATCGTCTGCAGCCGATCCACGCACGACAGGACACATTCCTCCGACGCGGCCTCATGCCTGCCTTCGGCGACCAGCAGCACATTGGTATCCACGACCACGTCAGCCATTCGTCGTGCCTCGATCCCTGATGCGGCGCTTCATCGCGGCCTGCGTGCGCCCGGCGATTTCGGTCATCTCGTCGCCGAAGAAATTGTCCGGCCAGTTCTCGATTTCGCCATACCTGTCCATGCGCAGCGCTTCGAGGTCGAGCGAACTTCCCGCCTGCCGGGCGAAGTACACCGCGACGTCGTTAGGCGAAATGAGTTCCTCGGCAATGCGCCGCTGCAGGCGCATCAGGAAGTGCTCGGAATGGCTTTCCACGATCAACTGGACATTGCGCGGCCTGCCATCTTCATGTGCCTGCACCGCACTGATGAAAGCGTCCGCGAGTTCGGCCTGCACCAGGGGGTGGAGGTGGATCTCGGGCTGCTCCATCCAGACGATGGAATCCGCTGGTGCATAGAATGCCTGTACCAGCGCCGGCAGCATCTGCGAAACGCCAAAGCCGACATCCGTCAGTTTCACCTCGGGAGCACCCTTGCGCGCCCGCACCAGCACTTCGTATTCCTTGCGGCCCTTGCCAACCGCCTGCACAGAAAAGCTCTCGATCACACCCAGATCGCGAAGCCATGTGGCGATGAAGCGATCAAAGCGATCCTTCTTCTTGCGATATCCGCGATTCAGTTCGCGCCCTTGTTGCGTCGCCGCCAGCAGTGCCGATATGGCGAACTCGCCACGTGCGCCGACATCGGGAACGATGTCGCCCGCCCATGAATACGTCCGCCGTGGCGGTTCGCGCAAAGGCCCCAGGTATGTCAAGCCGGCGAGCAGGCGCTCGGTCGCAAGCGGAAACTGGCTCAACGAGTCGGCGTTCTGGTAACGGGCCAGGGTGACATCGGAGAAGCGGTAGAACTTTTCCGGCGGTTCGATCGGCCACTTGCGACCTTGCTTCGTCACCAGCTTCATGGGATCGACGTCCAGATAGGCCTTGCCGCTGTCACGCAGGCCGTGTTCTACATAGAGTTGCCGAGTGCCGCCTTCGTCCATCAATTGGTAATCGAAGCGTTGCAGTTCCGGCAGTCCGCGCGCATCGGCACGCAACACCGAAGCCAGCTGCATCCTATTTCCCGTAAAGCGATGGCCGGACTGCAAAGGGTCGCGAAACTCAACTGTTTGCGGCAATCGCCAGGCCAGCGTGAACTCAAGCTTGGCCTTGAGGTCGTGGCCATGCAGGCAATCGGCAAAGGTGCCGAGGTCGATCAGCGAGTTGGAATCGCCAAGGTGCAGGGCGCGATGGCGATCCGTCAGCAACGAAGTCTGCTTGAGGCCCAGCAGCAGGTGACCGAGGCTGCTCTTGCCGGCACTGTTGGCACCGAAGATCACCGTCAGCGGCGCCAACCGGATGGGTCCGGTGTCTTTCCAGGCCTTGAAATTCCTGATGTGCAATTGGGTCAACATCTGTGCATTCTCTGCGGCTTCTTGGGTGCGGTAGATTCAACGCGGTTGCTTGTTCGCTTGCGACGCTTTGGCCAAACAGGAATCCCCCGCTCGCCTCCGCAGCACGCGCCGGAGAAGCTGCGTCGTGCTGGATTTCGGCGAGCGGTGGATGGTGGGTCGCCCTCGGCAATCTCTTCGTTCTGCAAAGTTCCCATCAGGATAGTGATGTTCTCGCACAAGCCGACACTCGTGTCGATTTCGTTGCAGTAGTCGTGAATCAAGTGGAAAACGCGGAATCCCGGGTGCCTGCACGGTCCAGCATGCAGCAATATCGCCCAAGAGTACGCGCCGCGCCAGATCACCCTCGCCTCATGGCGGTTGCGGATGCGAGTCGCGCAGGCCGCCTCGACGCTCCCCGCTCCAGTCACGAAAGCAAGGCTGTTTCATGCCGACCCGCCCATATGGCAGCTATCCCCAATCCTGTCCTGTTTGCCCTGTGACAGACATCGTGTCGCTCGGAGCCACCTTTGGGCGTCCATGTGAATAACCCCACTCCCATGGCATCCATCGTGAATCGTCCTGTCACCCTGATCGGGCTCTGTCTCCTTTTCGCCAACACGGCCAATGCCGCGACCTACTGTGTTGGCGCACCCGGCGGCGGCACCACGCACACCAGCATCCAGGCTGCATTGAATGCGGCGGAAACCAATCCCGGAACCGATACGATATTCGTGATCCGTCGGGATGGGATTCAGGCCCAGGGCATCGTCATCGAGAATCAGGATGTGATCCTCTCGGGTGCCCACGTCAACTGCAATCCGGACGAGCCGTTGTTCGAGCCAACTGTCCTCAACGCCGGTGGCGGCTCGATGACCTCCGCGCTCATCGTGCGAAACACGGCCAGTTCCCAGTTGATGCATGTGGAGATCTCCGGATTCGACATCGTCGGCGGCGATGCCATCTTTGGAGCGGGAGGCGGTCTGCGTGTCGATGGTCACGTCGATCTTGCCCTCAGTCACCTGAAGATCTCGCAGAGCGAGGCCTCCTATGGCGCCGGCATCGCGTTCTACGGGGCTGCCGAGGCCAGCATGCGACTCGGTGACCGAGTCGAGATCTCGAACAACCTTGCCACAGGGAGTGGTGGTGGATTGGCGATCTTTGGTGGAAGCGTGTTCGTCGATGGCATGCAGACATCGATTCACGGCAATACGTCGGTGCACGATGGTGGTGGCATCTTCCTGGCTGGAGAAGGCTCCGCCAACGTGGCCCACCTTGTCCTTCGGCGCGGCCGCATGCTCGACGCATCAGTCGGATCCATCCACGAAGTCGTGGAATCCAACATCGCGGAACTGGGCGATGGCGGCGGTGTCGCGGCAGCGGCCTGGAGCGATGTCCAGGGCTATTCCGTCGACGAGTATTTTCCGATCTGGATCAGTCTCAATTCGGCCTCGCAAGGCGGCGGTATCGCTGTACTCGGCGAGACCGCGCGCGTTCGCCTGTGGAACCCGGTGATTCGGGGCAACCACGCCAATGCAGGCGGCGGCGCAATTCTGGCCATTGATGGCGGGCAGTTCGAGGTGCTGGATCGCAACGATCCGGACCGTCCTGCAGACGCATTGCAGTGTTCGGGAGACGGCTACCTCGACTACTTCTGCGTGATTGCCAACAATATCGCGCGCAGCGCTTCCGGAAATGACGTACCGGGTGCTGCGGTCATGCTTTCGCACTCGGCAGCAGTTGTCACACCCACGCGCGTTGTCCTCGCTGGCGCACGCCTGCTCGACAACCGTGGATCGAGCGTCTTTTCGGATACCTGCCTCAGTATCGAGTGCAACGCCTCCAGCCTGTTGATCGTTCGCAACAGCCTGGTCGCCTACCATCCTGAAACGCCGGTACTGGTTCAGCTGATCTATGGCTCTGCGTTGGAGGTCCTGTCCTCGACGATAACCGGTACCGGCACAAGTCCGGATGCTCGTTCGGTCCTGCAGACAAATGGAAGCATTGCAATACGGCGCAGCATTTTCTGGGAGCCGGGCCGCGATCTGATCGGTGGGCTTGTCCCGACCAGCGTGATTGCCGATGAAGTCCTGGTCGCGGATGCCGGTGATCTCGCGCTTCAGGCGCACATTCTCGTTGGCGACCCTGTCTTCCTGGCGGCCGGTGGCGGTGACTTCCATCTGGCTGCGAGCTCACCGGCTGTGGATGCCGCTACTGCACATTCCGGAATGCAATGGGACGCAGATGGCTATCCACGACAGGTCGATCTGCCGGATCGTCCGAACGGGCTCGGTGTCGCAGATCTCGGTGCTTTCGAGAGGCAATTGAGCGACAGCATCTTTGCCAATGGATTCGAGTAGCACGTGAGCTTGCCGCAACGTATTGCGCCGGCCGCAGCGGCTGCTTCGACGATCGACTTGAGATGGAGATGGAGATGCTGAAGACTATCGTTACTCGTCCCGGCCTTGCGATGACGCTGTGGCTTTTCGGCTTGCTCGCTCCCAGCGCCGAGGCTGCCGTATTCCGCGTGGGCGGCGACCCAGCCTGTACGCATACAGATATCCAGTCGGCAATCGACGCCGCTGCTGCCAATGGTGGCGAAACGCTGGATAGCATAGTGATCGCGCGCAACCTCAGCTATGTTGCCCAGGCGCTGGTCATCGACAGTCAGAGGCTTTTGCTTCGCGGTGGTTACGCTGACTGCAGTTCCACCACCCGAGACCTTCCAATGACTGTTCTCGATGGTGCCGGCAATGGCAACAATCCAGTTCTTGAGATCCGCAGTCCTGGCAACACCCGTCAACTTGTTCAGATCATGGGTCTCGAGTTGCGAGGTGGCCACGCAACGACCGGTGATGGCGGTGCCCTTCGCATCGTCGGCAACGCACAGCTTGACCTGCTCGGCGTCTACCTGCACGACAACAGCGCGATCTCCGGTGGCGCAATCCACGCTCGAGGCAACAGCTTGACCGGAATACTCGATCTGAGTCTCGGCCGCGACGCGGCCACTGGCGAACCGTTCCGCGCGGAGGGCAACACTGCGAGTCTTGGTGGAGCCGTGTACATCGGCGCATACGCGAGACTCAATGCCGGTAGTGCGCGCATTGCGGGGAACCACGCGATTTCAGGTGGCGGCATCTATTTCGGGCCAGATGGTGAGGGCTACTTCGCATTTGACCCAGGCGTAGCGCCACCCGGGACGTATGGAATCCACTCCAATACGGCTGAAAAGGATGGCGGTGGCATCTACATTGGCAGTGGGCTGATGCACTACGTATTCCGGTATAGCGCGGTAGGCAGCTACCGGATCTCCAGCAATGAAGCCGGCCGCGATGGCGGCGGGATATTTGTGAGCGGTCCGGGCAGCTACCTGTTCGCCTACGGTCTGCAACTCGACGGCAACCGGGCTGGCACACTGGAATCAGGTCGTGGCGGCGGCGGCTATGCCGGCGACGGCGGCACCATCCTGATTCGAGGGGACAGCGGTGGAGATCCGGTCAACTATTGCCTGCCAGATGCACCCTGTGCGTCAGTCAGCGGGAATCGTGCGGGCCTGAATGGCCACTCCGGCCAAGGCGGCGGTCTGTTCGCGGGCCTCGGAGGACACGTCACCTTTCTTGTTGGCGAGCTTCGCGGCAATGGATCTGAGCAGGGAAGTGCGGGAATGGCCGCAGGCAACAACGCCACGCTCACGCTGGATTCCGTGCTGGTGAGTGGCAACATTGGCGATGGAGGCACATTGCTGGCAAGCAGCGCAGCGACCCTGGATCTGCAGGGAATTACCCTGACCGGCGAACCTGGCAGTGGCCCGCTGCTCGGCATTGCGGATGCAACGCTGAACGTCCTCGATTCAATCATCCACCAACCGGCACGGGTTGCCGCAGCGATAGCCGGAGCCAGCACGATATCCACGGATTGTGTCGTCTCGCACGAGAACTTCCATCCAGGTGGGGACGTTCGCGTGTTCGACCCCGGATTCATCGATGCTGCCCACGGCGCCTATCGATTGCGCCCGGATAGCCAAGCCTTGGACGCATGCAGCAATTCGACATCGTTCAATGTCGATGTCCGCGACAACCCGCGTGGCGTGGATCTCCCGGAAATTCCCGACATCGGCGGCCCCTACGATGCGGGTGCGTTCGAGACCCAGGTTGGCGACCGGCTGTTTGCAGATGGCTTCGACACTTCCGCGCCCATGCCTGAAGACTGAACCGCAGGCGCACAGGCACCGGCGATGGTGCTGATAGCTGTTGCGCTGGTGTCATGGCGACGGTCTGGTCGCTGCGAAACACCTCCTGAAACGACTTTCCATGTCGGTCCATCGCGCCCAAAGGCGTCCTTGGGATTGCACGGACACTTTCGGAGGCGATCATGCGGGTTACATGTCTTGTTTTTCTGTTGGCGGCATTGCTTTTCCCAGGCGCGGCGCGCGCCGATATCGACGTTCGCGTCGGAGGTGGCGCAGGTTGCAACTACAACTCGATCCAGGCCGCGATCAACGGCGCGCTGCCTGCCAATGGCATCACCAACATCCTGATTGCGCGAAATCAAGCGTACAACGCGCAGCAACTCGATATTGACGGCAAGAACGTGCGCCTCATTGGCGGCTATGCAAATTGCCAGCAGACCACGCGTGACCCCACGAAGACCGTGCTCAACGGTGCGGGCGGGTCCGCCCGCAGCATCCTCAACATCCGGGGCGCAACTGCCGTCATCGGCATCTACCTGCTCGATTTCCAGAATGGCGACGAGCTCACGGACTCCTCCAGCTATGGCGGCGCCATCGACATCACCCAGGGACCGCACGCCCTCGTCTATCTTGAAGAGAATCGCTTCTTCAACAACCGGGCCGGCATCGGAGGTGCGATCAGCATCCGCAATGGCACGGCTTCACAGAGTGGCGTGTACGTGCGCATGGCTTCGAGGAATGTCGTCCTGCAGAACACCGGCATTCATGGTGCCGGCGGCATCTTCTGTCGCGGCGCCACCCTCGACATCAAGGGAGTCAACAACTTCATCTTCCAGAACACCGCGGGCGAAGCCGTCGCAATGCCCAACTATATTGGCTACGGCGGCGGCCTGATCGCCGACGATTGCCTCGTGAATGTCGGAGGGCAGGGCGTCGTTTTCGATGGCAACAATGCGAACGGTGCGGGCGGTGGAATCTTTGCCAACGGCAGCCAGACCGTGATGCATCTCTACAACGTCAATCCCGATAGTCCCCAGATCCTCAGCAACAATACGGCAAACACCTTTGGCGGCGGCATCGATATCGAGCAGGGTGCCCGAGTCCATGCCTGGGACATGATCATTCGAAACAACATTGCACGGGAGGGCGGTGGTGGCGTCGCGCTCTACGACGATGGAGTGGAAGACCATAGTACTTTCGTGGCCAGCCGCTACTTCACTGCGGCAACGCCGAACGGTGATACGGCCACCTTCAGCAAGGCTTTCAATTGCACGCAGCCTGAAGCCTGCAACCGGATCGAGAGCAATCGGGCGGAGTCGGTGGGTGGCAACGCACGGGAGGGAGGTGCGTTGCGCGTGTCAACTGACGATGACGGCTTTTCGGATGCCGTTCTCATCGGGACGCGCCTGACCCAGAACTACGGCGACAGCGTAGTCCGACTGAAAATGGCAAATACATCGCTTTTCTTCAGCCGATCAAAGGTCACCTTCAACGGTGCCGTGATCGACAACAACCAGGCGCAAGGGTTCTTCGTCAATTCAAGCAGCGGGCGCACCGAAGTCACCAACTCCTCGATTGCCGGGAACACGTTTGGTGCGCCCTCCTTCACAAACGAGTCAATGTCCTGCGGACCAGCGGCCTCCACCGTTTCATTCATGGAAGGCAATGCCTTCCTGCAACCAGGCAAGACGATGGTTTCGACGACGATTGCGGGTATCGCAGGTTGTGGTCGCTTCAATGTCGCCAATAGCCTCGCAGGCCTCGCTCCAGCCGATCAGTTCCTTTCTCTGGCTGCCGATCCGCAGTTCGCCGACGTGGCCAACGGGAACCTCAGGCTCCTGCCGACATCCCCGGCAATCGACTTCGCACCGGCACTGGTCAGTGCCGTGACCCGGGATGGCGCCGCGCGCGTTGCGGACGTGCCGGAGTCCGCCAACACTTTCGGGGCGCAGGACGCAGGCGCCTACGAAATGCCCTCCGCATCCGATCTGATCTTCAGCAGTGGATTCGATCCCGATTGAGCCGCACTCCCCGGGTCGACTGGCAGCCGGGCGGAAATGCCGTTCCCGCGGTTGCCAGGCACCTTCGAAATCGTGAGCTCCATTGCGGCTGGCTGCCCTCACCTGGGCTCCGAGCAAGACGGCCCGCCCCTTCCAGGGCGGGTCCCGGGGTTCATTCCTGCCTGAGCGGGATCGGCGAGTTCCGGGACGCTCCGGCCGCGCAATCCAGGCCGGCATCCGCAGTCTCTCGAAGACCGGTTTGCACGGCGAAGCCAGCGGCGCCCTTGAATTGGTTCATCCAGAATCCTTGTCGCCGCTCAGAACGCCAGAATCGATGAAGCAGGCCCCCGGGCAGCGCCGTACTGTGTTGCCCCGGGACCAAGGCAGAACAGGGGATGTGACCTAGCGTGAAAGTGCCTGGATTCGTTGCCAGCGTTGCGCGCTGATATCGTTGTGCTTCGGTGCCATCCTGAGCGCGAGGCGGGCAGCGTTGCGGGCATCGGTGTCCCGCCCGGCATCGCTGAGCACTTCGGCGCGCACCACCTGGAACGAAAACGGCAGCTCGGTATTGTCGGGTTGAATGCGAGAGATCAGCGCATCGGCTTCGTCGAGCACGGCGAGCGCCTCCTCACTGCGATGGAGACGTCCCAGGACCGCGGCGCGAGTCCTGCGCATGACCGCTCCGGACCGGCTCTCGCTTTGGCCGGAGGCGGAAGAAATCGCCAGCGCCTGATCGATGCTCTCCAGGGCCGCCCCGAACTTGCCCAGCTCGATGAGCACCGAAGCGCGACCGGCAAGACTGCCGGCATAGGCAGGATGTTTCTCCCCGAGCAATTTGCGCCGAAGCTCCAGGCCGTGCATGTTCGCAGCCTCCGCCTCCCCGAGTTTGTCCATGCGCAAATACGCGGCACTCAGGTTCTGCCAGTAGCGGGCACAGTCCGCGTTCGACTCGAGCCTGGCTTCGGTGCAGATCGAGGTGGCTTGCAGATAGTATTCCACCGCCTTGGCGGGTTGCTGACGGTCCAGTTCCAGCGAACCGAGGCCGTCTGCCATCCCCGCGATTTGCGGGTGCATGGGGCCAAACAGGAGCACGTACATCGAGGCTGCTTCCTGCAGGACCTGCTCAGCCTCGTCATATTTTTCCGCCACGGCCAAAGTGGTGCCCAGGCTGTACAACGCGTCGGCAATTCGCTCATGCGGCGCATCGTGGATACGCCGCCATAGCGCGAGCGCCTCGCGCACCAGGCGCTCGGCACCGCTGATGTCACCGAGCTGATATTTCGCAGCGGCTAGGTTCTGGGTCGAATTGGCGAATGGGTGCCCCGGAGGGCTGGTGCTGGCCCGCCATTGGGCCAGTATCGGTTCGAGAACTTCAGCGGCTTCCTGGTTGTAACCGGCAGTGGCGAGAAAATCCCCATAGCTGGCCCTGGCGATCAGACTCTTCTCCGATCCTCTGCCATATGCGATTTCTGCCGTTTCCGCTGACGCCTTGGCCAGTTCACGTGCCTCGTCGGAGTGGCCCATTTGCAGACGCGCCTCGGCATACGTATCGAGACCGTCGACGGCAACCTCGTCGGCAACACTTCGCATCGCGGCAATTCGCTCCCCGAGAAGTCGGTCGCCTTCCTTGGCCCTGCCGAGGCTGATCAGGGCGCTCGCACGTTTCGTGTCAAGCGCGAGTGCTTCCCGCGACTCCCCGTCTCCGGAAGCCGAGAGAACCGCCGAGCCTTTCTCGGCGAGATCGACCGCCTGGGCATAATCGCTGCTGCTGTAGCTGATTGCGCTCAAGGTGCCGAGAAGCTCCGCGCGCAACGAAGGACCCAGACGAGCATCGTCATCGAGCTTTGCCGCCGCGACACGCACAAGCACGTCCGGCGTGGGCCGCTCGTCGCGCGGCAAATCCTCCTTGGCCGCCTCGAACAGACCGAGCAGGAAGTCGCGTGCTGCCTCGGCCCGCTGGGCCTGCTCGCGCGCGACCTTGGCCTGCCATAGCGCAAGGCTGGCGCTGGCGAGGATGCCGAGAACCACGACAAAGGTGGTCAGGACGCCACCTCGGCGGCGGCGCATGAACTTGCGGGTCGAATACCAGCGTGAAGGTGGGTGGGCGAGCACCGGTCGTGCGCCGAGAAAGCGATGGAGGTCATCCGCCATCTCTGCAGCATCGCGATAGCGACGCTCCGATTCCGCGGCGCAGGCCTTGGCGATGATCCAGCGCAACTCCGCCGGCAGATCCAACGACCATCTCGAATCATCCTCGGCCGATGCAGGCGGTGGCCGGCGAGTAATCAGGACACGCAGCAACATGCCAAGCGCATGCACGTCGGTGGCCAGCGTGATCACCCCTCCGGTCGCCTGCTCGGGTGCGCCATAGCCCGGAGTCATCAGCGGCCCGGCCGTCTGCGATGGCGACTCGTCCTCATCGAGCAGGCGGGCGATGCCGAAGTCCAGCACCTTGATCGCTCCTGCGGAGGTAACCATGACGTTCGAGGGCTTCAGGTCACGATGGACGATCAACGCGCGATGAGCGGCCGACACGATTTCGCACAAGCGCGCAATCATTGCGACACAGCCGCGCTGATCAAGAGCCCTCGACTCGCACCAGCGATCGATCGTCATTCCTTCGACGTATTCCATGACCAGGAACGGCACACCGTCCCCACTGACGCCGCCGTCTATCAACCGCGCCACGCCGGCATCCTCGAATCGCGCAAGGATTTCGCGCTCGCGGCGGAAACGGCGGTGCTCGCCAGAATCATGGATGCCTCGACGCAACAGCTTGACGGCGGCAACCTGGGTGAAATCTCCCTCGACCCGCTCGGCCAGGAAGACCGTGCCCTGGCCGCCCTGGCCAAGCAGACGCTGCAGGCGGAACGCGCCAAAACGTCGGCCGATCAGCACATCCGGCGAAAAGCCGAGCGCTGCGGTCTCATCGAACTGATCGATATGACCGGCCACGTCCTGCCTGAAGAAACCGGCCTCGTTGCGATCCGCCGCGAGCATCAGCTCCAGTTCGAGGCGCAGATCCGCATCGGTGACATTCTGTTCCATCCACTGCTCGCGCTCCGCCTCGGGCAAATCGGCGCATTCCTCGAACAGGGCGCGCAAGCGGTCATAGGTATTTTCCATGTCCATTCCAGACGTGAAACAACGGTCCTGAGCGACATTCCGCATTCACCCCGACAATCGAAACCGGGCGGGATATCGCGCAGGCATCGATGACGGCAAGGAGGTGTGCAATGCGGACACGAGCGACTGAATCCCGGCGTCCGGCTCGTGTTGCACGCAGTCGTCGCGGGAGTCCCGATTCGCGGAACATGGCACCTCCACGGTTGGACCCTGGCCCGATCGCCCGGGGCACGCCGGAGCGGGCGGCAGGCAGGCGGAAGAACCTTCAGTCCTGCAGCTCATGCTGCAACCAGGCGCGCGCAACGCGCCAGTCACGATTGACGGTGCGTTCCGAAACGCCAAGCAATTCGGCGATCTTCGACAGCTCCAGGCCGGCAAAATAATGCAACTCGACCACTTCGGCAGCGCGGGCATCGACGTTCGAGAACTTGACCAGGGCAGCATCCAGCTCGAGTGCCTGGGAGGCATCCAGATTGACGGCATCGACCGCGGGCGAATCAAGGCCGGTGTGATGCTGCCCGCCACCATGCTTGACCCGCAGACAGCGTCGCGCATTGTCGATCAGCAG
>JGI26523J50269_1001122_pt1 | contig 12255 bp, 7 predicted proteins | sample ThiBio_inoc_biof_FD_50269 | JGI IMG/M metagenome (IMG submission 50269) | reverse complement strand
AATTTACCTTCTTGGATTAATAAGCAAGCTTCAGCAGTACCGTCAACACCGTAAGCTAAGATGTTGCTAAATTTAGCGTTATCTTTGATAACTTCAAGTGCACCAGCAGCCATATTATCGTTCATAGCGATGATTGCATCGATTTGATCGTTAGCTTGTACCCAAGTTTCCATGTAGTTCATAGCTTCATCTTTGTTCCAGTTAGCGATTTCTTCGCCAACGATTGTTACGTCAGGTCTTTTGTCAAAGAATTCTTTTTGCCAGCTGTCACGTCTTGCATCAGCATGGAAGTTTCCTGGAGGGCCCAACAATACGACAACTTTAGCGTTTTGTGGAATTTGTTCTACTGCAGCATCAGCGTTAACTTTTGCTTGGAGGTATGGATCAGCATCAACTGAAGATGCGCCTTCGATACCTGAGATTCTAGCGTTTGTAGTGATTGTTACTATACCAGCAGCAACTGCTTTTTCAACGTATGGTCTTTGAGCTTCACCATTGTTTGGTTGTACGATGATTGCATCGTATTTGTTAGTGATTGCATTTTCAATAAGACCATTTTCTATATCGTCGTTTGCTTGTCCATCAAATACATCTACAGTGATGTTGTCATACTTGTCAGCTTCTTCCATAACTGCGTTTGCAAGCCATGCAGCAAATGAATCTGCTTGTGCTCTTGCGATGTATGCTACTCTGAATACCTTATCTGTTGATTCACCACCTGCAGCAGCTGTTGTTGCCGCTTCAGTTGTAGACGTGCTTGTGTTTGAGCTACAGCCTGCTAGCATCCCCAATGCCAGCACAAATACTAATAATAATGCTAAAACCTTTCTCATTTTCTCCTCCTATGATTTTTAATCATCTTATATGTTAAACCTGAAGCCATAGCATAAATCGTTTTTAGAGGTAAAAACCACTTATGCCTTTCGCTTCAGAATATAACCAAACATACTTTTGACTTATACATACTTTGATTCATGTGAATGAATGATGTTGCATTAAAGATGATAGATAAAAGATGATACATGATTTAGAATTAACCCTTTGCTGCTTTGTTCTTCTTACGTGTTGTTTTAAAATAAATATCATAGATAACGGCAAGAGCAATAATTGCGCCTCTTACGATTTGTTGTAGGTAAGAATTGACGCCTACGAGTACCATGATGTTGTCTAGGAATCCGACGATGAATGCACCAGCAAGTGTTCCAGAAGCTGTACCTACGCCACCTGAGAACGATGTGCCACCGATGACAGCAGCTGTTAATGCTTTAAATTCGTAGCCGTTGGCACCATTTGGTAAACCGCCATTTACCCTCGACATGAAGATGATTCCTGCAAGACCGACGAAGATACCGTTGATGATATATGCTTTCATCTTAACGCGATCGACGTTGATACCAGAAGCATTTGCCGCTTCCTCGTTACCACCGATGGCATAGACAGAGCGTCCAAATACCGTGTGCTTTAAAAGGTACCAAGTCACTGTCATTGTGATCACTAAGAACCAAACTGGGTTAGGAACACCAAACCAAGAGCCTTGACCGAAGATGACATAATCGCCGATTTGGTAGATATTTTGTCCGTTTGTATATAGGAGCGCTGCTCCTCTAGCCATCGCCATCATTGCAAGAGTTGCGATAAAGGGTGGCGTTTTAAATTTTGTTACCATAAGACCATTTAAAATGTTGCAAATTACAGCAACGATAATTCCTACTAAAAAGGACACAATCAGTGAGCCTGTTTTAAGATAAGCATCTACTGAAAGGACACCCGCTAGAGCAAGTACAGAGCCTGAGGATAAATCCAGCATACCGCTAATAATGAGAATTGTTTGCCCAAATGCCAAGATGGTTCCAACTGCAATCTGTCTTGAGATGTTGGATAAGTTGCCGATCGTTGCAAAGTTTTCATTTGCCATCATACTGATTAAAAACAAGAATAATAAGACAAAATAGATGCTGAACGTCGCCATTAAGTTAGATTTTTTTATTTTCTGAAGTAAACTGTTCATGATAAAGCTCCTAATTGTTTGATGTAGTGCCTGTTGCAAGGCGCATGATATTTTCTTGTGTAAATTCAGGTTTGTCTAGGACACCCATGATTTCACCTTTTGCCATAACGTAGATTCTATCGCACATACCAATCAGTTCTGGTAATTCTGATGAAACCATAATGACGCTTTTACCTTCGCTAACCAAATCTGAAATCAGTTTATAAATTTCATATTTAGCGCCAACGTCGATGCCTCTTGTCGGTTCATCTACAATGAAAACCTCAGGGTCTGTAATCAGCCATTTTGCAAGAAGTACCTTTTGCTGATTGCCACCACTTAAGCTCGAAATGTTCGTTTCATAAGTTGGCGTTTTTACCTTCATCTTGTCACAGTAATACTTAACCGTTTCAAACTCTTCTTTTGCATGGAGCTTACCTTTTTTGATGAAGCGTTTTAGATTGGTGATACTGATGTTCTCTCTAACACTTCTAACCGGTAAAATACCATAGCGTCTTCTATCCTCAGACAGCATGACGATTTTGTGATCGATACTGTCTTTAACATTTTTAATTTTGATTTCTTTACCATCTTTAATGATTTTTCCCGAACGATAAGGATCAAGTCCAAATACTGACCGCATTACCTCAGTTCTACCAGCGCCCATAAGACCTGCAAAACCAACGATTTCTCCTTTTTTAATCTCAAAGTTAATATCTTTGAATTTACTACTGTTAAGTGCTTCAACTTTAAGAATCGGTGCGCCAATTGGAACTTCTACCTTTGGAAAATCATTGCCCAGCTTTCGACCTACCATCAAAGCGATTACCGATTCGATGTCCAGTTCAGCTTTCGGCTTAGAGTCTATAACCTTACCATCTCTAAACACGGTGATGTCATCAGCAATTCTAAAGATTTCATCCATTTTATGACTGATATAGATGATCGCTGCACCTCTTGCCTTGAGTTCAAAAATTTTGCTAAAGAGGACTTCAACTTCTTTGTTTGTAATGGCAGAAGTTGGCTCATCCATAATGATGATGTCTGAGTTATATGAAATGGCTTTAAGGATCTCGAGCATCTGAATATCTGATACAGTTAGATCTTTAAGCTTCATATCAGGTCTGTAATTGAGGTTCTCTGCTTTAAGCAAAGCAAGCGTTCTTTTTCTAATCTCTTTCCAATCGACCTTGCCGGCTTTATCCAGTGGCCAGTTGCCCACAAATAAGCTTTCTTCTATGGTCATTTCAGGGATGTAGTTGAGTTCTTGAAAAATCATTCCGATACCAAGCTGTCTCGCTTGAATTGGATTTTTAATCTTAACTTCAACGCCATCTATAATAATTTGACCAGCATCTGGCTGATAAATTCCGTTGATGATCTTCATCAAAGTGGACTTTCCTGCACCATTCTCGCCGCATAATACATGAACGGTTCCTTTTCGTACTGAAAACTCGATTTGATCCAATGCCTTAACCCCAGGAAAGGATTTCTCGATGCCCAATACCTTCAATTTGACGTCTTGACTCATTTGTATTGCCTCCCTTAATCATGTATTTAGGATAAAACAAAATCGAGGGCTAAAAAATGCCCTCGATTCACAAGATTTAATACAATATTATTTAATTTTTGTTGAAGTTATAAAAATTTTAATCGGCATTGCACTATATTAATGCAACTTTGCACTAGATTCTTCTGCTGAGTGAAATTTTGCACTAGTTTTCTTTACGATCGTGCTTTTGCCACTCTGAAGTCGTCATCCCCGTCATTTTTTTAAAGACGCGAGTGAAGTATTGTTGATTGGAGTAGCCCACCATAGCGTAGATGTCCTTGTTGCGATAGGCTGGATTGACTAGGAATTGTTTCGCTTTATCGATACGTACTTGATTAATAAAGGTCGATAAATTTTGACCGGTTTCACGCTTAAAGACGCTGCAGACGTACTGCTTTGATAAACTGAGCTCCTTTGCAACATCCTCAAGTGAGATGTTTTGATCGTAATTTTGCTCTACAAAATTAATCGCCTGCTTGATGATGTATCTCGATTGATGATCGCGGATATAGCTCAGCTCATTAATCAACGTTTTAAACAGGTCGGTGACAATGTTTTTAAGCTCGCTCACATGCTTGGATTTCATAACGGATTCATGAAAAGCACTATAGCTAAAAGCGACCTCAGGTGCATCAAAGAGATACTGAAACACATTATAAAGCTCACCCACAAGCTGAGTCATAAACACCTTTGCAATCCTCGGTGGATAGCACTTTTGTCGGAACAGATCGAGCACCTCGTCGATGGTATGAAGTATCCCTTCGAGGTTTTCTTGACCGATATTATCGACGAACTGAGCAGTGGTTTTAAGCTTGAGTTCATGCGTATTTCCAGATAGGACTCTGATGTGGTCGGTATTCTCTATTAAGCTTTCACCACTTGGGACATAAAAGAGCATCTCAGATTTTTCCATCAATAGTGCATAATGACTTAAAAGCGCATCAGCCTCAGTAAAAGCGTTGGTATAGATGAGGTTGATGGCGATATCAAAGTACTGAACCACACCGTTTTGAACAGCCGACGCCATTCGACTTATGGTGGAAAGGGTCAAGTCAGCGGACGAGATTAAAAAGAGATGCTCGTCCATATAGCCATTGAAAAGGTATTGAATCCCCTTTTCGTTGAGCTGGTCTATGATCAGGTTAACGGTTGTCTCACTAATTTGCTTGGCGTTTTTTTGATCCTTAAGTTTGAGTTCAAGGTTGATAAAGGCATACTTGGTATTGCTCAGCTGAAAGTTTTGCTCTTCAAATCGGAACAACAACTTTTCATCAAAATTGAACTTAACTTTTATCAGATCGTTTAAAAGGGAACGTTTAATCGCATTTTGGTTGTGATGCTTATTGGGAATAACCGATTGTCCCGCTGAACTGTCATCTAGTGTGGTCTTGAATCGCTTCATCAAGGCGATGAGCTCATCATCCACGATTTCTGATTTAAGCATATAGTCAGTTGCGCCGTTTTTAAGCGCTGTTCGTGCAAACTGAAATTCATCATAGCAAGTTAGAACTAGGATTTTCGTGTCCTTGTTTTCCTTGTGAATCTTATCGGTTAGCCAAAGGCCATCTTGCTTCGGCATTTTTATATCGGTAATCACAACGTCGGGATTGAGTTTTAAAAACTGGGCATAGCCCTGTTCACCGTTGGAGGCTTCCCCTACAACTGTAAAGCCAATTTCTTCCCAATCGATGGTGTTTTTAAGTCCAATACGCACGAGGACTTCATCGTCGACGATTAAGACCTTATACATCGGTACCTCCATTTTCTTCGTCATTGGTTTTTCTTTTTACAGGTAATCTAACCAATACTGTAGTGCCAGTTCCTTCACTTGTCAAGACTTCTAGGCCATATGATTCTCCGCAGAATAGCTGAATCCTTTGATTGACGTTATTTAGCCCCGCTTTACTTAGCTTACTTCCAGTGGTATTATCCTTGAAAATTTTTCCGAGCACATCTTCAGAGATGCCTGGACCATTGTCTTTAATTGAGATGATTAAATCCTCCCCTTCATTTTCAAAGTGACTTTCAAAGGCAATCGTTAGATGCTCTGAAGCCTCCATGCCGTAGATAATACTATTTTCAATAATGGGTTGAAGGATAAGTTTTGGAATCAAAAGTGGTGTCGTTTCGGGATCTATGTCATATTCGACCTCAAAGTCTTCGTTAAATCTCAGCTTTTGAATGACCACGTAGTTTTGGATATATTCCAGCTCTTCATTCAGCGTAATAAAGTCGCTACTGATGTTGATGCTGATGCGCAGAAGCTTGACCAGTGCCACGATGGCGTTACTTACGCTATTTGCCCCTTGTATTTTCGCCATCCACTTTATGGTGTTCAGCGTATTGTATAAAAAGTGTGGGTTGATTTGTGCGTGTAGGGCTTCAAGCTCTACTTCTCGTTTCATGCGCTCTTCCATGACCAGCTTGTCAATGAGCACTTCCATTTCAGAGACCATGTTGTTAATGCTATCGCTAAGCTCCATCATCTCATTCGTCGCAGATACTTTTGTCCGAACGGATAAATCCCCTTGCTCGACGCGCTTCAGATCGCTGATAATTTTAAGCATTGGTTCTGTGTATTGTAAAGATAATCCTAAGACGAACATCAAAATTAGCGCAGTATAGATACCGGCACCGATAAAGAAGATCCTCTGAATCTGATCGACTTCAAAGTAGAGCTCATTTTTAGAAATCGTCTTAACGATGCGCCAGTCATTGGTTTCAAGCAAACTAAAAAAAGCGATTTTTTCTTGATTGTCGCTTTGATATGAGATGGCTCCAGTCTGGTCATACTCAGACATCAGTTCAACAAAGTAAGGCATCTCTGAAATAGAGGTACCTATTAAGGATTTGTCTGGATGTGAAACGATGGTGCCCGTTTGGTCGATGATAAACACCTCGCCACCATCTGCGTCTAAATTCGTATAAGCTTGCTCCAGCAGGACCTCTTCTATATCGACCACAAACGTACCGTAGGACTCAAGCGTATTGAAATCTATGATGTTTCTTACCACAGAAAAGTAATAGCGCGTCGAAATCCCAGATAGTATCTTGATGTTTTGCTTAACCGTTGAGAGCCAAATCGGTTTACTGTCGTGATGCTCACTGGACATTTGCTGGATGGAAATCAGCGGTGTGGTTTTATTCGTACCGATGGCATAGGTGCTTTTGGCATTAATAAGTGAAATCCCATCGATGTCACTTCTTGAAGCTAAAAAGCCACGAAGCAGCTCATTGATATCGCTATCCGGTGTTTTTGTGTTGGATACCATTTCTAAAAAGGTTCTGTTTGAGAGGATGGATGTCGTATAGTCGACGATATCGCTTAGCAGGAAATTGATTTTATCCCCTGTTTCTGCAATGGACTGCTGTGCAACGGTGCTGTATTTTTCATTAAAGGTATCTTTGATGGTGTTGGACAACAGCATAAATAGCCATACAATCGGTATGATGATAAAGAAGATGACAATGACCACAAGCTGAAATCTCAGTCGGTTATAAAATTTTAGCCGTTTCATGGTCATCTCTCCTCGTTGATTTTTTTATAGAGCTCAAGTGCGACGTCCTCTGGCTTTAAATCCTCAGTCACCATATTGTGCAGCGCTTCTATAATCGCCTGCTCTATAGGATAAAAGTTGGCAAGCTTCGGTCTAAGGTATATATTTTCAGGCTGCCATGCTTCTAAAACCGTATCGATTTGTGGATGAGAGGCTCTAAAATCAGGATCGATAGCGTCGTATGCAGATTTTATCGTCGGTAGTGCGCCACCAGTGGGTTCAGTTAGGATGCGAAGCTGCATTTCTTTAGAGGTTGCCCATGCGATAAAGAACCAAGCGGCTTCCTTTTCTTCCTGAGACGCATATCGGTTGATACCGATGCCTGAGCCACCAAATATGTTGGCGCTTCTTTCAGTGCCGTAAGGTAAGATTGCTGTGCCCACATTGTTTCTTACTCTAAAGTTATTAGAGGCATTTAGCGTGGCATAGTTTTCATCCCAATTCACCATCATAGCGATTTCGCCTTTATTAAAAGCATCGGCAGAGTCTTCCCAGTTCCAGTTCACGCTATCCGGTGCCGCTGCAGCTATGACGTTTTTATAATCATAAAGCGATTTTATAAAGGCATCGCTCATAACGTCTATCTTATAGAAGCTGGATAAGCCATAGGTGCTAATGTTGTCGTCTCTAAAGTAATCGCCACCATTAGAGGCTAGGATATTTGAAAACTCACAAAAGATGGCGTTGTGCGCTTGTGCCATCTGACCACTACCGTATTTTACGATCTCATTGGGCACATAGGTGTCGATCCATTTCGCTATTTCTATATATCTGTCCCATGTAAAATCAGGACCACCAGGTGTCCAATCATAGCCCATACTGTTATAAAATTGGGTTTTAAAGTCATTGAAGACGTCTTTGCGATAGTAAAGAATCATCGTCGTAGAGTCAAAGGGAATCGCGTACAGATGATCTGAGCTTTCAAAATAAGAGCAAACTTTAAGCTGATTTTCAAAAAAGTCATCAAGTCCAACCTGAAGCGATGGCAGATCTGGATTCTGAATAAAGTTCTCCAGTGGTTCTAAATCGTTATGAAAACGGTTGAGCGTCTGATAAGGATCTGAGTAAATCAACTGGTAATCCCCTGCTTTAGAGATGAAATCGAGGTTGATTTTTTGTATAAAGGTATCGTAATCTGTCGGTCTAATCTTGATATTGATTCCTGTGAGCTTTGTAAACTCCTCGGTTTCAAGTGAGAGAACGTTCGCGCCTAGATTGTTTTCAACGATGAAATTTAAAGTGATTCCTTCATACTTCCTAAGATCGAAATCCTTAGGAAAAACAAAGTTTTCAAGCGAGGTTCCCTCAAGTGAAACCGTGGTGTGTGGCAATACCGTCTCCGTTTTATCCTGCGTCATGATGTGTCTTTGATTTATAAGCACGCCGACAAGTACGACGACGATTAGCATCAGTACGATAAACGTTTTTTTCATAATCCCGATCCCTCCAAAATACTAGATAGAATTTTCACCGTTTATCGTACCACAGTTTTTAAAAGGTGACAATTTTATAATAATTCGATTTTTAAAGCATGAGTACAAGCGTACAAATCGTTTAAACTCGCTTCAAACCAGTGTTTATAAGGCGCAGTGCCTATAATCGTAAGAAGTGGCATCTCACTTTTTTGCGAAAGATTATTTTCTGACTTATAGCGTCTCGCCTCTGAAATTGCCTGCTTGATTTGGTCGCCAAATTCGAGAAAATTTTCTTTGGCTTTTGCGATTTGCTCAGGATTTGAAATCGACGTTGAAGTATTATCAAATTCGAGTTCAAACATACTGGTTTCAAAATCTAAGGGTTTAAACCAGCTGGTTTCAACGCTATCCCACTGCAGAATATGGATCGATTTTTCTTTTTCATAACGTATAAAGTAAGATTGGTAGATCGATTCTGTCATATGTGGTATATAAGGTGCATACAGCTTTAATATGCCTAAGAGCGCATGATAGATGGTTTTTAGCGCTGAAGCCTGTTCTTTTTTGCCATGCTTTTCAGGCTGATAGATGCGCTCTTTAGCCAGCTCAAGATAATCGTCACAGAAATCGCTCCAAAAGAAACGGTCGATATGGTGTCTTGCCAGTCCAATCTCGTACTGATCAAGCGCACCTTTTGCTTCAAGCATGGTGTTTTCAAGCTTGATGAGCAGCCAATTGTCTTGAGGCAGTAAATCTGACAAGTCTGTTCGGTTATTGAGGTCTTCATTTGCTTCAAGGTGCATCAGACAAAAATTCGCTGCATTATACAGTTTGTTAAGGGTGCGCTTTGCGCTGCCGAGGTCGTCTCTATCAAAGAAAGTATCGGTCCCGAGCTTTGCAGAAGCAACCCAGTATCTTAGCGCATCAGCAGATTCTGATTGTATCAATTCAAAGGGCTCAAGTGAGGTATTGCTCTTTGATTTAGAAATCTTCTCCCCTTTTTTCGCAAGTACGAACCCACAGATCATAAGGTCCTTCCAAGGTATTTCTCCAGTATGATAAATGCTTTTAACGATGGAATAAAATGCCCAAGTTCTTATGATTTCATGCGCTTGCGTATGCATGCTCATCGGTAGCTGTTTCGTGTTGATAAAAGGCGTCATAGAAGACGTCGCCCAAGTGTCCAATACTGCCGTTTCAGGGATAAAGTCATTACACCCACAGTGACAAGGCTTTGAAGGATTTGTTTCTAGGGGGTTAACTGGCAAAGCCTGTTCATCGGCAGCATGTGTTGCGCCACATGATTTGCAGTACCATATCGGGATGGGTACACCGAAAAACCTCTGTCTAGAGATGCACCAATCCCACTTGAGATTGGTTACCCAATGGAGATATCGGCCCTTCATGGTCTCCGGATACCAGTTGATCTCATCGGCAGCCTTTAGATAGCGTTCCTTATCGGTTAAGATGTCGATGTACCACTGCTTAGAAGGTAGATACTCAATTGGCGTGCCACATCTTTCATGGGTGCCAATGGTATGTGTTAAAGGCTCACTCTTTGAGAGTTTACCTGCGTCATTTAAAAGTTCAATGATGGCTTTTCGTGCTTTTCTAATGGTTAAGCCACCGATGAATGGCGTGGTCATCGCAATTTTTCCATCTGAAGTTATGGCATCTCGATATGGCAGTTGATGCTTTTCCTGCCACTGCGTATCGGTAAGATCACCATATGTTGCACACATAACGATGCCAGTGCCCTTCTCTTTTTCTACCGTTTCTTCTAGTAGAATTGGGATGGGATATTCAAAGAGCGGAACGATGGCATGATGTCCCTTTAAAGCTTCGGCGCGTTTGTCCTCAGGATGAATAAAGAGTGCGATACAGCCATTTAAAAGCTCAGGTCTTGTAGTTGCGATCTCAAGTGTTAGGAAATCAGGATGATCGGTTTCAAAGTGGATCGTGTGAAAGAGTGAATCGTGTGTTTCTGTGTTGATCTCAGCTTGTGCAACTGAGGTTTGACATTCGGTACACCATAGAACCGGTGCCGTTTTAGCATATGCCTTTCCTTTGTGATAGAGCTCAATAAAAGAGGCTTGGCTGATTTTCTGAGCTTTTGAGCCGATTGTCTGGTAAGCCAGTGACCAGTCACAGGAAAAACCAAGCGATTGCCAGAGCGACATAAACTCTGCCTCGTAGGACTGGGTCGTCTCTAGACATTTTTGGATAAATTCAGTCCTAGAGAGATCCGCTGCACGGATGCCGAGTGATTTTTCAACCAGTCGTTCCGTAGGCAGTCCATTGTCATCAAATCCAAATGGATAAAAAACGTTATAGCCCGTCATGCGTCTAAAACGCGCGATGATTTCAGCCTGTGTGTAGGAAAAGATATGGCCGATGTGTAGGCTACCACTTACGGTTGGCGGTGGTGTGTCGATGCTGTATAAGGGCTTTTCTGATGTTTCGTCAAATGAGTAAAGGGCTTCTTCTGACCAAATGGTCTGCATTTGAGGTTCGATTTCTCTAAAGTTGTATTTCTTTTTCATAGTTGCCTCCTTAGGATTTAAAACGACATCAAAAAGTTGATTGTAAATGAGATTGACCAGCGGATATGCAATTACTTCAAAGCCTTAGATTTATATATGATTCTAAATTACTGAATTAAATCTTAAGACCTCGAGTCCACAAATATAACCAAAGGCTAGATTGTGGATAAAAAAAAGCCCGCCTAAGCATAATGCTTAGGGCGGGCTTGCGTCCGTGGTACCACCTAAATTCAGAGAAAACTCTGCGCTTGATCTATACGGGCAAATGCCGATATAGCTTCCTTGTAACGGTGGAAATCCGTTGGCGTCTACTTGATGTAAGGCATCTTTCAAACCAAAGCTCAAAGGCTACTTCCAGATCACTGTCGCAAAGGCTTTCACCAACCGCCTTCTCTCTAAAGCTACGCATGAACTGTACTCCTCCTCGTCAAAGCTTTTCGATGTGTTTGTTAAAGTTACTATACGCTTCTCTTTTTAAAAAGTCAATTCTAAAACTAAAAAATTTGACCTTAGTTATTAAAAAATTTGAAAGGCGTCGCCCACATGTGATTCAGTGGTCCACTGCCAAAGCCTAAGTCCAAACCAGAATATAACGCACCTGTGATATAGTCCTTTGCAAAAGTGACTGCCATGCTGATGTCAGCGGTTTCTGTGAGTGCGCAAGCAATGGCAGAAGACAGTGTACAGCCTGTTCCGTGTGTGTTTTCTGTCGTTACCCTTGGCTGTGTGAACCAGTGATAGCGGTCGCCCTCGCTTGAGGCTTCTACCAGTAAATCATCTGAAACATGACCGAGATGGCCGCCCTTTATTAGGATATGCCCACTATAAAATTCTCGGATGCGCGCTACCGCTGTTATCATATCCGCTTCATCGTCAATTGACATTTCAGCCAAAAGTGCCGCTTCGTGTAGATTAGGCGTTATGAGATGTGCCATTGGCATCAGATTGTATTTTAACACAGAAAGCGCCTCTTCATCAATCAAGCGACTGCCTGATGTTGCAACCATCACTGGATCGAGCACAATAGGAATTTCAGGGTAATCCTTAAGCGTATGCGCCAACGTCTCTATCACCTCAATGTTATTGACCATGCCTATCTTGATGGCTTTAGGTGGTATATCTGAAAGGTTTGCGATGAGCTGTGCTTTAACAAACTCCGCACTTACAGGAAAAATTCCTGTGACCCCTGTGGTGTTCTGTG
>JGI26523J50269_1001031_pt1 | contig 13179 bp, 15 predicted proteins | sample ThiBio_inoc_biof_FD_50269 | JGI IMG/M metagenome (IMG submission 50269) | reverse complement strand
TCCTGCAGCGGCAGCACGGCGTTCTACGCTAGCCGTGTCATCTCGTACGATAGACCAGAGTGAGTCTGGGTCTGATCCGTCACGAGCACCCGCTACGGCACGTGTCATTGTAGACTTCTCGGCAGAGATAGCCTTGTTGGTGGCGTCGGTGATAACCGCATTTGCAGCTGCTTTCACACGTGATTCACCACGAGGATCAATACCACCCGCATCAACGGCGAGCGCGGCATTTTGCATAAGTTCTGTTGAATATTCTTGCTGTTGTACGTTCTGTGCCGAGGTGGTCGCAGACGTCGCGACAGAGGAGCTTACCTGAGCGGTCTTAAGGCGGTCAACGATACTTTGCATCGCAGCTTGATCAGCAGCGCTTATCTGGCGCCCAACAAGTTCTGCGCCGCCTACGTCAGTTGCGCCTTCAGCGACCTGACGAGTGATATCTTGTTCGAGTGCACCGCGCTCCTTCTTGCTCGCTTCAGTATCAAGGCGAATATTGAGCAATCCAGGATCTGCTTGTTGTCGACGCTGTGTCTCGACAGCGGATCGTTCTGTGAGCGCACTTGTCTTAAGCTGTGCGTCAGCCTGGCGGTCACGTAGTCCCAGGAGTGTCGCATCAGTTGACTTCACCTGCTCGAAGGCATGATCTTGCTCTGCCTTTACGGTCTTAGATACTTCTTCTGCACGACGGGTCGCTTGTTGAGTATTGGTAAGTGCGGCGCTGTTTTGAACGCGCTGATCAAATCGAGCCTGAGTCTGGGCTTCATTACGTGCGGTTGCAAGCTTCGCTTCACGAGCCTCGGTATCCATTTGTCCAATCACAGAACCAGGTGTGTTAATGCGCGCAGTGTGCATTTCTTGTGCGCGTGCATCGTTTCGACCCTTGAGTGTAGCGTGGTCTTGCTGCCCCTTAAGCGCAGCTTGTGCCCTTGCGGCTGCTTTACCATTCTTACCACCACCGGTACCGGAAATAGCCATCTCGCGCCAGTTCTCTTCCGACTCGCCCTTCAGGTTTCCAATTTCAGCTTCACGAGACATGCGGCGGTTATTCCAGCGCTGCGCAACGTTGGTTTTACCCTCTTTTTGTTTACGGCCAAAGAAAGTCTTTTGACCTGCACGATACGCTTCACGCTGCTTGTTTACCTGACCTTCAACGGCCTTGTTAAGTGGGTTGCGTGCCCTTCGCGCTAAGCCACCAAGCTTGCCACCGATATTTCCAAGGAGGCTGTTTGATGACTTTACGAGCCATGGAAGCATACCAAGGGGCGCTGCCATAATAAAGATTGCCGCGAGTGCAGAAAGTGGCTGGTCTGAGACGACAACAACCGATGCGGCAAACTTTGCACCACCAAACAAGAGTGCTGCCATCGGGAAGAGCACCAACATACTGACGAATAATTTTCGCCATTTCGTGAACATACTCTGGGTATTTGGAAGAAGGTACGCCGCGAATGCGAGTGGCGAGATGACGATCAAGATGACGATAAGCGCGTTACGTATGAAGAGTGTTGCGACTGCTGCAAGAAGTGCCAGTACTGCAACACCTACGACCGGGAGCGCCATAAGTGCGAGTGTTGAGAGTGATAATGCACCAGTTCCCGCGGCAATTGCAACGGCCGTTCCTGCTACCGCGACGGTACCAGTTCCGGTCACAAAGGCGCCAATAATTTCATTTGCATTCATTGTTGCGGCGGTTGCATCTGGCGCGAGTGTCGAGAAGATACTGTGGAGCCCTACTCCAATAATATTTGTGAGGTCAACGGCAATCGCCATAATGTAGAACGAAGTATTAATTGCGAGCGCAACAATAATTAAGCGTGGAAGCGTTTTCTTCACACCATAATTCGTGACACCCATACTGGTGAGCTGCGAGAAGATAATAATAAGGAATGCGATAACTAATAATACGTTCGCAATATTACGAATACTTTGCCAGGCCACAAATTGGGATGATTCCGTACCATCACCATTCGATACGGTAAGTGGTTGAAGACGAAGGACGCTATCGATCCATCCGTACATTGCGTCGCCAAGTCCACCAAGTGCATTAAGCATTGGACACACCATCCATCCAATACCATCGACCACGCAGGCGGTTGCGGTCGTGTCGGCATTCGGATCTTCTGGCGCGTCACTATCACTTAAAACGACACCACCACCGTCTACGTTAAGTGATGCTCCTGCTGCACAGGCGTCTCGCTTCGATTTATTAGTGTCGGTTGGAAGGTTTCCGCTTGCGTTCAGTGAGTCTGGCGCCGGGTAGTTAGTATTACAATAGCTTGCATCAGCTAAGTGCATTGCTCCTTGGATACACGCGGCAAGTTCGGCAGTTTTACCCGAGTAAAGATCCATACATAGCTCGCCCGCTGTTCTACCGTTTGCATCCTTTGGATTTCCTGCACCGATGAAACATGAGTTCCTGTCGGTGATGCCAGAGCCCGCACAGTAAGTAACATCCGCGGCATTTGCTCGACCATTTCCACACGCGGTGAGCTTTGAGTCGCTTGAAGCGAGTTGGGGGTAGTTTTCGGCACACATTGCCTTAGACTGCCAACCTGCGTATGTTTTCGCGTTGTCGTTAATAGCATTCACGACCGAGGTGCGACAGTAGTCGGTCTGAGAACTCATGGTGGTGATTGGATCGACACCTGCATAAAGACTGGAACTCTTTTTAATCGACCAGCTTTCTTCTTTTACAACGCCGCTTTCGTTCACTACTGAAATCTTGTAAAGATTCGTGTTGCCACCCTTCGACGCCTCACATGAGTTTTTCAAAGTGTTGATTGCGCCCTTGTAGGTCGCGACTTTGTAGCGGCTTCCATTAGTTAAGCCGATTGACGTACCCTTTAAGTACGAAGAATTCTCCATAAGACCGGTTATAGTGCTGTTGATGTCATCTTTTTTACACTCAGTCTTATTCTTAACGATGCTACAGCTGTAGCCCATTTTCTTTAGGGTTGCTTCGCCTCCGTCTGGGTCGTATCCAAACATTTCGTAGGCATCGTCCTGCCATCCATTTTGGTCGTCGTCACCCGCACAACTTGTGAGTCCGTTCTTATCGCCGTACTGGTCGACAGAGATACCAATAGTTACCCTTGTAGTATCGGCAACCCACCAGCGCGGCCCCTTTGAGACATCATCTCCAGAAATGGTGGTTTTATATTGACCCTGCGCAGCACAGTATTTAATAGCCTGATAGAACTTGATCGCCTTGAACATTGTCGAGGCGTCAGTTTCTTTATCAAAGTTGCTACCCGCAGCGTGTACCGAGTTAAAAGGAAATAATGCGAAAAAGCTAAAAATTGCGACTGCAATAATTCCCGCACCCGCAACCCTCAGTTTAGTGCCCATAAGATAACTAAATAGCCGCATTGCTACGGCTATTTAATCATAAGCGAGTTATTGGGGCAACTACTGTTACGAACTAGTTAGGAAGCCAAATACCCTTATCACCGACAGTGATCCACTGATAGGTCTCAGTAAGGGTGTTACCCTGGTCTGTTTTGTAGGTAATGTCAATCGATGGACGGCCCTGTTCGTTGGTCGTTACGGCTGTTGCCGACACGACTTCTGGAGTTGCGAGCAGACTGTTCATAATAAGGTCTGTATTTTCGCGTACTTCTCCACCGTCATAGGCAACAAGCTCAGATAAGTTAGTGACAAGCTTATTTGCGTGCGGTGATGTCTTACCGGTTACGGCTTCACTCGCGATAAGGCGGAAGGCAACGTCTTGGTCGAAGTTGTTTGGATTCTCTGCGTCAGGAACTGAGAATGTGAGGCGGTCGAGCGCGGTTACTGTTGCAAGGATTTCCTGAGGTGTATTTGTTGGGGAAAGTTCCGCCGGGAGCACATCAAAGCTTGTGCCGTTGCGGTTTTTCATCGCGTTTGCGTACTGTTCTGCATTCGCCAAGAAGTCTGATTGCTCGAGGTGATAAAGCACGAACTGCGCGCGCTCTTCGATTGGGACACTCTCGTAAGCAACACTCTCAATACCAAGAAGGCGGTCTGCTTCAGATTTTGCAATACCAAATTCGTAACTCGCCTCATTTACTGCAGGTGCAGTTTCAGTAGGAGTTGGTGTTGGTTCAGAAGGTTCCTCGGTTTCAACTGGTGCGCTAGTTTGCGTAGGTGTTTTTTCAGGGGCCTCACCTGTTGCGCAGCCAGAAAGTGCTGCAGCGGCAAGGGCTATTCCTGCGGTAGTACCGATAATGCGAATGCCTGTTTCAGAAGAGCGTTCTTTAATGTAATCAATTGTGCTCTGGTAGCCACGCTTAATTTGATCAAAGATATTTGGATTCTTTTGAATCTCAGAACTGTTGTTGAACGAGTGTTCTTGGTCGTAACTCATTTGTGTGATGGTTCCTTCTCGTGAGTGTTAAATGCAGACAATAAATACGCTTATGACTGTTTGCCGCTAATATACCACAAAAAGCTTAAAAAGTAAAGAGCTTATGCGATTATTAAACATAATTACTATTTGATAAAACTTGCATTATCTGTTAAAACCTCGTACCCTATTAGTAACTATGAACATAAAACAAACAATACGAAACTTAGTACTGGGCGCTGTACTACTTGTATCTGCAGTTTCTGTCAGTGCACTTAGTACTTCATATAACGCCGCTGCCGACTGCGGTGGTGTAAAGACAGCAATTATTAACTGTGAGCAAACCGGCGGTAACGCGCCTGAAGACACTGGGCTTTGGGGTGTGCTTATCCTTACGATTAACATCCTAAGCGTAGGTGTGGGTGTACTTGCGGTAGCTGGTTTCGTCTATGGGGGTTACCTATATATGACGTCTGCCGGAAGCCCAGAGATGGTAAAGAAAGCACGCGTCGTATTCACCAACGTGGTGATCGGGGTGATTGCCTTCGGTGGAATGTTTACCCTACTTAACTTTATTGTTCCAGGAGGAATCTTTAACTAATGAAAGCGACAATTAAAAGTCTATTATTTGGTGGATTGTTTATCTTTGCTTTTGCGGCGCCGGTAATGGCAACTGTTGCGCCTGCGCAAAGCGCACATGCGGATGCAGCTTGTGAAAATCGTGTACTCGGTATTCCGCCTTGGTACCGCGGTCTGACTGGCCCGTCTCCAGACTGTAACATTGTATCTCCGGATGAAGCGGGTGGACTTAGCACCTTTATCTGGAAAATCGTTCTTAACGTCATTGAGATGGCGATTGTCGCGACCGCCTATGTTGCTACCTTCTTTATTCTATTCGGAGGTTTCCTTTACATGACGGGTGGTGCACTGCCTGCGCAGCTCGAGAAAGCTCGTAAGACCATCCTTAATGCAGTAATCGGCCTCGTAATTGCCCTCGCGGCGATTGCGCTTACTAACTTAGTATTTAACATTATTTAAAAGGAATATGATGAACGACCTACTTATACGCCTCGCAGTCGCAACTGGCACTGACCCAAATAGTACGACAACCGTAAATATCCCTACCGGGACTGGTGATGACCTACTTGCGAACGGCCTTAACCTTATGTACTTCCTTGCAGGTACCGTTGCGGTTATCGTAATTATTATCGGTGGTATTATGTACGCGACCTCAGCGGGTGATGCCGGACGGATTACCAAGGCAAAGAACTTGCTCACCTACTCTATCGTGGGATTAATTATTGTATTGGTTGCCTTTGTGGTTACCGCGTTTGTTATCGGGAGGTTTAAATAATGAAACGAATTAAACTATTTATCGCTGCATTTATCGTAAGTGCGGTTGGAGCATTTGCATTTGTGCCTGTATTGAGCACCTACGCACTCGACCCATTGGCGGACGTGTGTTCAAGCGACCCAGACAATGCGGTCTGTAAGAACAAAGAAGAAGACGCGAATGACCTTATTGGGACACTCGTAAATACCCTTCTCTTCCTCGTTGGTGCGCTTTCAACGGTAATGATCATTGTTGGTGGTATTTTCTACGTCATTTCGAACGGTGACTCGGGTAAGATCGCACGCGCAAAGAACACTATCACCTACGCCGTAGTGGGCCTTGTGGTCGCGTTTGTCGCCTTTGCGATTATCAACTGGGTTATTAAACTCTTCTAATCCTTTAGCTAAGGGGTTAACAAACCGTTAAAAATCTGCTATAACTAACCTAGATTTCAAAGAAAGGAAATTTAATTAAATGAAAACAATTACTAAGAAGCTCAGCGTATTTGTCGCCGCTTTCGCACTTGCAGTAACTGCCCTTTTGGTTCCAGTTGTTCCAGCAAGCGCACAAAGCTGTGCGGATGACACTTACACAATTACAAACGGTGTAAACTGTGCGCAAGGTGAAGATACTCCTGCAACACTTTTCGGTGGTGAAGGTTCAATCTTTACAGTAGTAGTTAACATTCTCCTCTTCATCATCGGTGCAATCTGTGTGATTATGCTGATCTGGGGTGGTATTCGTTACACTACTTCAGCAGGTAACTCTGCAAACGTGACTGCAGCGAAGAATACAATCATGTACGCGATCATCGGTCTCGTTATCGCCTTCCTCGCATTCGCAATTGTGAACTGGGTACTTACCTCAGTCGGTACTGCTGCTTAAGCAAATATCCTTTCTTAAGACACTTAATACCTCGCCTGAATGGGCGAGGTATTTTTTATCGTTAAGGATCTCGAGCGAGTCTGCCTGTTCTGTAAGGAAATATCTGCAGCCCGAGAGTCTGAGGGCGCTAACTCCCCAATAGATTCGCGGCGCGAAGCCATTTCCGTCAGAATAGACAGACTGGTGACGGGATACTTTTGATATAAAATACTCCCCTTTCGGAGAGTATTTCGTGGAGCTTACGAGTGAGATTATTGAATCTGAATTCGCTTTGCTTGCTCTTGCTTGATCTTGTTGAAGCTGATGGTAAGCACGCCATCCTTGAGTACTGCGTCAACTTCGTCTTCCTTTACACTTACAGGAAGTGCGAGAGTACGGCTGAATTCGCCCCAGTAACATTCTTGGATGTGCCAGTTTGTTGCATCTGCGTCATCACCGCTACTAAGAGTACCGCTGATAGTAAGAATGCCGTCACTGATGCTGACATCGAGATCTTCTTTGTTCACGCCTGCGGTGCGTGCTTTGATCACAAGTTTTTCTTCGGTTTCATATACATCAACCGCTAGTTGTCCCAAGAATTCTTCTTGGCTGTCGTCCCAGTTATCTTCGCTCGCAGGTGCGGTCGGGTCGGTTGTTGTTAGGTCGTCGTCACTAAGGAAAGCTGCTGCGAGCTCGTCCTCGATGAGTAGATCTTCGTTAGCTTTACGGGCCATGATATCCTCCACTTTTCTCTAGGCTCATTTGACAAATAGTCCCTCGTATTATACCGACTACCTACGGTATAATCAACTAAATGGGTGGTTTAAACGTAAAAAATACAATGGTTGAGCGTGTGTTGCAAATTGTGGCTCCACACCCCTGTTCAGGCTGCGGGAAAGTCGGTACAATTTTGTGTGAAGATTGTAAATACGACATCATTAATGAGCCATTTTCGGGCTGTATTTTATGCGGGAGCTATACCCTTTATGGCATTTGCGAGGCGCATGCCTCGCCTATCACGCGTGCGTTTACCGTAGGTACGCGGAGCGGTGCGCTAGAGGAGCTGATTAATAGACTTAAGTTTCATTATGCGAAAGCGGCCGCGCGACCACTCGCAGACCTTTTTAACGAGGTGCTCCCCTTGCTTCCGGACGGGTCAATCCTCACCTTCGTGCCAACAGTCCGTGCGCATATTCGCGAGCGAGGATATGACCATATTGGGCTTGTCGCCACCTACTTTTCGCTACTTAGAGAAATGCCACTCACCTCTTTGCTGAGACGACGTACAAAGATCACCCAGCATACCGCTACCCGCGAAGCGCGGCAACTACAGGTGGTTGATACGTTTGAAGCGATGGACGGCGTTGATATACGTGAAAAGGTTGTACTCTTGCTTGATGACGTAGTAACCACTGGAGCGACGCTCCAAGCTGCTGCTTTAAAGCTTGTGGGTATGGGCGCGACGGTATGGGTAGCAACTCTCGCGTACCAACCCCTCGACTGATTGGACTTAATCTGTTAAAATACTCCAAGTACTCTTATTGGAGAGGTGACCGAGTGGTTGATGGTAACGGTCTTGAAAACCGTCGTGGGGAGACTCACCGAGGGTTCGAATCCCTCCCTCTCCGCCAAGTTGTACAATAAAATACCCCGTTCGTTTGAGCGGGGTATTTCTATCTTTAGTATTCTTTATTGATTAGAGAAACCGGCTGCGCCACCGGTGCCCATCGCACCGAGAAGCCAGTTCACAACTGCAAATGCGAGGAAGGCGATAATAAGACCGACAATTGCGTAAAGTACGGTGTTTTTTGCTGCGGTGACATTCGCTGCATTACCTGCAGAGGTTGCGTAGCGAAGTCCGCCCCAGATAATCATAATAACGGCAAGCGCGCCGGCGATAAATAGAAGGATATTTGTGACGGTTGTGACGATGCCGCTTCCACCGAAGAGTGAGGTCGGTACGCCAGTCCCCTGTGCAGCCTGTACGCCCCCCATAATGCCGCCCTGCTGAGCTGATGCAGACGGGCTGACACCAAGTGTAACAAAGGTCGCAACTGCGAGCGCTGATATGGTTCCGTATGCGAGTAACCTCTTCATATGAAAGTATTATATAACGTAATCACTAATATGGCAAATATTAGGGGTAAACACTGGCTTGCCTCTCTGTTTTATGCTACAATCTATCGAGTTGGAAACAACAAACCTGGAGGAGTACCCAAGTGGCTGAAGGGGACGGTTTGCTAAATCGTTAGTCTGGGGAGACCTGGAGCGGGAGTTCGAATCTCCCCTCCTCCGCCAAAATAGCCTATGAAACACCTGTGTAAAAGCAGGTGTTTTTATATTTCCCTCTGAAACGCTCATGCTATACTAATCCTAGATATGGCGAATGAAGATCCGCAAAACTATTGGCAGAACCCCGAGGACGAACAGGCACCAGAGGCGCTTACTTCTGAGGTGCAAGAAGACGATACGTATCAAGAAGAGGCTGAGTCGACTGAGCTCGCCCCTGAAGATACCCCTAACAATCCGCCAGTTACCTGGACGGCTCAAGAATACGTGCACCTCGACCGCAGCCCAATGTGGTTTGTACTCTTTGCGGTTATTGTCCTGGGGCTCATCGCGGCAAGTATTTTCCTTCTTAATTCGTGGTCGTTCTCACTCCTTATTTTCGTGATGGCGATTGCATTAATTGTGTATATTCGTCGCCCACCCCGCACCATTACCTACGCCCTCAGCCCTGCACAGGGCCTCTATGTGGGCGAGCGTCTCTATCACTTCGATGACTTTAAGGCATTTGGGTTAATTCAAGATACGGGACACTTCTCGATTATGTTGATCCCACGCAAGCGTTTTGCGCCAGGAGTATCGGTGTACTTCCCTGAGGGCGCTGGTGAACGCATTGTCGATATTCTTGGCCAGCGACTTCCGATGGAAAACCTTAAGCTCGACCTCGTTGACGTGCTTGTACGAAAACTGCGTCTCTAACGTTTGCTATACTAGGGTGAATGACTGACGCAACGACACCCACACAAACTCCACCAGAACCAATCGAAGCACCACAGGAGCCTATCGCGGCACCGCCACTTCCCTATATGCTTCGCGCAAATCTTCGCGAATACCGCAAGCGACTTGGTCTGTGGCGTATTCTTCTTGCGCTTGGCCTCACGGTACTATTCTTCTTTAAGCTAGGATTCCTCGGGTGGCTTTTGAGCGTTGCAGGAATTGCGCTTATTATCGTTATTATCCTTTGGTTTTTGGGTAAGCGAACCCTCGAGGTGACGAGCAGTGAGCTTGTGTATCGAAGTGCACTTGGTAAGGCGCGAAATGTAGCCTATACGGACATCGAAGGTGTCAAGGTATTCGTGAATTATTACGAACCAACCTTTGGCGTTGCCCCTCGCGTCACTATTGGGCTCAAGAAGGGCGAGCCACTTTCGCTTTACGCACTTTACTGGCCAATTGACGACCTTGATAAGCTTCTTGCGGTGCTTCGCGACAAATCAGTGCCCACTGAATATTACGCTGACCCTGCGACGTACGCGATGATTGCGCAGCAATTTCCTAAGTACGCCACACTTATCGAACGTCACCCATGGCGCATTGCATGGGCGATTGTAGGCGCGATTGTGGTCATTGTGACAGTTGCGGTGGTTGGTTTTGAGTTCTGGTGGTAGATTTTTCTCTCGAGGTATGCTAAAATAACCTCTGTTCGCCTGATTTTTCAGGCCGAAAGCACCTTCTAGTTACAATGATATAACCCACCATTTATGGTGAGTTATATCGTATGCACCCGTAGCTCAGCTGGATAGAGCGTCGGCTTGCGGAGCCGAAGGCCATAGGTTCGAATCCTGTCGGGTGTACCATGTAATTATAAATATAAGACTACGTCATTTGGGGTAGTCTTTATTTTGTGCAAGAAATCGATATCATACATGTATGGATATTGTGTTGTTTGGTGACAGTCACCTTGGAAGGTTTGGTAAAAGCCAGGTTGAATTGCTCGAGTCACTCATTCCGGGATCAATTGTCTATAACTGTGCAATGGGCGGGGCTACATCCGAAGATGGGGTGGTGCGAGCTAAGTTTATGGGTCAATTGCAACCTGATGTTGTCATAGTTTCCTATAAGGGTAACGATGTTTCTCCTTGGAAGAAAATCACCCCAAAAGAAAAGTATCTCCAGAACATGCGAGCGGTTTTCGAAGCTTTTCCTCATTCACGTAAAATTCTTTTTTCTTCACCTGACGTAGAGCTTACGGATGCGACGCAAACTGAGAAATATAACCAACGAGCAACAAAGTATGCCGAGGCACTTCTTCCTGTGTGCGATGAGCTCGGTGTTGTTATCGTACATGGGCAAGATGTAGTTTCTGCTATGAACGAAGTACACCACGAGCCTGACGGGGTTCATATGACCGAACAGGCCTGCCGGGAGGTGATTTATACACTCGCCACCGCAGTTCTCTCGCTCTAGATACCCGAGCCCTTTTAACAGTAAGGGGAAGTGTAAAAGCAAGCTAAGGAGAATGCATATGATCTGGATTGCCGCTCTCACACAAAACAAAAAAGACAGTTAAACGGTCCTTTTTGTACTAAAATAAATAGGTTCGGAGAGATGCAGGAGTGGTTGAACTGGCCGCTCTCGAAAAGCGGTAAGGTGAAAGCCTTCGAGGGTTCGAATCCCTCTCTCTCCGCCAAGTTGTACACGTTGGAACCCCCCGGTAGGCGAAAGCCCGCCAGGGGGTTTGTGTTGACCTCATTCCCCTCATGCTTCATACTCATCACCAGATATGGCGCGAAAGGCATCACGCACCACTCCGAATTTTGTATCTCAAGCGATCCGTGGCGTAGATTTTGAGCGTGCTCACTCCTCAGTTGTTCTGGGTGAGGACGTTCGAGGCCGACGCCGCGGCTTCACCATTGTCGAACTCCTCATTGTCGTGGTCGTGATCGCAATTCTTGCTGCCATCACTATCGTTGCCTATAACGGCATTACGAACCGCTCTAAAGCTGCTGCAGCCTCAACTGCTGCCGAACAGGCTGCTAAAAAAGTCATGACGTACGCTGTGACCAATTCGGACAACTACCCCGCATCCCTTTCTGACGCGGGCATTACCGACGGCTCCGCCACCTACCAATACCGCGTCGACAATAGTGCGAATCCGAAGACTTTCTGCCTCACCGCGACTACACAGAACACCAGCGCCTATGTTTCGAGTACCAATGCAACTCCGACAAGTGGTGTATGTGCTGGACATGCTGCGAGTGGGCAGACTTTAGTCACTAACCTAGCGTTAGACCCACGTGCGACAGGCAGTGTCACCTCAGAGTGGGCTGGGAGATATGGGACAACGGTGTCATTTGTGAGCGGGGCGAGCGATGGTCCATCACCAGTTACGTCAAGTTATGTCCGACAAACTTACTTTACAGCGAGTTCTGGGGGTGGTAGGGGCGTTGATGTTCATAGCAACCTGGACACCGCTTCAACCCCGGGGACGGCACTACCCGTCACGACCGGGGTTCCAGTCTCCGCCTCTATGTACATTCGATCATCTGTTTCTAACTCTAGTGTATATCTTGAGTGTCGAATTCACGATGGCTCTGGAAACTGGCTTGTTGCAAGGGGCGCCACGCCTAGTGGGGTTAACTATGTTGCGAACACCTGGACAAGAGTCAATCAGGATATCACCCCAACTGTGAGTGGTTATCTTGCGTGTACCGCTCGATTCCAGGCTAATGTTACATGGCCGGTCGGATCTACTATTGATGCTACGGGTCTTATGGTGAGCGCTGCATCATCACTACCCGTGTATTCGGATGGTGCTACATCAGGCTGGGCCTGGAACGGTACCCCAAACAACTCCACCTCAACCGGCCCGGCACTATAAGTGTCGATGTATCTCCGAGAAGACTTTCCGGCTAAGGTGATACATCTTGACACATTCCCCTCTCCACTACACACTAGAACCATATATGGCGCGATGGGCATCACGCACTGGTTTTACTGTTGTTGAACTTCTTATCGTAGTCGTGGTTATTGCCATTCTCGCTGCAGTTACCATTGTCGCGTATAACGGTATATCGAGTCGGTCAAAGCAAAGTGCCGTGCAAAGTCTCGTGCAGCAGGTAAATAAAAAAATTCTCGCTTATGCGGTCCAGAATAGCGATAATTATCCACCAGACTTAAGCGCTATTAATATCAACCAGGCGGATCAAGGTAAGCTTCAGTACACGGTGAACAATAGTGCAAGTCCTCGCACCTATGGGCTGACTGGAACCATCGACACGCATTCGTACTACGTATCAAATACCATCGCTACCCCAACCAGTGGAGGCTACCAAGGTCACGGTCAGGGCGGAGTTTCGGCAATCACAAACCTTGTATCAAATCCGAGTATTGAGTCGAATACGAACACCTGTAGCGCAAGTAGTGGTGGTGGTACGGTGGCAGGCGCACGATCTACCGCGACTGCAACGAGCGGCAGTTCTGCGTACCGAGCAACATGGTCAGTCGCCGCTACCTCTGAGGTCGCTGTCCAGTGCTATGCGCCCGTAGAAGCGGGAAAAACGTACGCGGGTCGTGTTGATGGGCGCCCATCTTGGGCGGGTGCATTGATGCGCATCCAGTTTGCATGGGTATCGTCGCCGAGCGCCTGGAGTGC
>JGI26523J50269_1000984_pt1 | contig 13655 bp, 14 predicted proteins | sample ThiBio_inoc_biof_FD_50269 | JGI IMG/M metagenome (IMG submission 50269) | reverse complement strand
ACGCGCAGCCAGCATGCCGTCCAGTAATTCCACGCCGCGCACCGAGCCGATGCGGCAGGGTGTGCATTTGCCGCAGGATTCGATCGCACAGAATTCCATGGCGTAACGGGCCATTTTTGCCATGTCGACACGGTCGTCGAAGGCAACGATCCCGCCATGACCCACTGTGGCGCCAACCGCCGCGAACGCCTCGTAATCGAGAGGCAGATCAAAGCGCGACTCGGGCAGATAGGCGCCGAGCGGCCCGCCCACCTGCACGGCCCGGATCGGTCGGCCGCTCGCCGAGCCCCCGCCAAAGTCGTAGAGCAATTCGCGCAGCGTCATGCCGAAAGGAACCTCGACCAGGCCGGTATATTTAAGGTTGCCGGCAAGCTGGAACGGCAGCGTGCCGCGCGAGCGGCCACTGCCCAGTGCCTGATAGGCCTCGCCGCCTTGAGCCAGAATCCCCGGCACACTGGCCAGCGTGATCACGTTGTTGACCACCGTGGGCTGGCCGAACAGGCCCTGCAGCGCTGGCAGCGGCGGCTTGGCGCGCACCAGGCCGCGCTTGCCCTCGACGCTTTCCAGCAACGACGTTTCCTCGCCGCACACGTAGGAACCGGCGCCCTTGAAAAGGTTCAGCTCGAAACGCCGGCCCGAGCCGAGCACATCGGAGCCCAGCACGCCTTCGCGCGTGGCCGCGACGATGGCGGCTTCCAGCACCTCCCAGGCATGCGGGTACTCCGAGCGCAGGTAGATGTAGCCGGTATCCGCCCCCACCGCCAGGCCGGCGATGATCATGCCCTCGATCAGGCCATAGGGATCGCCCTCCATCTGCATGCGGTCCGAAAACGTGCCGGAATCTCCTTCATCCGCATTGCAGACGATGTATTTCTGGTCGCCCTCCGCATTCATGACGGTGCGCCACTTGATTCCAGTTGGGAAGCCCGCACCGCCGCGCCCGCGCAGGCCGCTCGTATCGACGGCCGCCACGATCTCTTCGGCCTTCATGGCGAGCGCGCGCTCCAGCCCCTTGAACCCGCCATGGGCTCGATAATCCTCCAGCGACAGCGGATCCGTGACACCCATGCGGGCAAAGGTGATCCGGGTCTGGCGCTTCAGATAGGGGATCTCTTCAGTGGGGCCATGGCATAAGGCATGCGAACCGCAATGTCCCTGCAGCCATCCGGCCTCGAACAGGCCCGGCACGTCTTCCGGACGGAGCGGCCCGTAGGCAATGCGCTGCCCATCGATCTCGACCTCGACCAGCGGTTCCAGCCAGTACAATCCGCGCGAGCCGTTGCGCACGATCTCCACGTCCAGCCCACGGCTCTTGACCTCTTTCCCGATCGCCTGAAGCACGCGTTCCGCACCGACCGACAGGGCACTGGCGTCACGCGGCACAAACATCCGTTGTGTCATGTCATGCCCCCCTTGCTTCGGCAAGAATGGCGTCGAGACGCTCGGCGCTGACCCGGCCGTGCAATTCGTCATCCAGCATCACCGCCGGCGAACAGGCGCAGTTGCCAAGACAATAAGCCGCCTCCAGCGTGATTTCGCCATCGGCCGTCGTGGCGCCGAACTCGACACCGAGCTGCGTGCTGGCGTGCAAGGCCAAGGCGTCCGCCCCCATGGCCTGGCAAGACTCCGCGCGGCATACCCGGAGACGCTGACGACCGGGTGGCGTGCGGCGATAGTCGTGATAATAGTCAATCACGCCGACCACTTCGGCGTGCGACATGTTGTGGTCTTTCGCCAGATCGACAATGGCATGGTCGGAGATATAACCGAATTTTTCCTGCAGCTGGTGCAATGCGGGCAGCAGGTCGGCTTGATTTTTACTAGGCATAAGTCCTCTGGGCATCGAGAAAACTAGTGGGGCGGGAGCGTTGCAAAAGCTTATGAGCAATTTATATGCCAGATCGTTTATCCAGATAAAGATTCCTGCAAAATCATTCATGAACAGGCCCCTGCTCCGCCATGGCGGAAGCAGATCCGGCCCAGAAAGTTCCGATAGCGGGACAGATTGTCATGTCCCATCGATCAAAAAGAGGGCTGCACGCCGACACAAACTGTCACATCGTCACGACCCGGCGGGTTGTCGGGCGGGTCCGTACCCGTGCATGAGCAAGACGCTTGAGCGCGAGGTCAGCCGGGATTAGGGCCTGTTAACACGATTTTCAGGTCTGCGTTGCCGCGAGAAAGCGATGGATGCAAGGCGCGTCGCGCCGGCAAGGGTCGTTCCCTTGCCAAGCGGCGCAACGCCGCAGACGCGCTTTCTCGCAGCAACCCGGAGGGGCGGGCCAGCCGTGGTGAATCCAGCCGGGCGCATCCCTTTGTCGCAGCCCGCTTGCTGTGCCCGCACAGCGGCACGGCCTGCTTCGCGGGCTGCATCCCGAATCGGCCTCGCCGCAGACCTGAAAATCGTGTTAACAGGCCCTAGTAACCCATACTGTCCGGATCATCAGCCAGGCCCCGACAAGAATGCACAATACCCCTACGCAGGTACGCAAAACCCGTGCATTCATGGCATGGACGATCCGGACGCCCATGACAACGCCCACGACCTCGAAAATGGTGCAAATGACCGCAAGCTCATAATTGATCGATCCGAATCGCAGGTTGCCCGCTGTTCCGGAGACGGCCGCCAGGATCTGGACGACCTGGCTTGCGCCTATGGTGCTGAGAGGGGGAAACCCAAACAGGATCATCAAGGGGACGGATAAAGCGGGCCCCCCCACCCCGGTGAGGCCCGAGCCAAACCCCACCACGGCGCCCACGGCAGCCAGCAACACCAGTTGGGCTCGCGGGCTATTCTCGAAAATCAANAGCTTTTCCCGGCTTTTTGTNAAAAATGTGTAGATTCCGGAAAAAACAATAATTAGATGCCAGAATCAGGGAAAGTCCATGCGCATTGATTTTCGTATTGGCCCAGGCGCCAAAGAAGCCGAANATCGCCGCGCCGATGCACAGCGGAACCGTGATGCCCCAATCGATACTGCCACGACGCTGAAACAGGAAGGTCCCTAGCACGCCCGTGAAAATAAAGGTGAACAAGGCTGTCGCCATGGATTCCTGGATGGTCAATCCTCCAAGAATATTGAGCGCCGGAATGAGGAGAATCCCTCCGATACCGACGGCGCCAATCAGCATGCCGGCGACGAGGGACACTGCAAGCAGCCAGGCAATAGTCATGGATCAGGGCAGATCAGATCGGGCAACACATTGACGACGGCATCCCGTTCAGGCATGCCCGGACCGATCGATGACACTCTTGCTTCTTTTCATGATTTCAACCCATCCACCCAGGCCATCCGGAAACCGGAGCCGTGTGTCGTCCATCGCGGCGACTCATGCAATCGATGCACCGCATTCCGCTGTCAATGACCCGTCCATGGGCTTCGGCGGCCCTGCTAGCCGAACGGCCGCAAGGTCCGTCTACAGTTCCGTCAAAGTTTCAGTCCCGGGAAGATTTACCGGTCGATCTAGGCCTTGAGCTTGAGCACGCGCTTGGCATTCTTGTACATGACCTGCTCGATCACGTCATCCTTGAAGCCGAGGTTTCTGTAGTCTTCGACCGATTGCCCCATGGCGCGGAAGGGATACGAACTGCCGAATAAAAGCTGGTCTTTCATGAAGCCGTTTGCAGCTTCGACATAGAGACTTCCACCCGGAAGGAAAATATACATATCCGGCACAAGAAAGACATTTTCCCAGCGGAAAGCCACCCCGATGACTTCGTTCACATAGGGATAGAAACCGTGATAACAGATAATCGACAGGCCAGGGAATGCTTTGGCGATCCGGCCCACGGGAGCGGGATCGGTCAGGTCGAGACTGGGAGATGTCGGGCCGGACATGAGACAGACAGGAACGCCCAATTGATCGCAGGCATCGTAAATCGGATACAGCAGCGGGTTATCGGCCTTCATGGGCGCACTGCCAAAGCCTGGCTCCAGATTGATGCCTTTCAGGCCGAGCTTCTTGATGGCCCGCTCGATTTCCGCAATCGAGCCCTTGACGCCCAGGGCAAGGGGATCGACAGAGCCCATGCCGACCAGCTCCTTGTGCCCTTTCGTGATGCCGCTGATTTCATCATTGGTATGTCTGATCCCGGGAATGTCGCGGCCCACGACNACNGATGCCGTGATCCCCACTTCCCTGATTTCCTCCACGAACCCTTCGACAGTCTTCGAACGGGTGAAATGCTCNTCATCTTTTGAACCTACACGCCTGTTCAGCCATTTGACGACTTCGTATTCGTTGGTGCCGGGCGTTGCACCATAAAAGTCATGCAGGAACGCGGGCCGACTACGCATGTCGATTACTTTTTTTGCCATGTTTATCTCCAGATATGAATAATGTTCAATCAGTGTTCAGATGTATCGATCTACTGCTCGGCCGTTTCGGCGGCAGCGGACCGTTTTGAATACGCTTCCACAAAATCCGACGCCGCCTTGCTTCCCCCGCTGAACGATTTCATGGCCTCTTTGTGAAGGATGGACAAAGCCTCCATCTTCACGGCAATAGCCCGGTCATCGTCAAAAACAAAAGCCAGTCTTCTCGGGCGGGGCAAATCGACTTCGATGGTTTCGCGAACCTGTCCGGGGATGTTGGACATGATCAGCAAACGGTCAGCCAGGAAAATCGCTTCATCNATGTCGGTGGTCACGAAGAAATTCGTTCTGTGCGACTCCTCGAAAAGTCCCGAGTAGTACTCCCACATCAATTCCTTGGACATGCAATCCAGCCCCCGGAACGGCTCATCCAGAATCATGACGTCCGGGTTGTTGATCATNGCGCGAGCCAATTCAGCCCGGCGCTGCATGCCGCCGGAAAGCTGTGGGGGGTATTTCGCCCGGAAAGCCGACAATCCCACCTTTTCAAGAAGATATTCCGCCAGGCCACGATTCTGCTTGGTATTCTCGCGGCGTGCCTTGGGGCCGTACATGATGTTGTCGTGGGTGGTCATCCAGGGAAACAAGGCCGATTCCTGAAAAACAACCAGACGATCACGTCCCGGACCGGTTATCCGTTTTCCGTCAAGTTCGATCGTTCCGGCCGTGGGCTTCTCAAAACCGGCAAGCAGGCGGATCAAAGTGCTTTTACCGCAACCCGAAGGGCCGATCATCACCGTCAGCTTGTTGCGCTCGATCGTGAACGAACAATCCTTGATGACCTGCTTCTCGAACAAGCCCGCACCATAGGACTTGCTCACATTCTTGACCTGGATTTCAGAAGGCTTGACTACCGGCTTCGGGGTATCCGACATAACAGCCGATTGATTCTGGGTATTCGCGTTCATGCAATTCTCCTTTACCGTTTTCTCAACCATGGGGTCAAGTAACCGCCAAGTTTCCGTAAAAGCTCGCTGCAAACAAATCCAGCGATACCGATACTGATCATGCCCACAACAATCTGNTCNTACGATCCGCCGACATAGGAGTTCCAGATAAAGAAGCCCAGTCCGCCACCCGANCCTGTCGTGCCGCCGCCGCCCGAAATCATCTCGGCTGCCACCACGACTTCCCACGTGATCCCCATGCCGACGGCCGAGCCGACGACGATCGAGGGAAGCGTTGCCGGCAGTACGACGCGCCGGAAGACATCCCATTGCGAAGAGCCCATTGACTGCGCGGACTGGAAGAAACGCGGATCGATGGATTTCGCCCCGCCCAGCACGTTGATCACGATGGTGAAAAACGCCCCCAGAAAAGTCACGAATGCAATGGACAGTTCCTGGGTTGGCCAGAAGATGATCGATGCCGGAACCCAGGCCAGCGGTGGAATCGGCCGCAACACTTCAAATGAAGGAAACACAATGCCGTGAAAGGTCTTGTTCACCGCCATGAACAGGCCCAGGGGGATGCCGATCACCATGGCGGCCAGGAATCCTGCGAGCACGCGAAGCGTACTCATGTACCAGCTCTGCCAATATCCGGGATCGCCAAGCAAGCCATACCACGCGACCAGGACCGCGGTGGGTGGCGGCACATGTCCGACCCAGGGCATGGGGAAGCCGAACCAGTCCTTGGAGCGCGAACCAACCTCCCACAGCACGAGAAACACAAAAATGGCAATGACGGCGCGCAGGTTCGATCGGCTGAACAGGGATTTTGTTAAACGTTTGGAAATCATGTCGTCTAGCCCTCTTTCTCGCCAGCGGAAAAAGCCTTCTTGGCTTCTTCATGCACGAGCTCTACCGTTTCATCCATCAACTGGCGATACCGCGTACTGGTCAGCACGCTGTAATCACGGGGGTGAGGGATATCCACGTCGATGATCTTCTTCGGCTTGCACGGACGCGAAGTCATGATGACCAGCCGATGCCCCAGGAAAATCGCTTCTTCCAGATCGTGGGTGATGAAGAAGATGGTGACCTTGTTTTTGTAATAGATTTCCAGCAAGGCTTCGTGCATCACCGATTTGGTGAGCGAATCGAGCGCGCGATAAGGCTCGTCGAACAGCAATACCTTTGGCTCATTCATCAGGGCTCGCACAATTTCCACCCGGCGACGCAAACCGGAGGAAACCTCACCCGGGAAATTGTGCTCCGTGCCGCTCAAACCCGCATCCGCCATGATGCTGCGCGCTTTTTCGTAAATTTCCTTTTTACTCAGCTTGCCCTGCATCATCGGACCGAAGGCGACATTGTCTATGTTCGATTTCCACGGGAACAATGCGCCGTTCTGAAACACCACGATACGATCCGCGCCAGGCTGCGCCATGGGCTTCTCGGGGGGGCCGCACAAAAGCTCGTTATCAAGATAAATCTTGCCCGAAGTGATGCTGTGGAAGCCGGCGATCGCGTTCAGCAACGTGGTCTTCCCGCAGCCTGACGGCCCGACAATCATGCAGATCTCGCCAGCCGGAATATCCAGCGAACAATGATCCACCGCCATCACCGCCGCACCTTCAGGATCGTAGATCTTGACGACGTCCTCGATCCTGATGGCACCTTTCAATGCCCCGCCGGCTTTTCCAGCTTGCGGGGGAACTTTCAAATCCTGCATTACTGCACTCATTACCGACCTCCCAAGGCAAGTTCGCGAACACGCCACTGCATCATGTAGTCACCCGCCATGCGCACCAGGGCGCTGGAGACATAACCCACTATGCCCAGTGTGATCATGCCGATGACGATGGTCGGGTAGCGCACCATCGTATAAGACGTATTGATGACATAACCCAAGCCATACTCACCGGCGACCATTTCGCCCGCCACCAGGGAGAACCAGGCAACGCCGATGGATATTTGCAGGCCGGTGAACATGAAGGGCATGGCGCCCGGCACGATCACTTCCTTGAAAACCTGCCATTTGCTTGCACCCAGACAAGCGGCTGCCCGGCTGTAGGACTCGTCGATCGTTTCAACCCCCAGCATGGTATTGAGCGCTGTGGCATAGAAAGACGCCAGGAACGTAAGAAAGATCACAGGGGTTTCAGAGCCCTGGAACATGATGATCGCCAGGGGCACCCAGGCCAGGATCGGGATGGGACGCAGGGTTTCAAAGACGGGGAAGACATACTCGCGGAAGGTCTTCGACCAGCCCAGGAACAAGCCCAGCGGCACGCCAAGGATCGTGGCCAGGAAGAAGGCAATGAGGATGCGGCGCACACTCACCCAGATGTGCTGGTAATACTCCGGCGTCCAGATGGACAGGCCGTAGACAGGATCCTTGCTGAACCACTCTTTCATCACGGTGGTCAATCCCGGCATGTCTGCGAATCTGGGCAATTTCCAGACCTCGACCGCGAGGTACCAGGTTGCCAGAAGTATGCCGAAGCCCGTCATCATCAGATAGGGCTTGGGACTTTTCAGCCACTGCGACAAACGGAACATCGTCAGGCTCAAGCCGGTGGCCACGGTGACCGGCACTTGCGTGAAATGCGGGACATGCCCCGCCACCTCTTCCGGCATGGTGTACTCTTTATTGATCATGGTCGCGAAGCGGCTCATGACAATATCGCCGGTCTCTGGAGTGGCCTTGAAGAAATTGATCAGCTCCTCACCGTTGATCCGGATCAGCTCGGTCCGCTCCATACAGACCGTTTTCGCCATCCGGGTACGCTGGTTATCGAGCACGGCTGCCCAGCCGAACACCCCGCCGCTACGCACGATTTTTTCCGGGTGTGTCGCCTGGAAGCCAATGCCCAGCGTATGCTGCACCGCGCCGGAAGACACAATGAACACATCGTCGGCAAAATCGCCCTGGTGATAGATGACATCTCCCCGGGCGTAGGACTCGTATCGNGCCAGCTTGGCAATTGCCTCGAGCATCTCGCCCGGGACCGTCTGGAACGGCATGGATCGCTTCAGCAGGTCTGCAGTCTGGTTTTGGTTCATATATATTCCTCTTGAAGCATATGCGGTCTGAAATCTTGAACCGTGGACGACGGCGCCAGGATCGTACAGACGTCAAGACTCTCACCAGCCGTGCGCGTCAAGCCATGCGCACAGCTGGAAACAATCCTGATGAAAATGGGTGGGAGGGAGGGTTAGTTGCCTTTATAGGCCGAGGCGGGCAAGGCCTTGACATCGCCGATCGGGCTCGTCAGGCCGCGTTCTTTCAACACGGCTTCGGCAAGTCCGGGCATGACGGCATCCGCACGCAATTTGGGCGTATTGATGCTTTTCACTTCATACAGGAAGGTCGTGGCCTTGGTGATGAGTGCCATCGCTTCCGGGCTGACGACGTAGGGGAGCTTGATCCGCTCGGACGTGCCACCCTCGGATGCCGGATACGATCCATACAGCGAGGTCCAGAGGACTTTATCGGTAAAGCCCGTGGTTTGCCCCTTCACCATGTTCACGATATTTTCTGCGTTTTTCGGATCCGCCAGATACAGCTGGGCATCGAGTTCGGCATTGAGCCATGCCTTGACGACGTCTGGACGCTGCTCGATCAGGTCGTTGCGCATGACCAGGAATCCGCCGTCGTTTTCGTTCACCGCGGTTCCCGACGCGATACGCTTGGCAAGGCCTTCCAGTACGAGACGGGATGCAGTGGGCTCCCAGATCACCGCGGCGTCAATCTTGCCGGCCCGGAAGCCGCTGGTAATGACTTCGATATTCTGGTTCAGGTAGCTGGAAGGCTCGACACCCGTTTTCTTGAACACCGCTTGCGCGAAACGGTCCGTGCAAGAGCCTTTCGGTACCGCCACGCGCTTGCCGTTCAGCCACTTGATGGCCTCATCCTGATTGGCAAATTTGGGCGCGTCTTTCTTCGCCAGGAAAATGTTGCACTGATCGTAGCCCAGNCCCAGCGTGGCGACGATGCGAAGATCCGCAACTTGCTGTTTCGTCGTGGAAACGATGGCCGGCATNTCGCCCATGTAGCCGATATCCTGCTTGCCTGCGAGCATCGCGTTGACGATCACCGCACCCTGCAAGCCGACCGCGAACGTCACGGTAGANCCCTTGGGCAGGTACTTCTCGTAAAACTTCATGGGCTGCATCACCACNCCGGACCACGACTCCGTGTAATACGGCTGGTAGCCTACGGTCAGATGAATGGGGGTACCCACTTTCCCATAGTTATTCACCCCCGCGAACGCTGAAGNCACGCTCCCGACGGTGAGGCCNACACTCGCAACTGCAGCCGTCAATGTGAGGCCAATGCAACGGTTAAACCAATTCATAAGACTAGTCATGATGAAGTTCTCCTCTGTTATAAACGCACTTCACTGCTACGGGACATAATCAATACTGATTACTCTTTTATCTGTACGAAATTCACATGCTGTGCAAAGCAGGGTTTTGATGCCATCGCGTTACGATGTGTGTGGTCTATTTTTCTCCTTGAGAGCCCAGATGACGGGTGATCAGCGTGGAAAGCTTGCGCATGACGAGGTAGCCCGATACCGGATCGGATTCGAGGGCCTTCAGGGTTGCCTCGCCGTTCAGACGCAGCAGGACCGAATCTTCCAGGCTGGTGGCTTTTGCAATCCTGCGTTCCTGGTTTTCGAGCAATGCCGCCCAGCCAAACACTTCCCCTTTGCGTAGAACAAAGCCGGCAGGGCTTGTCCCATCGCGGCCGATGAGAAACTCGACGCGGCCCGATTCGAGGATATAAAGATCGTCGGTGGGATCGCCGATGTTGTAGAGAACGCCGCCGCTTCCGTATTTCTCGCGACGGGCAAGCAGATCGAGCCGTTGCAGCGTATCGTCGGACACGTCCATGAACAGTTGCGCGGCTTTCAGCGCACTGGATTGCACAACGAAAATCTCGCCGTCTTCAACCTGAACTTCGTATTTCTCAAGAGGCNCCTCGGCAAGNGTTCCGACCTCTTTTCCGGTAGTAATGTCCCACTGCCACANATGCTGGTGACACGTGAGCACGGCGCCATCGTAGTAGCCTTCCGCCAGNCAGACTTCCTGATGAGGACAAAGGCCCTGATAGGCGTAATAGGTGTCGCCCGCNTTGGCGATCAAAACCTTCAGCCCACCCTCGGTGTCATATTCCTTCATCCCGTTGCTGGGGATTTCAGCCGTATTACATATACGTATCTTGCTCATTTGCCATCCCTAACTGAATTTGTCATAACAAATATTGTCGGTGGTCATTCTCGCCTGGAGCAGCACGCGTATGGCTGCATCCACCATCGGCGGCGGGCCGGCAAGATACGCCCGGACATTCTGGTAGCCGCCCTGCATATGGCGNCCCGCCACATCGTGCACATAGCCCGTATCAAATTTCAGTTGCGGATGGTCATTCAGCGCGGAGGCAGGNGCCTCCTCTTTCGAGAGGGCGATGACTACATTCAGATTGTCGCCACACAGGGTCCGCAATTTGGAGAATTCATCAAGAAAGAAGGCATCCTTCAATGTCTGCACGCCAAAGAACACATCGCCTTTGTACTGACTGAAATAATCGTTTTGTGCGGCTCGCGACAGGATGGAGAGCATCCCTGCGATGCCACTGCCGCCGGCAATGCAAAGTACGTTTTTGGCCAGACTCGGATAAAAGGTCGCTTGACCCAACGGGCCGAACAGGTCGACCTCCACCCCNTCGCAGTCGGTATTGAAAAGCCACTCGGATATGCCTCCGCCCGGCTTTTTCTTGACTATGAATTCAAGGCTTTCNGCTTCGCGCTGGTGATTGACCATCGACCANCCGCGATATCCCGCCACGCCGGGCGCCTGGACCAGCATGAACTGGCCGGCGTCAAACTCCATTGGCTGATTCAGCCTGACCTGAAGATGGATCACGTCTGGCGTCAACAGTCTTGCGGAACTGATCACGCCCTTCATCGCGGCGGGCACGCACACGTCCGCCTCGATAGGTTGCACAAAGCTCGCCACTTCGATCGAAACATCCGTTTTGGCGGCGCACTGGCACATCAGGAACTCGTCGTCGTCCTTCAGATATTTGCGTCCCGGCGCCTCAGGCCAGCCGTCGATCACCTCTCCGGAGACCAGCCGTGCCTTGCACGTCCCGCATGTTCCACTCGCGCATTCATAGGGCAGGCCAATGGCTTCACTCAACCCGGCATAGAGTATNTTCTCCCCTTCGGTCGTCTCGAATTGATACGCGCGGTTCCTGGCATTGACCTGTATTTTCATAGCGCTGTTAGTCCATTAAAACCATCAAAGAGGAATATGGAATCCGATGCCGAGCAGGCGGGTTTCAAGCCGGACGTTCCGACTCAGCAACAACGGCTTGTCTCCACTCAGGGAAATGGTGTCGTGGACCTTGCCCACCGCGAACAACTCGGTTGCGCCGCCATCGAGCGACGTCTTGAAGGCCTGNAANAAACTGATCGTTTTAGCCTGCTTTGCGGCTTCGTCCTGCTCAACGGTGTACACCGTCAGATGGCGGCTCAGCGATGCATGATCGCTGTTGTGCCTGGGCAGCGTGTCAAACAGCAGCTTCATGCCTTCCTTGTTCTGTTCGAGCCAGGCTGTTTCCTTGCGGATTTCCGGNATATAGGCAGTAATGGAATAATTGAACGCCGGATCGCACAAGTCCAGGAATCCGGCAAAGTCCTTGCTGTCCATCAACAGCGCAGACCGGTAAATCAGTTCATCAATCAATGTTTTGGACGTCACGTCAACACCTCTCTTGTTGAAGTCATGGAAGGCGGCAAATGGCTGGCGGATGGCAGCACATTTGCCGCACAAGGCATTACGGCTTATGCCAGTTTGTTGTCATTGAAGGGGTCGTACGCCTTGCGTCCCATGCGCTTGCTCCATTCCGCATAAAAGTGCCGCATCCCCACTTCATCATGGATCGTCGAATTTTCTTCGCGGCCGTGCAGAACCCACTTGCTGTCGCTTCCTTCGCGCATGGCCAGCCCTTGCCCGTGNACGCCCAGCAGATCTTCGTGCAGGTTGCGGCCAAAGGGCCCCCAGATCGTGTTGTGGTCNCGGATCCGCTCGGCGCGCTGCTCCGGCGTGTCGCTCTTGAGCCCCAGGCCGCGGTACTCGATGATCAGNTTGTCCGGTCCCAGCGGAATGGCCGTATCCATCCGCAACACCGANGTGCGAAGGTTGAAGGTCATGCCCGGGAAGAGATCGATCAGCACCCAACCGCCAGGCGCCAGGCCNGGCCAGCCCACCGACCGTGTCTTGCTCCCCGCATAGGCATCGTATTTGATCTCCATCGAGCCCACCGAAGCATGNCCGTTTGGATAACCTTTGTACTGGCGGTCAAAGTAGCCAGGCTGCAGCATGCCCGTGATGCGGTTGAAGTAATGCATGTAGTCATGGTAGAACTCGCTGTTCGTGTCATGCCACAGCTTGTAATTCGAGTCGACGATCGCCTTGTGGTAGGTAAAGACTTCCAGAGGCATGCTGAGGTTCTCTTCCATCAGGCCCAGCGCGTCACCGATATAGTCCTTGAGCGGGCCGCTGTTGTCGTCCACGTTCACCCAGACAAAGCCGCCGTAACCCACCTCGCTTTTCACTTCACGCAGGCCGGCGTCCTTGCAGTCATAACGCTCCTGGTAACCCTCTTTACCGCGGGGAATGTCGATGCAATCTCCTTTCGGGTTGAACGACCAGGCGTGGAAAATACAGGTGATGCGCTTGGCGTTTCCGACAGGATCGTAAAGCAGCGTATTGCCGCGATGCGGNCAGATGTTATAGAAGGCCCGCACCTTCATGTCTTCACCACGGATCATGAAGAGCTGNGCTCCGCCCGGATGATGAAAAGTGCGATAATCGTTGGCATTCGGGATTTCCGACTCGTGACAGCCGATAATCCAGCATTTATTGAAAATCTTTTCCTGCTCCTCGCGGAAGATCTGTTTATCCGTATAAATACGTGTGTCCACAAAGTGAGTAGACGGAAATTTCGGCTGCTCTTTCCATGCGGTTTCATTACGCGACATTTTTTTATCTCCTATCGTATTGAACAAGGACAAAACATTTCCTTGCAAAGAGATAAGCACGAGNCGTGCCAGGTGTGACATACGTAATTCCCGCATGGCGCAGCGCGCGTCAAATCGCGACTGTCACAATGCCANGATCGAATAACGGGATTAATGAATCGATTGAAAACATGCATTGCCCTGTATCAATCAGGATGTTTTTGAAACAGTGTGCCCCACATTCGCTACATCACTCCGTGACGAAGCACCGCATTCCTTGCACAGAGTGCCCTTCATCCGACGAAAAAACAGGGTTTCCGGGATCGGGCAGGCAGGTCAGTGAACGCCCCGGCGCGGTGTCG
>JGI26523J50269_1000972_pt1 | contig 13778 bp, 9 predicted proteins | sample ThiBio_inoc_biof_FD_50269 | JGI IMG/M metagenome (IMG submission 50269) | reverse complement strand
TGCCGGCCAGGGTCATCAGCACCGAGCCGATCACGTGCGTCGCCACCGAGGCCAGCGCCCAGGATGGCCGTCCCTGTTGCAGCAGGGTGGCGATTTCGGCAGAGAAGGTGGAGAACGTCGTCAGCCCGCCGCAGAAGCCGGTCACGACGAGGAGCCGCCATTCAGGCGCGAGGCCAGGCAAGGCGGAGAAGAAAGCGAGTCCCAGGCCGATGACGTAGCCGCCGATCAGGTTGGCGGCCAGCGTGCCGGGAGGAACGGTGGGGAAGAGTGCGTTGAGCTTGAGGCCCAGCTGCCAGCGCAGCACGGCGCCGAACGCGGCGCCGAGGGCAATGGCGAAGACGGATTTCCACATGCGTCTGTCCTTGAAAAGCGATCATTTTTCACGGACAGCCAAATGCCTACACCGCCCGTGCCGGGTTCGTGTAGGCATCATCAGCCGGTTATCCCGGCGGTTATGAGGAGGCATGCCATCTCCTGTACGGGCACATTCTCCCATGCATCCGGGTGAACTGGAAAGTCTCTGTAGGGTGCTGTGTGTAGAACGGGCGTTCGATAGCGTAGGGGTGAATGTCTCTTGAGGGATGCATTTGCCGAAGGGCAAAGCAGGCATCCAACGGCTCCTTGCCGTCGTACTCTGGGGGTTAGCAAGACGTCCGGGTCTCCGGCGGCCGCGCTCCGATGCGTGACGCGGCAACAGAGGCGCTCGGACGAAGCTGTTTTGTGACGTCGAAAGATGACCAAACGGTCAGGTTCCGGTCACGTTCCGGTTTCCCCGCGTCGCTTACTCTTCTGCCGTCCGAGCCGTCGCTCTATGCGGTATCGGCTCATTCCGTATGTCTATCCGCGAAGAATGGGAAGATGAAGCGCTTACCGATCACGCTCCTGGTGCTCCTCACCGGCTGCGCCAGCTATACCGCTAAACCGCTCGATCCCGGCGGACAGCAGACGGCCCTCGAAGCCCGGCGCCTGGATGCCCCGCAGGTTCGGCAATTTGTCGAGCGCAGTCTGGGGCATGAACTCGCACCCTGGCCGCCGAAAGCCTGGGATCTCGACGCGCTGACCCTGGCGGCCTATTCCTTCCATCCCGACCTGGACCGTGCCCAAGCCCAGCAACTGGTGGCCGAAGCCGCCATCGTCACGGCAGGCGCACGCCCGAATCCGACGGCCGGGGTCTCGTTTCAACGCAACATGGATGCACCGGCGGGGCAGTCGCCATGGACCAACGGCCTGGGCCTCGATATCCCGATCGAGACGGCCGGCAAGCGCGACTACCGCATCGACCAGGCACGTTATCTTGCCCAAGCCGCAAAGCTCAGGGAAGCCGAGGCCGTGTGGCAGGTGCGCAGCCGCGTGCGGGCCAGTCTCCTGGCGGCCTATCCGACCGAGGCCCTGGTGCGCCGGCAACGCGATCTGCAGGAAGGGATCGCCCGGATGCTGGAACGCCGGTTTGCCGCAGGCTTCGCGTCCCAGCCCGAACTGACACAGGCGCGCCTCACCCTCGATCGGTCCATCCTGGCCCTGCGCGAAAACCAGAAACAGGGCGCCGAAAACCTCGCCCGGCTCGCCGCGGCCGTGGGCGTTCCCGCAGCCGCTCTCCAAGGGGTCGAGATTTCCTACGATACGTTCGAGCAGCTGCCGCCCGTCTCGGCCTTGCCGCCGGCGGAAGTGCGGCGCGCGGCCCTGCTGAGCCGGCCCGACGTGCTGGCCGCCCTCGCCGACTACGAGGCCAGCCAATCCGCGCTGCAACTGGAAATCGCCAGGCAGTATCCGGACGTCGCGCTCGGCCCCGGCTACGTTTGGGACGCCGGCCAGGTGAAATGGTCGCTCGGTCTCTCCCTCGTGCTGCCGTTGCTCAACCGCAACGAAGGCCCCATCGCCGAGGCCAAGGCACGCCGCGAGCAGGCCGCCGCGGCCTTCCTGGCCGTCCAGGCCAAGGCAATCGCCGAAGTCGACGAGGCCCTGGCCGGCTACGGCCATGCGGTGCAGATGGTCGAAACGGCCGAAGCCCTGCTGCGCGGTCAGCAGAAAACCGAGCGCGCAGTCGCCGCGGCCTTCCGAGCGGGCGAGTCCGACCGTCTGGCCTGGCTCTCGGCGCAGTACGAAACCGCGACGGCCGAACTGGCCCGGGTCAATGCCTTGTCTCAAGCCCAGCAGACGCTGGGACGCCTGGAGGACGCGCTGCGCCGGCCGATCGGCCCCCATGCGCTGGCCGTGACGGCGGACCAGGTCATTTCGTCGAAACCCCGTCCCTACGAGGAACAACCATGAGAAAAAAACCATTCATCGTGATCGGTATCGGCGCGCTGGTGGCCGGCCTGGCTGTCTGGGGATTTCTGGCGGGGCGCGAGGAACTCGCTATCGAACAGAAGCGTGAGAAACCCGTCAACGCGCCGTCCCGCGTCGTCGCCCAGGACGGCGGCACGGCGCTGGTCTTCGATGCGGACACCCAGAAGCGGGCCGACATCGCCGTGGCCGCCGTGCAGCAGACCGCCCGCCGCGGAGAGATCGCGGCGCTGGCCGCGGTGCTGCCGCTCCAGGAACTCATCGATCTGCGCAACGCCTTTGTCGCCGCCACCGCCCAGTTGGAGCGGACCCGGGCAGCGATGGAGGCGTCGCGCCGCGAATTTGAGCGGATCGAGGCGCTGCACAACGATGACAGCAACGTCTCGGACAAGGTGTTGGAGGCCGCGCGAGCCACATGGCGTGGCGACGAGGCGGTAGCACGCGCGGCCGCCGAGGCGTTGGGCACCGTCGAGCGCGGCGCCCGGCAAAAATGGGGGGCTGCGTTGGTTGAGGCGATGGCAAAAGACACGCCGCTGTTCCGGGATTTGGCGGAACAACGGCAAGTGTTGCTGCGGGTCGCGGTGTCGGCGGGTAGCAGCCTGGCGAAGCCGCCCGTCACCGTGAGGGTCGACGCTGGCGATGGCGCCTATCGAACCGGCAAGCTGATTTCCGCCGCGCCCCAGGCCGACCCGCGCACCCAGGGGCCGACTTTCTTCTACGCCGCCTCGACAAACGGGCTGCTGCCGGGCACCACGCTCACCGCCAACCTGCCAGCGGGCGCCGAACAGCCGGGCGGCATCGTGCCGGCCGACGCCGTGGTGTGGTGGCAGGGCAAGTCCTGGGTGTATCTGCAAAGCGCGCCTGACCGTTTCGTGCGGCGCGAGTTGCCGCCGGCGATGGCCATCGACCAGGGCTGGTTCGTGCCGGGTGGGTTCCAGGGCGCGCGCCTGGTGGTGCGCGGCGCCCAGAGCCTGCTCTCGGAAGAGTTGCGCGCGCAGATTCAGGTCGGCGAGGAAGGCGAATGAGACACGCATCCCGCGCCGGCTGGCTCGCCGCCATCGTCGGCTTTTCCCTGCGCTACAAGGGCGTCGTGATCGCGCTGGCCGTGCTGCTGGCGGGCTACGGGTTCTATGCGTTCAGCGGGGCCAAGTACGACGTGTTCCCCGAGTTCGCCCCGCCCCAGGTGAACATTCAGACCGAGGCCCCGGGCCTCGCCTCGGAACAGGTGGAGGTGCTGGTCACCCAGCCGATCGAGAACGCCATCAACGGCGTGGCGGGGGTCGAGGCGCTGCGCTCCCAGTCCATTCAGGGCCTGTCGGTGATCACCGTCACCTTCGACCCCAAGAGTGACATCTGGCGCGACCGCCAGAACGTCAGCGAGCGCCTGGCGGCCCTGGCCACGCAGTTGCCGCACGGTGTCCAGGTGCCAGGCATGTCGCCGCTGACTTCCTCCACCAGCGTCGTGATGGTCATCGGCCTGACTTCGGAAAAGCGTTCGCTGATGGACCTGCGCACGTTGGCCGACTGGACGCTCAAGCAGCGCCTGCTCGCCGTGCCGGGTGTGGCCAAGGTGGCGGTGTTCGGCGGCGAGGCAAAGGAGTTTCAGATCCAGGTGAGGCCCGAGCGGCTCGCCAAGTATGGGCTGGCGCTCGGTGACGTGCTGGATGTCGCGCGTCGCGCCACCGGCACGCGCGGCGCCGGGTTCATCGACAACGCCAACCAGCGCATCGTCCTGCAAACCTACGCCCAATCCCTGAGCGTCGAGCAGCTTGCACGCACGGTCGTCAGGCAAGAGGGCGGGGCCAACCTGACGCTCGCCGACGTCGCCGAGGTGCGCGAAGCGCCCGAGCCGCCCATCGGCGCCGCCCTGGTGGGCGGTACACCGGGCGTGCAACTGGTGATTTCCGAGCAGTATGGCGCCAACACCCTGGCGGTCACGGAAGCCGTGGAGCGGGCGCTGGCCGAGGTGCGTCCCGTCCTGGAAGGCCAGCAGGTCACGTTGCACGCCGACGTGTTCCGGCCGGCGAACTTCATCACCATCGCTACCCAGAACGTGCAGCATTCGCTGATCCTCGGCGCCATTCTGGTGGTGGCCGTGGTCGCATTGTTCCTGTTCAACTGGCGCACCTCGGCCATCGCGCTCACTGCGATCCCGCTCTCCCTGCTCGCCGCGGTCACCGTCCTGGAGGGCCGCGGCATCAGTCTCAACACCATGACCCTCGGCGGCCTGGCCATCGCCATCGGCCTGCTGGTGGACGATGCGATCATCGTGGTGGAGAACATCTATCGACGCCTGCGGGAAAATCGCCATCAGGCGCAACCCGCACCGGTTCTGGAGGTGGTGCTCGACGCCGTGTTGGAGGTGCGAAGCGCCGTGGTGTACGCCACCTTTGCCATCGCCCTGGTGTTCCTGCCGGTGCTGACCATGCCGGGGATCGCCGGACGGCTGTTCTCGCCGCTGGCCATCGCCTATCTGCTGGCGACGCTGGCGTCGTTGGTGGTCGCCGTTACCGTCACCCCGGCGCTCTGCCTCTCGCTGCTGCCCGGCAGCGCGCTGCCTGAGCATGACGCCGCTATTGCCCACTGGCTGAAGGAGAGATACCGGAACCTCATCGCGGGGGTCGAGCACCACTACCGCGTCATCATCGCGACAGTCGGCATGCTCACCCTGGCCGGGCTAGCGATGCTCCCATTCTTTGGTGGCAGTTTCCTGCCCGAGCTCAAAGAGGGGCATTACATCCTGCACATGTCCGCGGTACCCGGAACCTCCATCGCCGAGTCGCTGCGCATCGGCCGCCAGGTTTCGGCGGAACTCCTCAAGCTCCCTTCGGTGCGGGCGGTGAGCCAACGGGTCGGACGTGCCGAAAAGGCCGACGATACCTGGGGTACCCACTACAGCGAGTTCGATGTCGACCTGAAGCCGTTGTCAGGCGAGGGGGCGGAGGTCGCCCAGGCGGATATCCGCAATGCCTTGGCGCACATTCCGGGGGTGAGCTTCGCGCTCAAGACCTTCCTCAGCGAACGGGTCGAGGAGACCCTCTCGGGGTACACGGCAGCAGTGGTGGTCAATATCTATGGCAACGATCTCGATACGCTCGATGCTGAAGCCCAGCGCGTCGCCCAAGCCCTGGGCCGGGTTCCGGGCGCGACCGAGGTGCAGGTCCAGTCACCCCCCGGTGCGCCCGAACTGGGCATCCGGGTCCGCCCGGAAGCGTTGGCGCGCTGGGGTTTCGACGCGGTGGATGTGCTGGATGCCGTCGAGACGGCCTTCCAGGGTGCGGTCGTCGGGCAGGTGTACGACGGCAGCCGGGTCTTCAACGTGAGTGTGATCCTGCCGCCCGCGGCCCGCCGCAACATCGCCGATGTGCGAGCGCTGCCGCTGCGCAACGCGGCGGGCGCCTTCGTGCGCCTCGACCAACTCGCCGACGTGTACGCAACCTCCGGCCGCTACGTCGTGCTGCACAACGGGGCGCGACGTGTACAAACCATCACCTGCAACGTCGCCGGGCGAGACGTGACTTCCTTCGTGGCGGAGGCGAAACAAAGCCTGGCGGCTAACGTGCATCTGAGCCCGGGCACCTATTTGGAGTTCGGCGGCGCTGCCGCAGCCCAGGCTGCCTCCCTTCGCGACTTGCTGGTGCACTCGGTCATTGCGGCCGTGGCCCTCGTTCTGCTGCTCTGGATCGTGCTGGGGCACCCGCGCAACCTGGCACTGGTGCTGCTCAATCTGCCCTTCGCCCTGGTGGGCGGGGTACTGGCCGTCTTCGCCACCGGCGGCGGCATCTCGCTCGGCTCCATGGTCGGCTTCGTGACCTTGTTCGGCATCACTCTGCGCAACTCGGTGATGCTGCTCTCCCACTACGAGCATCTGGTGAGCGTCGAGGGTATGACCTGGGGGCCGGAGGCCGCCGCGCGCGGCGCAGTGGAGCGCCTGACGCCGATCCTGATGACGGCCCTCGCCACGGCGTTGGGCCTCTTGCCGCTGGCAATCGGCAGCGGTGATCCGGGCCGCGAGATCGAAGGTCCGATGGCACTGGTGATCCTGGGTGGACTGTTTACCTCCACCACACTCAACCTGCTGGTGATGCCGAGCCTGGCGCTGCGTTACGGACGATTCGCGTCGGGCAGCGGGAGATGAGCCAAAACGATTGCCAGCGGAATTCCATGGACTGATCGACGGCCTTCCGACTATCCATCCCGTAGAGAAAATCAGAAAGCTGCCGTTCGGTGAGGGCTTTTTGACCTACGTCCGGTAACGGACACCTAGTGGAAGTCCTCTGCTCAAATCTCCAGCGTCGCCTTCGGCCGAGAAGCGGGCCGACCGGCAAAAAGTCCCAATGGCAGGTTCGGGATCCGTTAGCTGTCGTTCTTCGCACTCGATTTTTGTGGACGCTATCTGCCCTTCAGCCAAGCCGGCGGGGCGTTGCTGTCCCGCAATGCTTAGCCCAGTCGTCCATCAATTTCCGACGTTTATCGAAAAGGTCACCGCGGCGGTAGGCGGCTTCCACTTTGTTGCCGATGGTGTGAGCCAGGGCCATTTCCACCACTTCTGACGGGTAGGCTGTTTGCTCGGCTGCCCAGTCCCGGAATGATGAGCGGTAGCCGTGGACAGTCAGGTCGCCTCGGCCCATACGCTTTAATACAGCGATCAGGCTCATGTCGGACAGGGCTTTGTTATTCATGCCGGGAAACACAAGATCGGTGTCGACTCCCCGTGGGAGGGCTTTGAGAATTTTCAGGGCTTTGTTGGAAAGGGGGACACGGTGTTCCTTACCGGCTTTCATACGATCACCTGAGATGATCCAGGCGCTAGCTTGTAGATCAATTTCGGCCCATGTGGCCCCGCGTACTTCACCCGAACGGGCAGCGCACAGGATGGTGAATTCCAATGCTCTGGCACTGATGCCTTCCATCTTTGCCAACTCGGCCATGAAGCTCCCCACCTCACCGTAAGGCAGGGCGGTATGGTGTGCCACCTTCTGGATTTTAGAGGGTTGAGCCAGTAGAGTGTCCAGGTGACCTTTCCAACGTGCCGGATTTTCACCTTGCCGATAACCGCGCACCGTCGCCCAGGACAGGACATTCTCAATGCGCCCGCGCAAACGGCTGGCGGTTTCTGTTTTTGTTTTCCAGATTGGCTCCAGAACTTTAAGCACCAGCCCTGTGTCCACACTTGCGACGTTCAAGGCGCCGATGATTGAAGTTGCGTAGGTATCCAGCGTGTTTGCCCACTGCTGGCGATGCTTGGCATTTTTCCAGCTGTCGCTATGAGCATCCAGGTAAGCTGTCACGCATTGCGAGAAGGTCATTGCCTTGGCGCGTTCTGCTGCCAGAGCGGAACGTTTGGCGCGGCGGACCTCTATCGGATCAAGCCCATGATCTACCTGTTCACGAATATGGCGCGCCTTCTCTCTAGCACCTGCCAGAGTGACATCCGGAAAACCACCCAGACCCATATCCCGTCGTTTACCCGCAATCACCTTGCGGAGTATCCAGGAGCGTGCACCTGTACCGGATACCTGAAGGGCCAAGCCAGCGACCCCACCGACGAAGTACAAACCCGCTTTAGTCAGCCGATTAACTTCCAAGGCGGATAATTCCTTTGCTTTTTTACCCATCATAATACCCATCAATTGGAGTAAGATTTGATGATAGTTCGTGAGGCGAAATGAAACAACAATTTTGACTAAATACGAATAAATACAGCTTACTACAATGACTTATGAGATTTGTTTAGACGGCATGAAACATGGCGGAGGCAGACACCCTCTCCGCCAATTACCGTCCAGTCGCTTTAGGCGCTTGAATTTACTGGAAGTCTTGTAAATGAACGGACGGCATCAACGCGGCAGCTACTTCGGCATATTGCCCGGATTCGGCCAGCCGACGTAAAAACAACATTCCCGATATTGCCAAAAGCGCAAACCTGTGTAGGTGACGCACGCGAGAACTCGATACCGATTCGAATACTCGCGTCGTGCTGGCCCGCTCTCGACAGTTGATGTAGCCGGCAAGATGGGCGAGTCAGACCTCGCTCACGGCTGTCATGTGCGATACCCCGTTCTGGTCCACGCTGTCGATGCGTACGGTGTAGCCCCACAGGCGGGCGACGTGGCGCAGCATCTCCGGTGTCGACTCGCCCAGAGGGCGGCGGTCGTGCATGTAGTGACGCAGACTGAGTGAGCGGTCGCCGAAAACGTCGACTTCGTAGACCTGGATGTTCGGCTCGCGATTGCCGAGGTTGTATTGCTCGGCGAGCTGCTGGCGAACGGCGCGGTAGCCGGCGTCGTCGTGGATCGCGGTGACCTCCAGCTTCTCCTCGGTATCGTCGTCGACCATGGTAAACAGCTTGAAGTCGCGGATCAGCTTGGGCGAGAGGTACTGCGCGATGAAGCTCTCGTCCTTGAAGTTGCGCATGGCGAAATCCAGCGACTTCACCCAGTCGCTGCCAGCCAGTTCGGGGAACCAGCGGCGATCCTCCTCGGTGGGGTGCTCGCAGATACGGCGCAGATCGGTGAACATGGCGAAGCCCAGCGCATAGGGATTGATGCCGTTGTAGTGGCGGCTGTTGTAGGGCGGCTGGTAGACCACGTTGGTGTGGCTTTGCAGGAACTCCATCATGAAACCGTCGGTGAGCTTGCCTTCCTCGTACAGGTGGTTGAGCAGCGTGTAGTGCCAGAAGGTGGCCCAGCCCTCGTTCATGACCTGGGTCTGGCGCTGCGGGTAGAAATATTGCGCGATCTTCCTGACGATGCGGACGATCTCGCGCTGCCAGGGCTCGAGCCGCGGCGCGTTCTTTTCGATGAAATACAGCAGGTTCTCCTGCGGTTCGCTGGGGAAGCGGGCCGCGAGTTTTTCCTGCCCGGCCACCTGCCTGGTCGGCAGGGTGCGCCATAGGTCGTTGACCTGTGATTGCAGGTAGGCTTCGCGCTCGGTCTGGCGCAGCTGCTCCTTGGCCATCGACAGCCGGGCCGGGCGCTTGTAGCGGTCGACGCCGAGGTTCATCAGGGCGTGACAGGAATCGAGCAACTCCTCGACCGCTTCCTCGCCGTGACGCTGCTCGCATTCGGCGATGAAGTTGCGGGCGAACACCAGGTAGTCGAGGATGCCTTCCGCATCGGTCCAGGTGCGGAACAGATAGTTGCCCTTGAAGAAGGAATTGTGGCCATAGGCGGCATGAGCGATCACCAGCACCTGCATGGTCATCGTGTTCTCTTCCATCAGATAGGCGATGCAGGGGCTGGAGTTGATGACGATCTCATAGGCCAGTCCCATCTGGCCGCGCTTGTAGCCGCGCTGGGTGGCGATGAATTGCTTGCCGTAGGACCAGTGGTGATAGCCCACCGGCATGCCGACCGATGAGTAGGCGTCGATCATCTGCTCGGAGGTGATGATCTCGATCTGGCTGGGGTAGGTGTCGAGGCCGTAGTGCGCGGCCACCCGCGCGATCTCTCTGTCGTAGCAGTCGAGCAGTTCGAAGCTCCACTCGGAGCCTTCGGACAGGACCTGGCGCGAAGTGGTGGGCGGGGTCGGCGCGATGTCGGATTCCATTTCGGGTTCCATCTCAGGCCACCTTCTTCCTGAACAGTTCGCGGAATACCGGATAGATATCTTCCAGCGTGAGAATGCGCTGCATGGCGAAGCGCGGGCTCGCCGCCTTCACCCGCTCGTACTCGTGCCACAGGCTTTGCGGCTCCTCGGCCTCGATCTCCACATAGGCGTAGTACTGCGTCAGCGGCAGGATGCTATGCAGCAGCTCGCGGCAGCGCGGCGAGTCATCCTCCCAGTTGTCACCGTCAGAAGCCTGAGCAGCGTAGATGTTCCAGTTGGCGCTCGGATAGCGCTCAAGGATGATGTCGCGCATCAGCTCGAGGGCGCTCGATACCACGGTGCCGCCGCTTTCGCGNGAACTGAAGAAGTCTTCCTCNTCGACTTCCTTGGCNACGGTGTGGTGGCGGATGAACACCACGTCGATGCGTTCGTAACTCTTGGTGAGAAAGAGATAGAGCAGCATGAAGAANCGCTTGGCGATGTTCTTGCGGTCCTCGTCCATCGAGCCCGACACGTCCATCAGGCAGAACATCACGGCCTGGCTGCTGGGCGTCGGCTGCTCGATCCGGTTGGCGTAACGCAGGTCCCAGGTGTCGATGAAAGGAACGGCGGCAAGCCGGGCCTTGAAGGACGCGATTTCCTCGCGCAGTTCGTCGGCCTCCGCGCTCGCACCCAGCCCGTTCGCTTCCAGTTCGGCAAGTTTTTCCTCGGCCTCCCGCAGCGCGTCGCGCGGACCGGCCGCCATGGCGAGCCGGCGNCCNATGGCCTGCTTCATCGAGCGCACCACGTGCAGGTTGGACGGGTTGCCCTGGCTGACAAAGCCGGCACGGGCCTTCTTCACTTCGGGGACGGCGGCAAGCTGTTTCTTCACCAGGTCCGGCAGTGCCAGATCCTGGAAGAAATAATCCATGAACTCTTCCTTGGACAGCTCGAATACGAAGTCGTCCATGCTCTCGTCGGCCGGGCCTCCGCCGCTGCCGGTTCCCCCTCCGCCCTCGGGACGATCCACCCGGTCGCCGGTGACGAAGTCGCGATTGCCCGGCAGCACGATGTTGCGGCGCCCACCGGGACCATGATGGAAGATGGGCTCGGACAGATCCTTGGAGGGAATGGAAATCTTCTCGCCGCGTTCCATATCCGTCACCTTGCGCCCGGACACGACTTCCGACGCAGCCTTGCGGATCTGCGCCTTGAAGCGGCGCAGGAAACGCTGCCGGTTGACGGCGCTGCGGTTCTTGCCGGAGAGACGACGGTCTACAAGCCGGTTCATGGCCTACCTTTCAGGACGCCTTTCTTGCGCGCAGATACCACTCGGCCAGCAGGCGCACCTGCTTGTCGGTGTAGCCCTTGTCGACCATGCGCTGGACAAAGTCCTGGTGCTTTTTCTGCTCTTCGCTGGACGCCTTGGCGTTGAACGAGATCACCGGCAACAGGTCTTCGGTGCTGGAGAACATGCGTTTCTCGATCACCGCGCGCAGTTTCTCGTAACTGGTCCAGGCCGGGTTCTTGCCATGATTCTGGGCGCGGGCACGCAGCACGAAGTTGACCACTTCATGGCGGAAGTCCTTCGGATTGGCGATGCCGGCCGGCTTCTCGATCTTCTCCAGTTCGGTATTGAGCTGCGCACGGTCGAGGATCTCGCCGGTGTCCGGGTCGCGGAATTCCTGGTCCTGGATCCACATGTCCGCGTAGGTCACGTAGCGGTCGAAGATATTCTGCCCATATTCCGAGTAGGACTCGAGGTAGGCGGTCTGCAGCTCCTTCTCGATGTATTCGGCGTAATGCGGCGACAGATACTCCTTCAGGTAGGCGATGTAGCGCTGTTCCACCTCGGGCGGCAATTGCTCCTGCTCGATCTGCTGTTCCAGCACGTAGAGCAGGTGCACCGGGTTGGCGGCGACCTCGCTGTGGTCGAAATTGAATACGCGCGACAGGATCTTGAAGGCGAAGCGGGTCGAGATGCCGGTCATGCCTTCGTCGACACCGGCGAAGTCGCGGTACTCCTGATAGCTCTTGGCCTTGGGATCGGTGTCCTTGAGGTTTTCTCCGTCGTAGACGCGCATCTTGGAATAGATACTGGAGTTTTCAGGCTCCTTCAGGCGGGTCAGGACCGAGAATTGCGCCAGCATTTCCAGCGTGCCGGGCGCGCAGGGCGATTCCGACAGCGAGCTGTGCTGCAGGAGCTTCTCGTAGATCTTCACTTCCTCGGAGACGCGGAGGCAGTAGGGCACCTTGACGATGTAGATGCGGTCGAGGAAGGCTTCGTTGTTCTTGTTGTTGCGGAAGGTGGTCCATTCCGACTCGTTGCTGTGCGCCAGCACGACGCCGTCGAAGGGGATCGCGCCGAAACCCTCGGTACCCTTGTAGTTGCCTTCCTGGGTGGCAGTCAGGAGCGGATGCAGCACCTTGATCGGCGCCTTGAACATCTCGACGAATTCCATCAGGCCCTGGTTGGACAGGGAAAGCCCGCCCGAATAGCTGTAGGCGTCGGGATCGTCCTGCGAGTATTTTTCAAGCTTGCGGATATCTACCTTGCCGACCAGTGAGGAGATGTCCTGATTGTTCTCGTCGCCCGGCTCGGTCTTGGAAATGCCGACCTGGCCCAGCACCGAAGGCCAGCGCTTGACCACGCGAAACTTGGTGATGTCGCCGTTGTACTCGTGCAGCCGCTTCACCGCCCAAGGCGACAGGACCTTGCCGAGATAGCGGGGCGCAATGCCATATTCCTGCAACAGAATGTCACCGTCCTCGTCGGCCGAGAACAGCGACAGCGGCGAGTCGTTCACCGGCGAGCCCTTGATGGCGTAGAACGGGGCTTTCTCCATCAGATGCTTGAGCTTCTCCGCCAGCGAGGATTTTCCGCCACCCACCGGGCCCAGTAGATAGAGGATCTGCTTCTTCTCTTCCAGGCCTTGGGCCGCATGCCGGAAATAGGACACGATCTGCTCGATCGTGTCTTCCATGCCATAAAAATCCTTGAAGGCCGGGTAGACCTTGATGACCTTGTTGGAGAACAGGCGAGACAATCGGGGATCCTTCCGGGTATCCACCAGTTCCGGCTCGCCGATCGCCGCCAGCATGCGTTCGGCGGAACTCGCGTAAGCCATCCGGTCCTGCTTGCAGATATCCAGGAATTCCTCGAGGGTGAATTCCTCTTCTTCTCTGCGGTAGCGTTCGATGTACTGGTTGAACAAGCTCATGGAGTCCTCCTGTCCGGTGAATCGATGTTAGGCCTGATCCTGTTGTCGCAATGATCGTGCCATGTCCTTTTTAGCGGCCAAAAGTTCGACCGGGTTGAGCACAAATAGTGCGATGGGAGAAATGCAGGCTGATCAAAACCAGTGCATCGCCCGGAGGCCGCACAGGCATGGGGCTTATTCCTGCCACTCGCACCAACTGGGCGCACGATCGAGCAGAAAATTGCATCTCCCGTCCTTACTACGGAGAGTAGACCAGGGTTGATTCGGTTCCAGTAGAGATCGGTTGATCTCGGCGTGAGCCGTAATGGTGTACTGCGTGGAAGGGCGGGAAACACCCTGCCTCCGCATGCTTGCGGAGTATGCAGCTTACACGTGGGCCACGGCGCATTCGACGCGAATGCCGGTGTAGGTGTGGCGCCAATATTGGCGCCGGCCAGGGGTTGAACGATGAACGGGTTATTTGGGCTTTGTTTTTTTCCTGATTTCCTGCATCCGTTCCCGCCATTCGCTCAAGGCCTCGTCCTCTATCTCCAGCTGTATCGCCACGACTTCCAGCGCGCTCAGTTTTTTATCTTCCAGTCTGCGCGTCAGTTTCTCGCGCATTCTGGACAGCAGCCGCTCGGTTTCTTCCTTGGATAGGCGTCTGGCTTTTTCAAGATAGGCTTCGGAAGGTGTCTTTCTCATCGCAATTTATCCTTTTTGTGTATTGGAAACCGCTGGTTTTAATGCTACTCGTTTATACAA
>JGI26523J50269_1000937_pt1 | contig 14187 bp, 9 predicted proteins | sample ThiBio_inoc_biof_FD_50269 | JGI IMG/M metagenome (IMG submission 50269) | reverse complement strand
AAAAACTGCTAGGAGAAGACGTTCATATAATTGACCGCACCGCCCTTATTCTGGACATTTNCGCCCAACATGCAAGCACTCGCGAAGGTATTTTACAAGTTGAGCTGGCTCAATATGAGTATCGGTTACCACGCCTGACTCGTGCCTGGACGCACCTTGCAAGACAGGCAGGCGGTGGCGGCGGCAGGACTGGAAGTGTCGGTGGAGTTGGTTTGCGCGGGCCAGGTGAGACCCAACTTGAAGTTGACCGACGAGAGATTCACAAAAAAATCGCTATTCTAAAAATAGAAATTGAGAAAATCCGCGCCCACCGCAGCCGATACCGAGCCCAAAGGAAACGCAGCCGAATTCCAACAGTCGCATTGGTCGGCTACACGAACGCTGGCAAGTCTACTTTGCTCAACCTTCTATCCGATGCAGGAGTAATGGTTGCTGATAAACTATTCGCAACATTGGATCCAACCACCCGCCGTGTTAAATTACCCGAAGGCCATATCTGTCTCTTCACGGATACAGTCGGATTTATCCAAAAATTGCCCACACAACTCGTGGCAGCATTCAGAGCAACCCTTGAAGAAATTGCGGAAGCAGAATTACTTTTACATATTGTGGATATTTCTCACCCGTCCGCTCTCGCCCAGTGGCAATCTGTAAATGATACATTGGCTGAATTGGATGCTCAGCATATCCCAACAATCACCGTACTGAATAAAATTGATAAATTATCCAATCCCGAGATAACAAAATTCATTCCAGGGTCGGTTTCTATATCCGCTCTTCAGAACATTGGGATCGAAAATTTGCTTGCAGCGATCGAAAAAGAACTATTTTTTAGTTTTATTCCGGTACTTGTCAGGCTTCCTTACCAAGAAGGGAAACTTATTTCTTTAATGTATGAACAAGGCAAGGTGGAAAGTTCTGACCATCAGAAAAGTGGTGTCGTTGTCAATGGGAGTGTTCCAGTCAGACTCTTGCCTCTTTATGAACCTTACTTTATCCAACCAGGAGAAATTGAAGAACTGTCTGGTGAAGAAGAAACAGATGAAAATGAAAGATAAATTCTCGAAATTTCTGGATCAAACTTCCAATTTCCTTTCTCAGAAAAAAGGTTTATTACCCATGATTGGGTTGATCCTTATTATTATAAATTTCGTAATAGTGCTTAGTTCTCAAGGCTGGCTTGCAAACACCAATTTTTTTCTTCATATTGGCGCCAGTATAGCCATTCTTGGATTCTTAATCGCCTGGGCACTGTGATAAGAAAAACCTCCGATCTCTCGGAGGTTTTTTAAACCTAGCTTTTCTTTTCTTTTTCGACTTGAATGACTTCTCTGCCTTGATATTGCCCACAACTTGGACAAACGGTATGGGGAAGCCTCATCTCGCCACAATTACTGCATTGAACAAGATTGGCTGTCGTCAGACTGTCATGAGAACGGCGACGATCCCTGCGGCCTTTGGAAATTTTACGTTTTGGAAGTGGGCCCATTTCAATTTCTCCTATCGGAATAATTCCAGTAATTTTTTTTTAATAAGACGACACATTATACCCTCTGCTATAAAGTACGTCAAGATATTTATTTTCAATTTGATCCCTTCCGCGTTTATCGTCCTGAGTGTTATAAATGTGAATAAAGAGGACAAGACAGGTGGCTTGCCTACTCATATCCCTTCAAACGGAGTATAATCCGACCGTTAAATAACACATGCTTGGATTGAATAGGATTGGAGGATTGTATCTAATGAAGCAACGTTATATTAATTTGATCCTTATCCTGGTGCTATTAGCAGCAGTGATTTGGATTGATCTTCCATCAACGACCAAATTACCACTTGTAAACAAACCTATCGCGACAGTATTGGGTTTGGATTTGCGAGGTGGTATGCAGGTAATTTTAAAAGCTGAAATCCCTGAAGGTACGGTAGTTGCCCCTGATGCGCTTCAAGTCGCCAAACAAATCCTGGAGAATCGTTCCAGCGGGCTCGGTGTCAATGAGGTCCAATTCCAGGTTGCAGGATCTGACAGAATTGTTGGCGAATTTCCTGGGTTGACCAATACTGAAGACGTGATCGCTGCAATCAAACAGGTTGGCGTTTTAGAATTTGTTGATTTGGGAAATAATGATTGGAACTTTTCTCAAGGACAGGAAATCAAAACAGATTTCACATTACCCAATAAAACTGAATCCGTTCCTGTTCCACCAGCAGATGGCAGCCAACCGGCTGAACCTCCCGTTTTTCATACGATCATGACCGGCAACGACCTTGTTTCTGCTGTTGTTGATATGCCCGTCCCTGGTACCTATCAAATTAATTTTGAGTTGACTCCCAATGGCTCAAAAATTTTTGGAGATTATACCAAAAATAATATCGGGAAAATCCTTGCCATTGTTCTTGATAATAAAATAATTTCCGCCCCGCGCATCAACTCTGCCATAACGGAGGGCAGTGGTACCATTCAAGGTCAATTTACCTATGACGAGGCAAATGCGTTGGCAGTGCAATTACGTTATGGCTCCCTTCCAATTCCTCTAAGCGTAGAGCAAATCCGCATCATTGGACCGACACTTGGCTCTGATTCATTAAGCAAAAGTCTCTTAGCTGGTTTGATTGGTCTAATTCTTGTAGCTGCTTTTATGATCATCTTCTATAGATTGCCAGGGGTTACCGCTGTTTTTGCGATTTTTATATATGCCGCAATTACATTTGCACTTTTCAGGCTAATTCCTGTGACACTCACTTTACCTGGTATCGCAGGTCTGATTCTATCAACCGGCAGCGCTCTGGATGCCAACATCCTTATATTTGAGCGCTTGAAAGAGGAATTGCGCAATGGAAGAACGCTATTCCAGGCAATTGACCTTGGTTGGAAACGTGCCTGGCCTTCCATTCGTGATTCAAACATTGCGACTCTCATTACCAGTCTTATTCTCTTCTGGTTTGGTTCCTCTTTCGGCGCAAGTTTCGTAAAAGGTTTTGCAATTACGCTTGCGCTCGGAGTACTCGTCAGTTTATTCTCGGCAATCGTGGTGACGCGAACATTCCTCGCCATTGCGCTTGACCTCATTAAACATCCTGAAAACCACCTGAAGTGGTTTGGTATATAGGAGGTAGGCTAACATGAATATTTTAGGCAAACGATATATCTTTTTCTCAATTTCACTCATTTTCATCCTGATTGGGATGGCTATCATCATCTTCGATGGAATGCCATTGGCTGTAGATTTCAAAGGCGGCTCGCTTCTTGAGGTAGAATTTCCGAATACAACATTGCCAAGTACGGAACAGGTAAAAGATATTTACGACAAATATCAATTCAATGAAGTTTCCGTTCAAACCGCACTGGACGCCAATGATGAACGCACAATTCTGGTCATTCGCTCACCATTTATGGATGAAACAACGAAAAATGCAATTACAGAAGAATTACAGCAGAGCGTCGCTGCATCCAGCCTGGTTATCAATCGCTTTGACAGCGTCGGGCCAATCATTGCTCAACAGGTAGCCCAGCGTGCTGCCATCGCTGTTGGCATTGCAGCCCTGGCTGTTGTGATCTACATCACATTTGCTTTTCGTGGCATTCCACATGCATTCCGTTATGGTATCTGCGGAATCACCGCTATGCTGCATGATGTTTTGGTCGTTATCAGTCTCGCGGCAATTGGAGGTAAGCTTTTTGGTTGGCAAGTTGACTCCATGTTTTTGACTGCACTTTTAACCGTCATTGGGTTCTCAGTCCAGGACAAAATTGTGGTGTTCGACCGAATTCGTGAAAATAGTGTAATTTTCCGGAAACTTGAATTCGAAAAACTGGTCAACCACTCAATCGTCCAAACTTTGCAACGATCAATCAATACACAACTAATGACAGTTGAGTTCATGCTTTTGGCACTTGCATTATTCGGTGGTGTCACATTGCGAGAATTCGCGGTTTTACTGCTGGTGGGGCTCTTCAGTGGTACTTATTCTTCGATCTTCGTGGCAGCCCCTATCCTGGTCGTCTGGGAAAACAAGGAATGGCGAAATTGGTTTAAGAAGACCAGCAAATCAGCAGCTTAGTCTCAGACAAAATAATGTAAGAAGTAATACATATCATCAATAACTTCTTATGAATGACCATTGGAAAAAAGCAAGGATTTTGCGATAATTATGCAGAATCCTTGTTTTTTAACTCAACCATACCGGTTTGTTTAGGAGATGATAGATGAGAAAAGAGGTTGTATTAATCACTGGTGCGAACGGCGAAATAGGCCATGGCTTAATTTCATATTTTTTTGACAACGAGAATACCAACGTCCTTGCATTGGATGTCATGCCCCCTGATAAAGAATTAGAAAAGATGTGTGATCGTTTTATCCAAGGCGATATTCTTGATAACATGCTTTTAGGGCGTTTGGTAGCTGAATATGAAATTCGCGCCATTTATCATTTGGCCTCGATACTCTCTACCAAGGCCGAATACAACCCCGAAACAGCCCATAAAGTAAACGTAGAAGGAACACTCAATCTATTGCGTCTGGCCGTTGAACAAGCTGGATGGCAAGGAAAACCGGTTAAATTTCTCTACCCAAGTTCAATCGCCGCTTATGGATTGCCAGATCTCGAGATTAAGAATAAATCGGGGAAAATCAATGAGGATGAATGGTGTCACCCCACTACCATGTATGGATGCAATAAACTTTATTGTGAACATCTTGGTCGTTACTACACGAAATTCTATCGCCGGTTGGCTGTGGATTCTACCCAAAGTGGTATAGATTTCAGAGCACTCCGTTTTCCGGGGTTAATTTCTGCCAGCACCACTCCTACAGGAGGTACCAGTGATTACGGTCCTGAAATGCTTCACCACGCTGCCATGGGCATACCATACCATTGTTTTGTAAGGGCGGATACCAAATTACCATTTATGGTCATGCCTGATGCAATCAAATCTTTGCTCCTCTTGGAGCAAGCTCCACGCGAGAATCTGAAACAACTTGTATATAATGTGACCAGCTTCAACCCAAGTGCCGGCAAATTCAGAGATATTGTATTGGAGGCATTTCCAAAAGCAGAAATTGATTTTGTCCCAGATCTTTCCAGGCAAGGGATTGTGGATTCATGGCCAGCTGACATTGATGATGCTGCGGCCAGAAAAGATTGGGGTTGGGAACCCGATTATGACCAACAGCGAGCATTTACTGAATATCTCATCCCAGCGGTAAAGGCAAAATATTCCTGATGTTCATATTCCAGTCTATCGGGCTGTCGCTAGAACTTTTTATAAAATTCTAATGAAAGGGATTTATGATTAATAACATAAATCCATAATTTGGAGGACTTCAATGACACAGAACCACAAATTTAAAGCAGAAACCAGACAACTGCTTGATATACTGATTCATTCACTTTATACCGAAAAAGACATTTTTCTGCGCGAACTTATTTCAAACGCATCCGATGCACTTTCACGATTAAATTATGAAATATTAACCAACAATGAATACTATCAGCCAGATTTGCCAGTTAAAATTTCTATTCGTTCGGATAGTGAAAACAATACGCTCACCATAAGTGATACAGGCATTGGTATGAACCAATCCGAGATGGTTGAGAATCTTGGTACCATTGCGCATTCTGGTGCAAGAGCATTCCTTGAAGCTGCCAGTGAGGCAAAAGATGCTGATCTTTCTTCCATCATAGGTCAATTTGGGGTTGGTTTTTATTCAGCCTTCATGGTAGCAGAAAAAATCGAAGTAATTTCAAGATCTTTTCGTCCGGATGATGGACCCGCTAAATGGGTATCTGATGGCGGAGATAAATACCAGATATTGGCAGCAGATAAGGAAAACCGCGGAACAGATGTAATTTTGCACTTAAACGATGACTCAAAGGAATTTCTAGAGGAGTACAGATTAAGACAAATAATCAAACGTCATTCAGATTACATCCCCTTCCCGATTTATCTGAACGATGGAGAAGAACAAGTGAATCGCCAGACCGCCTTATGGCGACAGCAACCGCACCAGGTGAAAGCAGAAGAATACAACGAGTTTTATAAACAATTTACATACGATTTCAATGACCCGCTCTCTTATATGCATCTATCAATTGATGCCCCTATCCAACTCTTTGCTCTACTTTTTATCCCCTCAACTGCCGAACCTCATATCTTTTCTGATCGTAAAGACTATGGTCTGAAGTTGTATGCCCGCAAAGTGCTTATTCAAGAGTTTACACGCGAACTTCTCCCGGAATTTCTACGCTTTGTCCAAGGGATCGTCGATTCCGAAGATATTCCTCTAAATGTCTCTCGAGAGTCGTTCCAATCCAGCAAAATAATTGCTCAGTTGAGAAATGTGGTCACATCGAAAGTTATTGACCACCTAAACACAATGAGCAATAAAGAACCGGAAAAATATGAGAAATTCTGGAAAGAATTTGGCATATTTATAAAAGAGGGAATGGCTACCAGCCCAGAGCATATTAGCCAGTTAACCAATTTGATTCGTTTCCAGACTTTGAATAAAGGCATAAAACTGGTTTCATTCAAAGAGTACACTTCTGAACTTGAGCAAGATCAGAAAAAAATTTATTACATTATTGGCGAAGATTTACTATCCCTGCGCAACTCACCTCATTTAGAAGCTTTCAAGGAAAGAGAGCTTGATGTGATCCTTTTTGCTGATCCGGTTGATCCTTTTATGATGATCAACTTAAAAAAATTTGAGAATTACGACATGATCAATGTCACTTCTTCTGATTTGGAATTGCCAGAAATAAGCAAGGAAAAAAGTGAAACGAAATCAGAACAACCTGCAGCAGAGAATATCAATGAGACCCTGGCTTTTTTCAAGACAATTCTTGAAAGCAGGGTCAAGGAAGTACGAACAACAGAACAATTGGTTAATTCTCCAGCCCGCCTGGTAGATACAAAAGGAAGCCCCAGCCCGGAAATTCAAAAAGCATATCGCTACCTGCAAAAAGACATGGATACACCGGAAAAAATCCTGGAAATCAACCCCCACCACCCTATAATTATTCAACTCTCTCAAATTAGTGGTGTTTCTCAACTTCGCGACTTAATTGTCGAACAAATATACGAAAATGCGCTTATTGCTGAGGGCATCCAACCTGAGATGTATAAAATGGTCAATCGCATTAACGATTTATTGCTGGCCGCTTTGCAAAAGGCAAGTTAACAGAACGAAACTCAACTAAACAAGTTATTATAAAGATACCCTGAATTCGGACAGTATGGCATGTTTAAATTCCAGCAAAAAGGGTTATCATAGAAAGATGTTTGATATAATCAAAGAATATTTAATTTCGTGTGTTCGCGTGAAAAAGGCAATGATACAAGGTGTTAAGTTTAGAATCAAATAAAAAATATTTATGAAATCCTCCTCGAAGAGAACACCTCAGGAGGAATTTTGTTGTTGTTTTGAATAATTTTAGGTTTCAATTACTTATTCCAAAAGATGCGGAACCTTCAAATAAAATAATGAATTTATTAGGAGATGAGAGAATGGATAGATCGAAGTTAGATGGTTTGATGCGACCAAAATCAATTGCGATAGTTGGTGCATCCACTGATCCCACGAAAATCGGTTACACGGTTGTTAAAAATATCATCGAGGGTGGATATGAAGGGAAGATTTATCCTATCAATCCTAAAGCAACTGAATTGCTTGGTTTGAAAGTCTACCCAACTTTAATGGATGTTCCCGACGATATTGATGCAGCTGTTATCACAGTTCCAGCCAAACTTGTTATCTCGGTTGTTGAGGATGCCGGTAAAAAAGGCGTTAAAGGCCTGATTATTATTACTTCAGGCTTTGCAGAATCCGGTAACAGGAAATTGGAACAAGAAGTCGTTGCAAAAGCACAAGAATATGGAGTGCGCATTCTTGGACCAAATATTGTCGGTACACTTTCGAATGCTGAAAAGTTAAATGCTTCATTTGCCCCAACATTACCTTTACCGGGTAAAGGTGCATTAATTTCACAAAGTGGTGCTCTCTTAATTTCATTGGATATGGCCACATTTACCCGTAAAGTAGGTTTCGAAAAGTTAATTTCAATCGGCAACATGTCAGATATTGATTTTGCTGACCTGGTTGAATGGCTGGATGAAGATGAATCTGTCAGTTCCATCTCGTTGTATATTGAAGGTTTTAAGGATGGTCGCAAATTCATGGATGTTGCTAAAAAAGCCAAGAAACCTGTCATAGCACTGAAAGCTGGTGTTTCAGCCCATGGTGCAGTAGCAGCTGCTTCCCATACAGGATCCCTGGCAGGCGCAGCCAAGGTGTATGGAGCCGCATTCCAACAAGCAGGCGTAGTGCAAGCAACTGACTTGAATAATCTCTTTGATCTTTCTTTGACCCTTTCTCTTCAACCACCCATGTATGGTGATAATCTGGTCATCATTACAAACGGAGGAGGTGTCGGTGTTTTAGCCACCGATGCGGCGGAGCGTTTTGGTCTCCCGCTGAAGTTCGTTCCGAAAGATGTTCAGGAAGAACTTAAGAAACATATGCCTGAATTTGGTTCAGCGAAGAACCCTGTTGATTTAACCGGTATGGCTGGATACGATTGGTACTATGATACGGTTAAATTTGTAATCGCGCATGCCTGGACCGAAGGCCTCGTAATTTTATATTGTGAAACTGCCATGACGGACCCAATGGAAATTGCAAAAGGCATCATCGTTGCACTGGATGAAGCAAATGTACATGGTAAACCAGTTACTATTTCCTTTGTAGGCGGCGAGAAATCAGAAAAAGCAATGCAGTGGCTGGTGGAACAAAATATACCATCATTCAGCGCACCTGATCTGGCCGTGCATGCTATTTCTGCCTTGCGTGAATATGCGCGCATGAAAGAAATCGTTTCCGAATCCGACCATCAAACCATTCCAGTGGACAAGGAACAAGCATTACGTATTATCAAGCTCGCCCGTGAAGATGGTCGCGATTCTTTGACTGAAGTTGAAGCCAAGCAGGTCTTCGCAGCTTACGGTCTACCAACCACAACCACCTTGTTAGCAAAGTCAGAGGACGAAGCAGTCAAATTGGCCAAAGAAATTGGTTTTCCGATCGTTATGAAGATAGTTTCTCCAGATATTTTGCACAAATCAGATGCGGGTGGTGTCAAAGTCAACATTAAAGATGTGACCTCATGCCGCGAAGCATTTAAAACTATCATGGCAAACGCCAAAGAGTATAAAGCAGATGCCAATATTCATGGGATCGCCATTCAAGAGATGGCACCCTGGGGTACAGAAGTTATTCTTGGTTCAGTCAATGATGCCACTTTTGGACCGACGATGATGTTTGGTCTTGGGGGCATATTTGTAGAAATATTGAAAGACGTCACCTTCCGTGTAGCTCCGGTTTCGAAAAATTCCGCCTTACGCATGATTGGTGAGATCCGCGGTGCACCCATTTTGGCTGGCGTACGTGGGGAAGAACCACGCGATCGTGAGATGCTGGCTGAGACCATCAGCCGCTACGCCCAGATGATCGTCGATTTACAAGATGATGTCAGTGAATCGGATGCCAACCCGGTATTGGTGTACGCCGAAGGAAAAGGCCTCAAAGTGGTCGATGCCCGAATTATCCTTAAGAAAAAATAAACAAATTAGTTAGAAATAAAGAGGCTGGTTCCTTTCGGAACCAGCCTCTTTATTTTTATTGACGAAGTTTTTTCCAGGCTCCCACCCAGGGCTCACCGATGCGATTCTTGGCGGTTATTTGAACATTCTGGAATTTCTGAGCAATTTTGGTTGAAAGCAAAGCCACGCCGGCCCAATCTTCCTTGAGAACAAATTCTTTCATTTGGCGTGCAAATTGTTCAGTCCATTCCCAATCCAACCGGAATCGATCCGCTTTAAGCCAATAGCCACGTTTTTCCCAGGCGACCACCGAAACATCAATCGTCTCATAAATATCATTTAAAGAAATTGCAATATATGCTGCCAAATCCTTGCTTAATTGATTTGGCTCTGTTTGCGTCATTAACTCTCTGATCGCCTTTACTATTCCTTTAGCTTTTTGAGTTCTTTCTTTACCACTACTTTCCGGATTAATTACTCGAGACAATCTATCCTCCAGCCAAAGTTGTTTATTATCATAAGTAATTTATTATATCTAATTATTGACGCTCGAAAAGGTTGCGCTTATAATCGGGATGTCAAGGGGAAGTGCTGGAATTGGCAGACAGGCATGACTTAGGATCATGTGCCGCAAGGCGTGAGGGTTCAAGTCCCTCTTTCCCCACCACCATATATAGCGGTAAGTCCAACTTACACCCCCAAATATGGGGGTGTATTTTATTTTTTGCAAATAAAATATCATTTTTCTGCTGCAATCTGCTGCAATCTGCTGCAATCTTTAAATAAATAAGTCAAAGGAGATACATTCCTTAAAACATATTTCTTTATGTTTGCATTCAGCGGTGTTTAGACTTGCACGTTATCAACACCTATTGTTCGGCCCAACCACGATTTTTGTATAGTAAATAATCCAAATCCTTTAATGTAGTTAATCTTAGAATTATTGAAGATTTGCAAGAAAATTCACGAACCTCCTTGGTTTGTGCCAAACAAGATCAGTAGAGTTTTTTCTTCTTTAAAAGGCATTAAGTTGTCAATTCACCGCTGATAATTATTCAAGGTGATTTCAAAAAGTAATTATAAGCACTATCTAATACTTCCAATGTTACGAAATTTTCCGATTGAAAAACAGTTTTAAACAATGAGGAACTGTTAAGTGATTCAATCCATGCCCGTTCTTCATAATTTGAGACACTGTAAATTATGTAATCCGGAGCTAAATCATATTTCTTGAATATATCCAAGAGACATTCAATTTCGCGACACTGATATATTTCATAATTAATTTTACTATCTCTGGTTGTCCAATTACCATATTCAGAATCAGGAATCCATTCTGCACCCAAAATTGGTAACAATATTGTTCTTTGTCCAAAATATACTAATTTTTCATCCATGTTATTTGCTATAAAAGTGGATGTCTTTGCGGTATTTAAACGTATCCACTCATACGTTTCTAGTTCCCCCGCGATAAATGCAGGTCTATTTACATACCTGGAAGATAGCACGAATAATAAGGATACATGCATGACAAAAAATAATAGAAATCTCCAATTGATATTCACTTTATCTTCAATGCTTTCTTTTTCCAAATATTGTGAGAATCTAGAATCCAGGAATGTTATGAAAAACCGTTCATAAAAAACTCCAAGACTAGCAGCCAAAACAAATATCGTGCCAGTCGGATGACCGCGTAAAGTAAGTAGCACAGCCAAAAGGAGCAATATTAAAATGCGAGGACCCTTTATCATGTTATAGACCAATGCCAATATAAAGGGAATCACAATAAATGACCATGTATTAGAAAAACCATCAATATGCTTGTGATAAATATAATAAAAAGTAGTTTTTAAATAACCAAATAAATCATTTTCTCTTCCGAGGGCGCTAAGAGAGCTTTTTGAGTCTGTTAACCCTGCCAGAAAGGGAGCGATACCATGCTTGGAAATTATCAAAAATAGCCAAGGCGCAATAACCACAAGGGCAATGACTCCAGTTAATAACAAGCCTAAAATTGCTTTTTTGGTAAGACCATTTGAATAAAAGAACAAAATTAAAAAAGAAACTGAACAGAACAAACCAATCGCAGGATGTGAAAGTATCGTTAAACCAACAAAAAGCCCACCTAAGATCGATTGACGATAAACAGAAGATCTTTCAATGGGTTTTATCACCACAATCCATGAAGCTAAAAGAAATATGTCTCCGAGTCCAGTGGTTATGCCATCGGCATACAGAGTTCTAAAGAATATCTGTGGCATAAGCAGGAGGACTAAAGCTGCCCATAGTGCCGCCTGTTTTGAGCTTTTCCATCGCAACATAAAGAAATACATTAAGATCGCTTGTATCAGAAGCAAAATCCCTGGGACATAAAGAGAAGCTTTAATTACTCCACCAAATAGATATCCCATAACAGCAAGGAGATAGAACGCCAGTGGTGGGTAAACAAATGGAATCCCTTTTAAACCAAAACCTTGCACATAGGCAGGGATACGAAAATGATTTTCAGCCAATTGTTGAGCGGATTCTAAATAATACCCACCAGGATCAGTGGGAACGTCATGATTTATTAAATAAACAAGGTATAAAACCAGCCAGGCTAACAACAATATTGTCAAAGAAACAAATGTGGTCCTGAGATTTACATCAAACAATGATGTCATCTGTTGATTTTCTTTCTTCTTAACATATATTGCCATCAATAAGATCCTCTGAGATAGAATTTGGTTGAAACTTTGTCGTTATTATTCCAAAAATTTTAGACAGTTTAAAATATTTTTCGTAAGCCCTCGACTATTATTTTGCAAAATTCAGATACAAGCTAATCTCTTTGTCGTCTCATCTCATTAAAGAGAGTCGTTTTCAATTTGTTAAGCTATCTGATCTGGAAGAGCTGTTGGACATAAAAATATTGTAGCCTTCAACTGTTTTCATGTAAACTTATTTCAAAGCGGAATCTTCTCCGCCCAGCATAAACTTGTTCGGTGGCCATCCATCGCAATCAATTAACTAAACATAAATAAAGATAGTACACAAAACGCAATTTTTACCCTAATTTCGACTTTTCGCGGTACAATTTGCACGTATTTAATATACGGGAAAGCAAGGAAAAGCACCAATCCCGCCCAGGATCATGTCACAAGAGGCGTGAGGGTTCAAGTCCCTCTTTCCCCACAACAAAATATATTTATAAAGGATAAAACATTGAAGATCGAAACCACACCCCAGGAAGACCATCAAGTAAAAGTCATCGCTGAATTTGAAGCAGATGTTTTTGACTCATTTAAGAAACGTGCTGCTCGTAGAATCGCCAAGAAAGTGAAAATTGCAGGATTTCGCCCTGGGAAAGCACCTTATGAAATTATTCTTCGCCATGTTGGAGAGGGCACCATTAATGAAGAGGCTATTGAGATTTTAATTGATGAACAGTACGCAAAAGTACTGGAAGAAGCCGCGGTCGAACCTGCGGGTCCGGGATCGTTAGAAGAGGTCATCAGTATTGACCCACCAAAATTCTCCTTTATTGTCCCATTGAAACCAGAAGTTGAAATTGGCGATTATGCCAGTATCCGTGTAGATTATGCGCCTGAACCGGTTAGTGAAGAAGAAATTTACGAATTTATCAAGCGCATGCAAAAAAATTATGCCACCGCTGAACCGGTCGAACGCCCGATTGAAAAAGGCGACCTGGTCTATTACAAACTATCAGCCGTTGAAGACAGTGAAAGTGAGGGGGCAGCCCCTATCATTGATGACCGTCCTTTCCAGACAATCGTTGGAGACAATCTGAATAGCAAGGAATATCCCTATGAAGGTTTTGATGAAAACTTATTAGGAATGTCAGAGGGTCAGGAAAAAACAATTGAACATTCCTTCCCAGAAGATTTCGACGACGCGGATTTCCAAGGGAAAAACATTATCTTTACAGTCAACATTCAATCCATTAAATCACTTGTTCTCCCTGAGTTGAATGATGAATTTGCAATTTCTTTGGGGCATTTTGATAGTTATGATGATTTGTTAAATGGAGTCAAAGAACAGCTTGAATTTACCAAGAAACAGGAATATGAAGACAAATATTATACAGATGTGTTGGCAAAAATCGCGGAACAGGCTAATGTTAAGTATCCACCCTTTATGGTTCAGGATGAAATCAATCACATTTTAGAATCGGTTGAAAATGATCTTAAACAACAGAAGCTGGATTTTGAAACTTACTTAAAGCTCTTGCAGACAGATCGTAAGCAATACATCGAGAATAATGTTCGCCCGGCAGCAGAAAGCCGCTTACGAAATTCACTTATCGTCGAAAAATTTGCCCAATTAGAAAAAATCGAAATTGGTAAAGACGATATGGATAGCATTATGCATGAAACTTCACATATGCTCCAGGCGAACAATGACATGAAAGGCAAAAAAGCTCGCTATTCCAAAGAACAGATTAACTCTGCTACCTTTAATGCCATGAATCGCTTATATAGCGAGAAAACAATGGAGCGCTTGAAAAAAATAGCATCCGGGGAAATGGAAAAAGAAGAACAAGAGAAACTGAAAACCGAATTGGCTCCTGAAAAAACTGAACCTGCCGA
>JGI26523J50269_1000922_pt1 | contig 14368 bp, 9 predicted proteins | sample ThiBio_inoc_biof_FD_50269 | JGI IMG/M metagenome (IMG submission 50269) | reverse complement strand
AATGATTGGTCGCAATCTTAAACTGATTCTGGGCTTCAATTTCCGTAAAAAACCTGCCCACTTCTTCGTGATCTATTGTCAGAATGCAGCCACAGACCTGACACACCAGGTGATGATGGCGACCGTCCGCGACCAGCTCATACACCGCGGATCCGGTACCCATATCTGAGACGGAAACCTGGCCACGCTTGGCCATACGTTCCAGTGCCCGATAAACCGTGGATTGATTGACCGCCGGCAATCGCTCGCGAATCACTTCAAATATTTGCAGCGATGTCAAATGTGCATGCTCTTGAGCCAGGACTTCGAGGATAATTTGATCAACAGAGGATGTGCGCATGCTGCTCCTTTATTTCAATTTAACGCAAGTTATTGCAGTTGCAAACAAATGCATTATAATTTATCTGATAGTTTATTCATTTTATCACCGTACTTCCACCGGAGGAAACTATGCTTTTTTCACCTCCCTCTTCACCCCCAGCCATGCATATACCGGATGGTTTCCTTTCTGTCTGGGTTTCAGCCTCCTTTTGGATTATCTCTGCCATCGTTTTGACCATCGCTTTGCGAAAAACCAGCCACTCCCTGGAGAAACGCCAGGTACCCCTGATGGGTGTACTGGCTGCCGCTATCTTCGCTGGTCAAATGCTGAATTTCAGTGTGGCAGGCGGCACCTCCGGACATCTATTAGGGGCAGCGCTGGCAGTCATCCTGCTCGGTCCCTGGCCGGCGGTTGTGGTGATGACCTCGGTTGTTTCGGTGCAAGCCCTGCTCTTTCAAGATGGCGGAATATTAGCGCTGGGGGCTAATATCTTCAACATGGCCATTATCGGGGTTTTTATTTCTTATACCGTCTTCTCTGTGCTTGCACGCCTGATCAAAAAGCGACCCATTGGTCTGCTGGTGAGTGGCTTCACAGCTGCCTGGAGTTCAATCTTCGTGGCTGCGCTTGCCTGCGGGTTACAATTGGCTATTTCCGGCACTTCGCCCGCCAACATCGCCATCCCGGCCATGGCGGCCATTCACGCCCTGATTGGTATCGGCGAGGGGCTGATTACAACCGGCGCGCTGACATTCTTGCTCGCAACCCGTGCAGATTTGCTCAAACCGGAGGGGCAGGCTAAAGTCAGCCATAAAGGCATATTGGGGGTTGGTAGTCTGATAGCGGTGCTGCTGGTCTTTCTGTCCCCATTCGCCTCCAGTCATCCGGACGGCCTGGAATGGGTAGCAGAACAAAACTCTTTTTTGCAAACCGCGCGCGAAGCCTTCTACAACATCATCCCCGATTACGCACTACCGGGTATTTCCAATTCCGCCCTGGCAACCATCATAGCGGGCTTGGTAGGTATTGTGGTTGTCTTTGCGATAGCTTACTTAACCGCCCGGGCCGAAAAACGCTCCTCAGCAATTGAACGCCTCAGAGACTGAGTTTTGCAAGACTTCTATCGCCAACAAGCCAGTCCGATCCACAAACTGGATGCCCGCGTTAAGCTCATACTCGCTCTGGCCTTTATCTTTTTCTTGAATTTAACGCCGGACGGTGCCTGGCCGGCACTTATTATTTTTTTAACTGTCTCCTTCAGCATTGCAATAATTTCACATCTGGGAATTATTTTTGTGCTTAAAAGATCACTGATTGCACTACCCTTTTTTCTGGCTGCATTTCCGCTTATTTTCAGCGGGAAGTCACCTCACTTGCCTCTTCAAATTCTGCCAAATTTGACCATCTTTTACAGTCCGGCTGGCTTACAGCGCTTTATCACTATCGCTTTGAAAGCCTGGATTTCTGTGCAAGCCGCCATCCTGCTAACCGCCACCACCCGCTTCACCGATATTTTGACTGCACTGCAGCAAATGAAGCTGCCGCGCTTGTGGGTGACGGTGATTGGCTTGATGTGGCGTTATTTATTCGTGATCAGCGATGAAGTCACTCGCATGCTGCATGCCCGTAGCAGCCGCAGTGCAGCTGCCCCCGGAAAGGCAAAGGGAGCAGGCACTCTATTTTGGCGGGCACGTGTGACCGGCAATATGGCCGGCAGCCTGTTTGTGCGCTCGATCGAACGCAGTGAACGTGTCTATACCGCCATGCTGGCGCGCGGTTATGATGGGCAGCTGCCCGCCAGCAGTACCGTTCCTCTGACCAATCGTGCGCGCCTGGTTATCGCAACCGGGCTGTTGGGGCTCTTGCTGCTGTGGCTATTCTCGCTGCTGAGTACAAGTTGAATATGGCTGCTATCATCGAAATCAAGGATCTCAGCTTTTCATACCCGGATGGCAAGCGCGCTCTATCTGGGATCAATCTGACCGTTTATAGCGATGAAAAGATCGCATTGATCGGGGCAAACGGAGCCGGCAAATCCACGCTTTTCTTGCATCTGAATGGCCTTCTCAATGGAGAGGGTCAAATCAGCGTTAAGAGCCTCCCACTCATCAAGAAAAACCTGGCACAAATTAGGGCAGTCGTGGGTGTCGTCTTTCAGAATCCGGATGATCAGCTCTTTTCGCCCACCGTTTTTGAAGACGTTGCCTACGGGCCGCTTTACCAGGGGCTCGACCAGCAAACTATCCGCACGCGTGTTGAGCGTGCTCTGTGCGATGTGGGCTTGAGCGGATTTTCGCAACGCAATCCGTATCATCTCAGTAATGGTGAAAAAAAGCGTGTGGCGATCGCCAGCGTGCTTTCGATGCAGCCGCAAATCCTGGTTCTTGATGAGCCCACCGCAGGTCTCGATCCGCGCGCGCGTCGTGAACTGATCGCACTACTTTCAGAACTGCCCCAGACCATGCTGATTGCCACCCATGATCTAGAATTAGCCCGCCAGCTGACGCCGCGCACGGTGTTGATGAACGCCGGCAGCATTATCGCGGATGGCAGTACCGATCAGATTTTGGAAGATAAAAGCCTCTTGTTGGAATATGGACTGCTTTAAAGTTGTTCATTATCGAGATTTTATCTTTTCTGTTAAGGATATGACTTTAGCTTGTGTAAACTGCTCGAATGCAGCTATCTTAAAACATCAGCAGCAAGATCAAAACACGCACAGCAGGGAAACTGGTATTTGCTTGTGCATGTTTGTCAGGTATTAGCTTTTAATCCGGCAGCTGCATGTTTTACTGATCTTATTGTGTGTATGAAAGCTCTTGTAATTGCTGCCTGACACGAGCCGTTTCAAATTCAGCCCCTAATTTGTAGAAGATACTTAACGCTTTTTGTAGTAATTTCAAACGTTGAGCACTATCCGGATGCATAGCCGACCAGCTCACCAATGCCTGCGCATGCTCGAAAGGTGCTTCAATCCGACGAGCCCAGGCAGCTGAACGTTCCGCAAATCTACATCCCGCTTCAAAACCACCCTGCTGTCCTTTAACATCAGCCAACAGTCGCAGCGCAATGCTGACCTGTCGCTTTAGTTTACAGTGTTCAGCCATTGCCAGCGCTTCACGCGCGTAATCCTGTGCCTGGGAGATTTCTTGCCGGGAAATCTTGGCCTGTGCCAGCAGCAGTAAAATGCGGACACGATACGGCCGGGCATCTTGAAATCTGGCCAGCTCCAAATAATTCTCCAGCAGAGCCACTGTTTCAGTCTTTGGACTCTGCAAAATTTCGATTTCGGCCAACAGCAGATTGGCATTGACCTGGCGTGGAATGTCTACGTTTTGATCGACAAGCTGAAGTACCTGGTGAGCTTTCTCCGCAGCATCTTTAAAATTTCCACATTCCAGTCGAACGGATCCCAACCCAATCAGTGCATCACCTTGCAAACGAGGATCACTCGCCTTGAGGGCAATATCGTAGCAGATTTTGAACTTTTCAGACGCCTGTTGGTATAAACCCAGGTTTAAGTAGGATTCACCCAGAGCGGCATGTACTGCAGCCAGCGTATTTTGATCCTGCGACTGATCCGCTTCGTCAATCAGTTGTAAAATGCGCTTCGAGAAATGCATGCTGGTACGGAAATTTCCCCATTGATTATGGGCGCGCATTAAGACGGTGAAAGCACGCTGGCAGATCCAACCAGGTGGTGGCTCCATCTCAGATAATTCACGTGCGATGCGCCAACCGCGTGCATTTCTATGGCGAGTTTCCAAGGGATCTCCCCTCATTAAGGCAATAAAGGCCTGTCCCCAATATAACAAGGCCAGAGCCCAGGTTGGCCCGGCATGTTCAAGCGACTCTTCAAATTCATTCGATAATTCATCGAAGCTATTCAGTGGGCCGCCTTGAAGTACCCGCAGTTGAAGAATTTGGTATGCAGCGACTGTTTTTAATTCGCCTTCGAGCTGGGGAAATGCATCCTGATAATATTTGATGGCCTGAGGGTAATCTCCACTTAAGCGCAATGCTTCTGCCACCCCAAGGCGCAGCTCGGATTCCAGTTTTAGTTTATCCTGAATGGTCAAAGGCGGCAACCATTCGAGGGCAGTTTGGAAAGACTTGAGAGCTTGTTGGGGTGCATATAAGCCTAAAGCAAAATCGCCAGCACGATGCATAAACTGTAGGGCTTCCTGGTGTGCGCCCCCTTTATAAAAATGCTGCGCCAAAACAGCCGCATTGAAACTGGTTGCCTTACCTGATTTCAGCATCACTTCTGCCAACCGGCGATGGTAAATTCTGCGACGTGAATCCGGTAGAGATTGGTAGAGTACGTCGCGATAACAGGCATGCGGCAGTGTTAATTCTGCCTCGCCAGGCATGCGCGCTTCAACCAGCAGGCCCAGGTCGATCAACGTATCTGCGTTGTGTAGTAAGGCGCTTTCTTCAAACTCAAGCACTGCCTGGAGAATATCATAATCTATTTCCCCGCCGGCGACGGACAACACATCCAGCACGCGCCGATCCGGGCTTCGCACCTGTTTCAAACGCAACGCAATGATCTGCTCCAAACTGGGCGAGAGCATTTTTTCAAAATCACCACTGCTTTCCCACTCACCCATGATATTCACATAAAGAATACCTTCTTCAAAAAGATGTTGCAGGCTGGAAATGATGAATAAAGGATTGCCCTCGCTAACCCCAAACAACTTTTCTGCCAGATCCGGAATTTGTACAGTCCCCAATTTCCCCAACAATTGGGATACGGCATTCAGTTCAATTGGTTTTAATAATAATGAAGAACTTGCAAAAACTTCGTCTGTCAGTAATCGTCGCACAGGGTGGTCAACCAGAGTTTCTTCCGTCCGGCAGACCAATAAAGTTTTGAACTGCGTCGGCAAGGTAAAAAGCAAATTAAGCGATTTAGGATCGAGCAGATGTGCGTCATCAACGTACACCAGACTCCCATTGACAATCATCCTTTGCAGCAATTCCTGCAATGCCTCTCCCAGTTGTAAAGAATTGGCTGGTTGATGCGGCATTAAACTGTGCGGTTCGACTTGAAACTTTGCCGTATCGCCATAGACTGCCGTGTGAATCACATTGCGGCTTTTTGTGTTGATATCAGTCTCTTTCAACCAGGCGGGTTCTTCCATTAAGAACTTGATCCAGGCAGAATATGGCTGGTTTTCCAAATTGATCCCCCGCAATTTGAAGACGGGTTTACCTTGTGAAGCAACATACCCGCCAAATTCATCGGCCAGACGTGTTTTCCCGATACCAGCTTCTCCTTCAAGCAAGATCGCCCTGACATCCGGTTCACTCCACTGTTGAATTAACCAGGCATACTCTCGCTCGCGACCACAAAATGGAACTTCCCCCAATGAATACGGCACCTCAAATAATCGCCCTTCAAAGGCAGGCGGTGGATAATGCGGCAGGTCAGCTTGATCCCACAAATTTCCCCTTTCAATACGATGGACGATTTCATAGCTGGTACGATCCGGTAACACACCCAGCTCCTGTTGTAAAACCTGTTCGCATTGTTGAAAAACCTGCAACGCTTTGCCTTTTTCACCGGCATAGTAATAGTAGAGCATCAAACGCAGAAAAACAGCTTCACGATACGGTTCCACCGAAAGAATCTGGCGGCAAATGTTTATCGCCCGGCGGTAAGCACCAGTCTGAGCGTAAGCTTCCGCCAGTTCGGTCAAGGTAATCAAGTACAGGTCTCGCAAGCGTTCACGCTCGCCTACCGTCCATTCCAGATATAAGTCCTCTAACAGATAATCAGCCCGATAAAGCGACCGGGCCCTCTCCATCGATGCGATCGCTTTTTGAAATTGTTTTTCCTCCAGGGCTGCCCGGCCCAATTCTGCCTGCTCTTCAAACTGGTTCACATCGATCCAACAGTCCTGCTTTATGGTTTTGGTATCATCGACATGGGGTAAAGCGAGCGCATACCCACCCTCCACTGATTGTATCCATTCATGTCCTTGCGGGTTTTCGAGCACTTTTCTCAATTGGCTGATGCGCACGTATAGGCGCTGTTGAGCGCTGCTCGCATCTTCCCCCGGCCAAAGCAGTTCGATTAACTGGCTGTTGGAAAGTGGTTTGCCCGGGGCTGCTGCCAAAAATTTAAGTATTGAACGAACCTGCCTGCTTTGCCATAGCGGGTGCTCGATTTTTTTACCGTTTTGTATTACTTCAAACTGACCAAAAAAGAAAATTTCTAATACGGGCATGGGTATCATTCCCCCCAGGGATTGGGACCGGATGGTTTTGATTGAAAAGCATGCATTATGATTATAGCTGAACTTATTTCAAAAGAAATCAGCCTGGGCCTCATTCGGAGGCGTATTTACCTGCTTTTTACGTGCAATTAACGAGCCAGGGCTAATTAAGTCTGTTGAAAACATGAATCCCCTTATTTCCGCAATTCAATTAAGCTGATGCAAAAATAATTGAGCGAAAATACCATATAAAATATTTACTGCACATCTTTATTGATAGATAATTGTTGATTCTCGACATCTTGGTGATGATTTAAAGGTATGTTCCACCCCATACAATTTAGAGTATCCGGTTGAAAAAATATTCAGCCATTGAAATCATTTTTTTTACCAGGTTCGCTGAAATATCCAGCATAACCCCATACCAGAAATACGCATTCTTTTTTTGATGGGACATGGGGTATCACCAATTGTAGTCGCCCTTTCCAACATCGAAAATAGGGTAGGGGCAAGCCTTGCGCTTGCCCTAATCCTTCACCGGGAATTAGGGTAGGGACAAGCTCTACCCCCACGAGAAATTTGCGAATTTTCTTCGATGGGACATGGTGAGGTGAGGTAGCACAAGAATATGGGTTAAATTCCTCAATACTGGATACAACCAACACCAATATCATTTTGCGTAGTCCAGAATGGCACGACCATCTTATCGGCCTTAATAAATAAGAACAGAAAAACACCCAGACTCGAAATTTCAAGCAGGCATTCTTGGTCGCATATGGAACTGCCGTCCCAAATTCAGAAGGCTGCTGTTTTTATATAACCAGTTCCATCTGAAAGCCGGTTATCAATACTATCTTCTATTTTTCTATTGGTTTGCCTAAAGGATAAGGTGCAAAAAGAAAAAATGCAATCACCATCGTGATCGCAACAATTGGTGCGATGGCCACGACACCATATTTCCAACCCAGTAGGATGGCCAGAATTGATCCTGCCAAAGAGCCAACGAATTGGTTAACAACACCTTGTACCGCGAAAAACATTCCTGCCCGATCTTTACCGGTCTCTTTGGCATCAATGGCTGCAATTTGAGCCGGAAAAGCATAGGGTATGGTAAAAAATGCACCAATCGAGAAACTGGCAACCACACCGGCAATCATTCCCATGCTCAAAGGACTGATCGGAAGGTTAAACTTCTCCCAACTCAGCGCAAATATGAGCATGGCAAATGCGAATACCAACAGGGCAATTCGAAAGGCAAACTTTGCCCCTTTTTTCTTGGAGATGAGATTGAAAATGATGAGCATGATCGGCACGGGAGCAAAAGCAGCCGCATTCATCATACCCAGTTGCGATTCTTTTAGCCCCATCATATCCACACCCATAAACGCGATTCCTCCCAGGAAAAACTGTAAACCAAAGTAAAAGGTGGCAACACATGAAATGTAAATTAAAAATGTTTTATTGGAAAGAGTCATCTTGATACTTTGCAGCAAGGGAACTTCACGCTCTTTCGATTGTTTGAGGCTCTCCGGATCGGGGTTTTCCTTTATTACGAAAATTGGGCCCAGGAAGGTCAGAATGCCCGGTAAAAGCAAAAGAGCAGTTCCACGCACACCAAATTTTTGAAACATCATGGGTGCAACTACAAAGGTGAGAACATAGGCTATTGTATTAAATACGGTTTGCCAGCTTGCTACTCGCACACGGGATTGCTCATCGGGAACAATTTCTGATAAAGAAGCCAGGTAAGGAACAATAATGAATGTCTGAAAGAAAAAGTAGATCGAACTGACAACCGCCACATAGACAGCATTTGCCCAATGGCCTTCTGGCGTGAGATTGGAACCTGTGAAAGGTGGATACCACAATAGAATATAGCTGATGATTAGTGGGATCAAACCAATGACCATCATAGGCCTGCGTCGCCCCCACCGGCTTCTAAAATTATCCGTCCAACTGGCAATTGGCAGATCTACCAACCCATCCAATGCGCGTGCGATGAACATGCCAATTGCATACGCCGCTGCTGGTGCAAGCACCAGTGCACCCGCTTCAATCCGCGCCTGTGCCGGACGATAATAGTACAACAGGTAAGTGAGGACGACCTGGTACATGAAGCCTGGGCCCAAGCCGCCGATGCCGTATAACGGTTCTTGCCATTTTTTGATTGTTTTCATTGTGTCTGCTCCCAATTAATGCGAAAGAAAATAAGATTTTACTTTTTCTACCACGCTTGTATCTACAGCCATACCAGGTTGCGCCGCTCCCATGGCAGGGATGATGATGGAAAGACGTTCCAATTCAGCCAGAATAGCACTCTTGTTCAAAGGTTTGGGGGACAGACCTGTTAATTTTTCAAAGTTTTTCGAATATATTTTCTCTAATACATTAATTGGCAGGTTTATGCTCTGGAAATCTCCTTCAAATTTCCCAAATAAGAAACCTTGTCCTTCTTCAAATCGGAAGCCGCCATCCTTTTCCAAAAAATTGCGCACAAGTGAGATCCGCATGCCGCTTTCCAGCACATCTAATCCACCGGAAGGATCAGACAACAACGCTTTTGCGCCAATATCCGTACCGTAGAGGATGCGGTCCTGATATTTAATAAAGAAATCGCGGCTTTTCTGAGAATCTTGGGTGAAATTATGGTACATCTCAATTCCCGGAGTAAGGTCGACATGCATGTTCGGGAAACGATCCAAATAACCGGCCAGTCTTTCCAGCTGGGAGGATAGAAAGAAGAAATGAGCAAAGATAATTTTGAGCTTCGGAAACCTTGTCAGGACATTAATCACCTGACTATACTGGGCTTCATTGTTAATAAATGAACCATCCCCGTAAAACCAGCCTTGCTTCAACGCCCAATCCGGGATTCTTTGCTTATCCCAAAATTCTTCCGGGTCATTGACATGAAAAACAAGCGGGAAACCCATCTCCTCAATTTTTGCCCAATACGGTTCATAACTTCGACTGTCAAAATCCGGCGTGGGTAAATTCCTGCGCATATCCGGCTTACCTTCGATCATTTTAATGCCATCGCAGCCCATTTCAGCCAGTTTTTCGGCATACTCAGCAAAGTATTGACCACAAGTCTCAGGCTGCATGAACAAAGCGGAAATATCCAATCCCCCAAACACATATACGCGTTCCGGAAAATTGGCTTTTAATTGCAACGCATCCGGCACCAGGCTCAAGCGATTGTAATGCGGGGTGCAAACGATATTGCAGCTTGTGATCCGGTTCCGGTCGAGAATTTTGATTAGATTCGAGCTCAAGTCTGGATGGGGGTAATGAATATGGCAATCTATGATCTTAGTATCCAAAAAGGGTGAATCCATAATCCTCCTTAGCTAAATATCTCCGACTTGGCAATCTTCGGAAATTGAAAAAAAGTATTGGGTTGTATAAAGGTGGAAATAATTTCGATAAATAAATCCAGAAACGATTTGAAGGTGATTATAGCATTAATACAAACCTGAAATTATGAATTCGGACAGATAAAATGAGCACTTGTTTATCGATATTTAGACAGGAAGTTTTAACTTTTCAAGCTCCAAATGGTTCATCATTTAGGCAGGTTAGTGTCTTCCTGTTTTTCCATCATAACGCAGTCCTCCTGTAAACTAATACTGACAACAGACCGATTTCGGCCGCCTTCTTTGGCGCAATACAAAGCTTGGTCTGCTTCACTTAACAATTCTTCACATCGTTCCATTGTTACCGTCAGACAAGCAACTCCGATGCTGACCGTAAAGCCCAGCGTTTTTTTGGGGTCAGTTAGAGAGCCCAGGTCAAATTTGTGAACTTCAATACTTTTTCGGATGCGCTCAGCCAACCGCAAAGCTGCCTCTGCCCGCGCATTTGGCGTAATGACCAAAATCTCATCACCACCATAGCGGGCAACCACATCAGAGGCTCGTACTGCACTTAAAATCAGGCCGCCCCAATGACGCAAGACAACATCCCCCACCGGATGGCCGCAGCTGTCATTGATTTGTTTGAAAAAATCGATATCAATTAAGAGTACCGATAAGGGCAGGTCAAATCGCTTTGCTCGCCGGAATTCTTCCTGCAGGCGTTTATCCATATAACGACGATTATAGATGCCAATCAATGGATCAGTTATGTTTTCTTCTTCCAAACGCACCACACGACCAATATCCAACGCAGTCTGCAGCGAGAGGTTAATGGTGATTAAGACAAAAACAGCTCCGAAGAAAAATACAGCAGGTACAATCAGACTGGATTCATGCCTGAATGTGATTGCATAACCGACATACCCACCAATGAACAGGATGATCAAAGCGGATTGCCAGTACCAATTTTGTCGAATCCGGCCAGGAGGCAACAGCTTAATCAGCCGATAGAGAGGCACCAGCGCAACAATCAAAATCAACAAACCGACAACCACCAGAAAATTGGAGATAATATTAGGAAGCATATTTTTTTCCTGGAAAAATGAGAATATCTGCTGGACGGAGTGTGCTAATTAAATGGCTGAAATTAATTTGCTCTGTAGGGTGAGTTTTTAACGATTTAATTATCTCACAATTTGAAAAATTTGAACTTTTTAATTGGCTAACAAAACATGCTACACGAGAAGGAAAAATATCGATAGTTGGTTTGAAATGCCATATACTTTGGAACAGCACCTATGCGACAAGGGAAACCATGACCCCGCAGAACGGCGACCTTCCCGCTTGTCCAGACTTTAAGCCTTAGCTCTCATCCCCGTCTGCTACCAAATACGCGACAGCCCGGTTTTCATCGTCGTCCATTAAGAGCCGTATGTGATGATCGGCGCGAAAATCTGCCACACGGATCAAACGTAATGCCGCGCGAATCTGCGGTTCCAATTCGAGATATTCGCTGACGCAATTCGGAGAATCGTCGAAAAAAGCAGCATTGATATGATTCTCCGGGTCATCCAGCGGAATAGCCAGGGGGTAAATTTGTGATTCTAACAAATCTTGGAAAAAATGCGTCCCTAAGGATGGCTCGGGTGGCAGACCAATATTTGCCCCGGCCAGTTCAATGAGTGCTCGCGCATTATAAATATCCCCATACTCAATGGCGACTCCCAAATCGGAATTAGAACTGCCCCATCGCCCCGGGCCAACACATATAAACGCTTCCTTTTCAAGCAATTGGTTTACCTTGCCAACCGAACGTGCCAGGGTCGTCCGTTCGGTTTCAGTTTTGAGCGAGAAATAAGGCACATGCGGCACATAAACCACATAATCAATTTTATCAACCATACCATGCGGCACGACAAAATGAGTTTCAAAGATTAAATCATCAACAGGCAACTTCTTTGGAATTTGCACCTGGGCTGTGGGCATCAACTGCGATTGTGGACGGCATTGCACCAGGCTAATCCAGAACTCAGGTTTGCCAAGTTTGGATTCTTGTATCGAAATCGTAAATTCAACATCTACCGGTAGGCGATAAGCTTTTTCGAGCACATTCAGCATATCCCGCATAATTTCGGCAAAATTGGTTCTTTTGATAAATTCATCGTAATTTACCACCAGGTTGTTGGTGCTTCCATCCAAAACACGACTACGAATCGGGTTGAAGTATCCGCCAGCATCCATTTGGGCTATGTAGCGTAAAGGTTTATAGTCGGCTGTTAGCACCTCTCCGATCGGAAGGGTACGAAAAGAATTGGTTTCAAGGTCAATCAAATCAACATATTTCTGGGAGTACTGCCTGAGCATCTTTGGGTTGGTGGATGGTCGCAAGAGAGGGTGGCTGAGCGCGATTACACGTGGATAGTCATTCCCAACTCGATCTACCGCACGAGTTCCCAATCCCCAAACCATGCGGACGAAACCGTCTTCGGTCTTTATCTGCGGTGCCCAGCGGAAGGTGTTACGGCTGAAGGCAACACCGGCACCGTGTGGCAGGTAGTAGCGGCCAAACTGCTCACCTTGCACTTCCTGGATTAAAACAGCCATACGCTCATCGTAGTCTTGTAACCCACGTGCCCGCCGGTATAGCAGGGCATTTGGGTTTAAGACCGAAGCATAAATAGTAGCAATTGCCCGCGTCAGATCTTTTAAATTTTGGTTCAGGTTGCTTTGATTTGCAAGGAAGATACTGTCGTACTTACCCGCAAATGAAGTCCCGAAATTATCCTCCAATTGGGAAGAAGATCGTACGATTAACGGCTTAGGGCCAATTTTAACCAGCAAAGTCTGTAAACGGTCCAAAATATCAGGAGGGAAACTACCTGCTTGGAATTCTCTCACAATGGACGGATATTCAGCGCGCATTTCTTCTTCGGTCTTATACTTTTGGTCATTCCAATTGCTCAAGGAATTCACTGTCATAAAGGTGTAAAACTCATTCGAGCCAATGAAATAAGATTCAGGTGAGTCCATGCATGAGCGTAAATTGAAATCAGGTGAATCAGCCAGCACGCGGTGAGCCAGCAGCATCCCGGCAGCTTTGCCACCTATTTTTCCTGCGCCGATCTTGCGGCGGCGGATATCGAGCAAATCCCCGAACGTGAACCATTCTTTGGCAATATTGATGTATTGCAATTGATCACTAATCAGCGTGCGAATCAACACCACTTTGGTTTCTTGTACGCGAGCTTCATACTTTAATCGATCTTTTGCATTGAGGTGTTCATACATCATAGCTTGCTCAAAAACAATCTCCAACGGCGCAAGCTCGGGATTGATCAAGAAAAGTTGTTCAGTCTGATTGATACCTCGTTCCGACAAAACTTCAGTGGTAACAGCTTCAAAATCTTCAAAGGTAAGTTGATGACTGAAGAGCAGGTCAGTCAACTGGTCGCGGGTACGCTGCATGCGCAAATCCCATATTTCAGATGCTTCTTCGTTATAGGGGTCTTGAATACCTTCGCGCTCCTGTGCCAGAATCGCCATTTCACGAACACGGTTTTCAAAGACCTGGGGTTGAATTACACCACGGTCAAAAAGTTCCCGTCGCATCTTGGCACGGATTCGGCTGCTAAGGATTGGATACTGTCCAAGCGCCAGGTAGATGGATAGCAGACGATCAGTCGAATTGGAATTAAGTGTCATTCAGGCAATAATCCTTCCCATATTATTCCATATTTTAACTTCTCAGAAATGTCATTGTGAGCCACCGTTTTTGTCTTTGGTGGCGTGGCAATCTCGTTTAAGTTGAATGCTCGTAAAACAAAAATTTGCTTCGCAATGCCACTATTCTTACAAAGACTGAGTAGTTACTTTATACCTAATCTTATCGTATTTTCTGAGAAGAGAAAATGGGAAGGATAGGGATATATGGTTGCTTTGGATAGTGGCTTGGTTTGTTGATTGGTTAGTTTGTTGACTGGTTAGTTTGTTGATTGGTTAGTTAGTTGAGTTGGAGAGAAAAAATCATGGAGCCTCCCGGTTTTCACATCAGCTGTGGATGCGTTGGAGACACCTGAGAGTCCTTTAACTCGTCAATCAAGTCATTCCTAGCCGAGATTGAGGACTTTTCACCTATCCTCTCATTTGCAAGAATGCCACGTTGATCACAACCCTCAAGCTCGGATTGGGACTTGCAGCTTTTTCCAAACCCGAATCCGAGCCAGGAAATAGCTTATAGATAGGTGGGATTTTCCCGGCCATCTCTTATTACCACCCCTCTCTCGGCTTCGAGCTATGCGATTGAGGTGCGCTACCTTTTTTCATATCAAATAGTTCCTAGCCGAGATTGAGGGACTTTTCACCTAGCCTCTCATTTGCAAGAATGCCACGTTGATCACAACCCTCAAGCTCGGATTGGGACTTGCAGCTTTTTCCAAACCCGAATCCGAGCCAGGAAAAAGCTTATA
>JGI26523J50269_1000921_pt1 | contig 14380 bp, 16 predicted proteins | sample ThiBio_inoc_biof_FD_50269 | JGI IMG/M metagenome (IMG submission 50269) | reverse complement strand
CCGCCGTAATTGGCCGCGACGGTAAAGGTGAGGCGGGTATTGTTCCGCGTCAGTGTTTCCGCGTCACGGATCAGGACCTGGAGGCGCTCGGAAAACCCTGACAGGTCGCCGATGACGCGAAAACGAATACCGTTTTCGTGCAGCCGTGCGACCTCGTTTTCCAGTGCGCGCATGAACAGTTCCATCAGCAGGGTGACTTCTTCCTGCGGACGCCGCCAGTTCTCGGAACTGAAGGCGAATACGGTGAGATGCGATATGCCGCGCTCGGCGCAGGCACGGATCACGCCGCGCAACGCTTCGACACCCTTGCGATGTCCGGCGATGCGCGGCATCAGCCGCCGTTTTGCCCAACGGCCGTTGCCATCCATGATGATGGCNACATGNCGCGGCACGTCGGNATCTGCCGGGGGGGCTGGCCGCTTGCGGATAGACACGCCGGATACGCCCATCTGGCCGCTCAGACTGCGAGCAGNTCCTTCTCTTTGTCGGCCAGCATCCTGTCGATCTCGCCGATGAACCTGTCGGTCAGNTTCTGCACGTCATCCTGGGTNCGACGCTCTTCGTCTTCGGTCGCGGTCTTGGCCTTGACCATCTCCTTCAGCGAGCCATTGGCATCGCGGCGGACGTTGCGCACCGCCACNCGTGCGCCTTCGGCTTCGCCGCGCACCACCTTGATCAGATCGCGGCGACGCTCNTCGGTCAGCGCAGGCATCGGCACGCGAATGATGTCGCCGTGCGACGCCGGATTCAGCCCGAGGTCGCCGTCGCGGATCGCTTTCTCGATCTTGCCGACCATGTTCTTTTCGTACGGCTGCACGCCGAGTGTGCGGCTGTCGACCAGCGACACGTTGGCCACCTGCGGCACCGGCGTCGGATTGCCGTAATAATCNACCATGACATGGTCGAGGATGCCGGCATGGGCGCGTCCCGTGCGCACCTTGGCCAGATCGTTTTTCAACGCGTCCAGCGTCTTGCCCATTTTCTGTTCGGCGGACTGCTTGATCTCGGCGATGCTGGTTTCAGCCATTTCAACTCCTTACAAAGTCACCCGCGTGCCTTCGTCTTCGCCCGCCACCACGCGTTTCAGCGCACCGGGCTTGAAGATGTTGAACACGACGAGCGACAGTTTCTGTTCGCGGCACAAGGCGAAGGCGGCGGTATCGAGCACGCCGAGATTGCTGGNGATCGCCTGATCGAAACTCAGCGTCTCGTAACGCCTGGCAGTTGCGTCCTTCCTGGGATCGGCAGTGTAGACGCCGTCGACCTTGGTCGCCTTCAGCAGCAGATCGGCGCCGATCTCGGCCGCGCGCAAGGCCGCCGCGGTATCCGTGGTGAAGAACGGGTTGCCGGTGCCGCCGCCGAAGATGACCACGTTTCCGGCTTCCAGTTCGCGCACGGCGGCGTCGCGCTCGAAATCCTCGCCGACATGGGCGATGTGCACAGCGGTCTGCACCCGCGCATCGACACCTGCCTGCTGCAGGGCATCCTTCAGCGCCAGCGCATTCATCACCGTCGCCAGCATGCCCATCGAATCCGCTGTGGCACGGTTCATCCCGGATAACGCGCCGGTGGCGCCGCGAAACAGATTGCCGCCGCCGACCACGATGCCGATCTGAACGCCCAGTTCCACAATTTCACGAATCTGGCCGACGAAGCCGGCCAGCGTCTCGGCGTGATAGCCAAAGCTGTCCGGCCCCATCAGGGCCTCGCCGGACAGCTTCAGCAGGATGCGACGGGCCGGCGCCATACCCCGGTCAGACCTGGGAAGCCGCCGCCACTTCGGCGGCGAAGTCGTTCACTTTCTTCTCGATGCCCTCGCCCACCACGTACATCGTGAAGCCGTGGCACTGCGAGTTCTTCGATTTGAGCACCTGCTCGACGGTCTGTTTATCGTCCTTGACGAAGGGTTGCGACAGCAGGGTGACTTCCTTGAGGTATTTCTGCACCGTCCCCTCGGCGATCTTTTCCAGCATGGCTTCCGGCTTGCCGGCTTCCCTGGCCTTTTCGATCGCGATGCGCCGCTCCGTATCGAGCAGGTCCTGCGGCACGCCCGAAGCATCCAGCGACTTCGGCTTGGACGCCGCGATGTGCATGGCGATGTCGCGCGCCAGCCCTTCGTCGCCGGTCACGTCGACCAGCACGCCGATCTTGCCGCCGTGGATGTAGCTGGCGAATTTGCCCTGGCCATTCATGCGCACGAAGCGGCGCACCGACATGTTCTCGCCGATNTTGCCGACCAGTTCGGTGCGGAAAGCTTCGACCGTGGTGCCCTGATAGGGCAGNGCGGACAGCGCGGCGACATCGGCCGGATTCTGCGCCAGCACCATGCCGGCCAGCGCGCTGGACAGCGCGATGAAATCGTCGTTCTTCGCAACGAAGTCGGTTTCGCAGTTGACTTCGACCATGGCGGCCGATTTGCCGTCGGCGCTGATGGCGATCGTGACCACGCCTTCGGCCGCCACGCGGCTGGCGCTCTTGGCGGCCTTGTTGCCGAAGCGCACGCGCAGGATTTCCTCGGCCTTCTGCATGTCGCCGCCCGCTTCGGTCAGCGCCTTCTTGCAATCCATCATCGGCGCGTCGGTCTTCTCGCGCAGATCCTTGACCATGCTTGCAGTGATTTCAGCCATTTCGTACTCCCCAGGATTCAATTAAATACAGCCGGTTTCAAACAATCCAATACGGAAAGAGGGGCATCCGCCCCTCCTCAAATACGCTCGCCGGGATGCGCCCCGGCGATGTGGTGGCGCGCCGCTTTTATTCAGCGGCGACATCCCCTTCTTCTTCCATCTCGACGAACTCTTCTCCGCCGACGATTTCGCTGATGACCTGGGCGCGGCCTTCCAGCGCCGCATCGGCCATTCCGCGGGCGTACAGGCGGATCGCGCGCGCCGANTCATCGTTGCCGGGNATCACGTAATCCACGCCTTCGGTGCTGTTGTTGGTGTCCACCACGCCGATCACCGGAATGCCCAGCTTCCCGGCCTCGACCACGGCGCCCTTCTGGTAGCCGACGTCGATGATGAACAGCGCGTCGGGCAGGCCGGCCATTTCACGGATGCCGCCCAGACTCCGGTTCAGCTTGTCGACTTCGCGCTGCACGGTCAGGATTTCCTTTTTCGACAGGCGGCCCGGTTCGGCCAGCGAAGCTTCCAGATCGTTCAGGCGTTTGATGGACTGCTTGACCGTCTTGAAGTTCGTCAGCATACCGCCCAGCCAGCGGTTGTCGACGTAGGGCATGCCGGCGCGCTGCGCCTCTTCGCGCACGATGTCGCGCGCGGCGCGTTTGGTCCCGACGAACAGGACGTTACCCTTGTTGGCCGCCAATTGACGAACGAATTTCTGCGCATCCTGGAACATCGGCAGCGACTTTTCCAGATTGACGATATGAATCTTGTTGCGATGGCCNAAAATGAACGGGGCCATCCTGGGGTTCCAGAAACGTGTCTGGTGGCCGAAATGGACACCGGCTTCCAGCATTTGACGCATGGTGACGGACATGAAAATCTCCTGAAAGGGTTGAGCCTCCACCCCTCAGCAGCCGCACGTTTATCCAGTCTGAGCGTGCGACCACCCTTTTCAATGACGGGTGTGCGAATTTGTCCGGACCATTCCGGACAGCCAGTGATTTTAATTCCAACGCGCGTTTATTTCAAGATGCGTGCGCGGGTCACTGGACAGACCGCCCTCCGCAAGCCACGCTCTCGTGCCCGCTACGCGCCCGGATCACCGCCATGAGGGCCTCATGGTTTTTCCGGGCTTTCGGCGCGCGCTAGAATGTCGGTTTAGGATCTTCATCCCACCCGGAATCATGACTGTCACCATTAAAACCGGCGCTGAAATCGAAGGCATGCGCATCGCCGGCCGGCTCGCCTCGGAAGTGCTCGACTACATCACGCCCTTCGTCAAACCGGGCGTCACCACCGGCGAACTCGACCGCTTGTGCCACGACTACATGGTCGACGTGCAGGGCACGATCCCGGCGCCGCTGAACTACGCGCCGAGCGGGCACACCCCCTANCCCAAGTCGATCTGCACCTCGGTCAACAACCAGGTNTGCCATGGCGTACCGGGCGACAAGGTGATGAAGAACGGCGACATCGTGAATCTCGACATCACGGTCATCAAGGACGGCTGGCACGGCGACACCAGCCGCATGTTCGTGGCGGGCGAGGCATCGATCCAGGCCAGACGCCTGATCCAGATCACCTACGAGGCCATGTGGGTCGGCATCGACCACGTCAAGCCCGGTGCCCGCCTGGGCGACATCGGCCACGCCATCCAGCGCTTCGCCGAGAATCAGGGCTACAGCGTGGTGCGCGAATTCTGTGGCCACGGCATCGGACTCAACTTCCACGAGGATCCGCAGGTGCTGCACTACGGCAAGCCCGGTACCGGTCTCGTGCTGGAACCCGGCATGATCTTCACGATCGAGCCGATGATCAATGCCGGCCGCCGCGACATCCGCCAGATGGCGGACGGCTGGACCATCGTCACCAAGGACCGCAGTCTGTCCGCCCANTGGGAACACACGGTTCTGGTGACGGACAGCGGCTACGAGGTATTGACCGCGTCGGCCGGCACCCCGGCCATCCCCGATAGCGTACACCGCGCGGCGTGANCAGACCGCCGTTCGCCGATCTTCGCGAACGGCTCAGATCGGGCCGCGCCGGACTGGCGGGGGCCTTTCTGCACAAGCCCGCCACCCATTACCTGGGCCGCCACGCCGCACTGGTCGACGGCGTACTGACCGAACTCTCGAGCCGGCTCGCGCTGCCGCCCGCGTTCTGCCTTGCCGCCGTCGGCGGCTACGGACGTGGCGAGCTGTTTCCCGGATCCGACGTCGACGTGCTGATGTTGCTGCCGCACGACCCCACGCCAGACCAGCAGGGCACGCTGGAAAACTGGGTGCAGGCCTGCTGGGATATCGGGCTTGAAATCGGACACAGCGTACGTACGGTCGACGCCTGCCTGACCGCGGCCACCGACATCACGGTGGAAACCAATCTGCTGGAGGCGCGCTTCGTGTACGGCGCCGCGGACCTGTTCGACGAATTCGGACGCTGCTTCCAGGCGCGTTTCAATGCCCAGCATTTTTTCGACGGCAAGCTGGCCGAGCAACAGGCACGTCATGCCCGTTTCGACGACAGCGCCTACAAGCTCGAACCCAACCTGAAGGACAGCCCCGGCGGCCTGCGCGATCTGCACACGATCCACTGGCTGGCGCAGGCCTGCGGAATCCGGGGTGGCTGGAGCGGCATCGCCCGCGCCGGTCTTCTCACCCACGCCGAGACGCGCCGCATCGCCCGCGAGGAACGCTCGCTGTCGAACTTGCGCATCCACCTGCATCTTCTGGCCGGACGGCGCGAGGACCGTCTCGTCTTCGATTATCAGACTGAACTCGCGGCCCGCCTGGGACTTGCCGCCACGACGCACAGGCTTGCCGGCGAACGCCTGATGCAGCGGTATTACCGGGCGCCAAGCTGATCCAGCGGGCCAACGACATTCTCATCCAGTCGCTGCGCGTGCGGCTGTTTCCGGTGACCGTTCCGCCGCAGCCGATCGATGACGATTTCCAGTTGCGCGCCAATCTGCTCGAGGCGCGCTCGGCCGATCTGTTCCAGGACAGGCCGGATGCCCTGCTGCGCATTTTCATTGTGTATGCCCAGCATCCCGAGCTGGCCGGTTTCGAGCCCGGGACACTGCGTGCATTATGGCGTGGCAGTGCCCGCATCGATGCCGCGTTTCGCGCCGATCCCTCGCATCGCGCACTGTTCATGACGCTATTNCGCCAGCCCCGGGGNCTCACCCGGGCGCTGCGCGCGATGCATCGCTACGGCCTGCTTGGACGTTACATTCCGGCGTTTGGCCGCATCGTCGGGCAGATGCAGCACGACCTCTTCCACGTCTATACCGTCGATGAACACATTCTTACCGTGCTGCGCAACGTGCGGCGTTTCACCGTGCCGGATCTGGCGCACGAGTTCCCGCTCGCCAGCCGGCTGATCGCCGCCTTCGACAAGCCGGAGCTGCTCTATCTGGCCGCACTGTTTCACGATATNGCCAAGGGCCGTGGCGGCGATCACTCCGAACTGGGGGCCATCGATGCACGGCGGTTCTGCCGCCAGCACGGGCTCGACAAGGCAGACAGCGGCCTGGTTTCCTGGCTGGTGGACAGGCATCTGATGATGTCGCGCATCTCGCAGAAAGAGGACACCGGCGACCCCGCGGTCATCGCCGCCTTTGCCGACCGGGTCGGCGATACACGCCGGCTGGCCGCATTGTATCTACTGACCGTGGCCGACATCCGCGGCACCAGTCCGACCGTCTGGAACGCCTGGAAAGGCAAACTGCTGGAAGATCTGTATCACGCCGCCCATGCCCGGCTGGCAGGCAGTGACGCCGGGAAGACGGACATCGCCGCCCGCCAGAACGAAGCACGCGTCAAGCTCGCGCTGCACGGCCTCCCGGCGAACGCCGCCGACAGGCTGTGGCAGCATCTGGACGAACGCCATTTCGCCCGCTACGACGCCGGTGACCTGGCCTGGCAGGTGCGCATGCTGTGGCGCCGCACGGAGAGTGCCGACGCCGTCGTGCGGGCGCGGCTGTCACCGGCAGGTGAAGGCATCCAGGTGCTGGTCTACACGTCCGACCGGGCCGACCTCTTCGCCCGCATCTGCGGTTTTTTTGCCCGTATCCAGTACACCATTCTGGAAGCCAAGATCCATACGGCACGGAATGGCTACGCCCTGGATAGTTTCCAGGTGATGGATCTGGCCAATCGCGGCATCCATTACCGCGATTTCCTGAATTTCGTGGAATATGAACTGGCGCGCGACCTCGACCCGGTGCATCCGATGCAAGCGGTGCCGCGCGGCCGCCTGTCGCGTCATCAGCGCCACCACCCCTATCCCACTACGGTGCGGCTGGAAGCCGACGCGCAGGATCGCGGCTATATGCTGTCGATCACCTGTGCGGATCGCGGCGGACTGCTGTTTGCGGTGGCTGAAGTGCTGATGCGGCACGAGGTGAGCGTGCATGCGGCCAGGATCGACACGCTGGGTGAGCGGGTCGAGGATACTTTCCTGATCCGGGGCGCGGCCCTGCAGACGCCCGCGGGGCGGGCGGCGCTGGAAGCCGAAATAATCGAAGCGTTGACGTGAACGGCGGCAGGCCGGTGAACGGCGTCAGGCCCGGGCGGCCGGATGCGCGTANTCGTCGACATAACGCCCACGCGATGGGGTTTTGCGGGCGGGCGGTGTTTTCTTGCGCACGCCATCGACGGGTTTCTTGGATTTTTCTTCCACGCTGGTCTTCACACGGTTGCGCCCGCGCCCCGGACGCACCGAGGTCGTGACGCCGGTCACATCGGCAAGGGACAGGCCGGGATGCCATGCGAAATCCCGTTCTGCGTTCATGCCGCCTCCCGCCATCCCTTGAGGCTGCCCGCCAGCGTGCGCGTCAACGCGATCAGNCTGCCGAGCGTGTCGGCATCGGGCGTGGCCTCGCACATGNNGATCTTGCTGTCGGCATACACCGACAGGATCAGCAGGTTGTGCTGCGCATCCAGCGGCAGGGACAACGTNCCTTCGGCCAGTCTGGCCTGGATCGCATGCCAGACGCTGCGACTGGCCTCCAATGCCGCCATGAGGCGCAACGGGCGGCTGGAATCGCTCCAGTGCCGTTGCACGGCCATCAACTGGATGGCCATGTCGTCGAGTCGGGCCGCTTCGCCCATCATCGCATCGGTATGGTGGATGTGGCGTTGCGCCTGCTGGATTTGATGTTCCGGGATCATTGTTGTCCTTGCCGCGTGTGCCGGGGCACATCGCCCACGGTTACGCTACAAGTTAGCGGCGAGTAGCGCCGCAACTTTAGACAAGCTAAATGCATGCCCGAAAGCGTCGGNAACCCGTCAATCGTCCTGCAGGGTTTGCCCGGGAAACAGGGTCTCGGTGAAGCCAAACGTGCGCAGATCGCGGATACGCATCGGGTACAGGATGCCGTGCAGATGGTCGACCTCGTGCTGCACCACGCGGGCATGGAAATCGCTCACGCTGCGATCGATCGGTTCGCCCCCGGCATCGAAGCCCCGATAGCGCAACGAAACGTGGCGCGGCACCAGTCCACGCATGCCGGGCACCGACAGACAGCCTTCCCAGCCTTCCTCCATGATGTCGGACAGGGGCGTCAGCACGGGATTGATGAGCACAGTGAACGGCACGGTTTCGGCATCCGGATAACGCGGGTTGCCGCTGACTTCAAAAATCACCACCTGCAGGCCAATGCCGATCTGCGGGGCTGCCAGGCCGGCCCCGTTCAGCGANCGCATGGTGTCGTGCATGTCGACGATCAGCCGCGACAGGTCGGGCGTGGAAAAATCCTCCACCGGNCGCGCCTGGGCAAGCAGGCGCGGATCACCCATTTTCAGGACCTCGCGGATGGCCATGGCTGCTCCAGTCGTTGCAGGTCGGCGGCTTCCAGCCAGCGCCAGCCNCCAGGCGGCAGGTCGGTGGGCAGCGCATGGCTNCCGATGGCTTCGCGATGCAGCGCCTCGACCCGGTTGCCGGTCGCCGCGATCATGCGCTTGACCTGATGGTACTTGCCCTCGGCGAGCGTCAGGCGCAGCGTNGTGGCCTCAAGCCGATCGNAGGCCAGCGCGGCGACCGGCGCCGGCTCGTCGCTCAGCGCCACGCCTTGACGCAGGGCATCCAGCATGGCNTCGGTCACGGGCTCGGCGCAGNCGGCCCGGTAAATTTTCGCGATACGCTTCTTCGGCGAAATCATGCGATGGATGAACTGGCCGTCGTCGGAAAACAGCAGCAGGCCGGTGGTGTCCTGGTCGAGCCGTCCCACGCACTGCACCCCACGCTGCAACAGCGGCGGCGGCAGCAGGGAAAACACACTGGGATGGTGGCTGGGGTGGTGCGAGCACTCGTAGCCGGCCGGCTTGTGCATCGCTACATAGGCCTTTTCGCGAAACGTCCAGACCACACCGTCGAGGGTCAGTTCCAGCCCTGCGGGATCGACATCGGTTTCAGGATCGTCACAGACCACGCCGTTGACCTCGACCGCACTGGCGCGCACGCGCGCCACACAGCCCTTGCGCGAGCCAAACCCCTGCGATTGCAGCGCACGATAGAGCTTCACGCTGCCCTCATTGCCTGTTCAGACGGGNCACAGTCCGGCCGCATCGTTGGTCACCAGCTGCTCCAGCAGGTGNCTGACCTGCAGCATCACTTCGCCCAGCACAGCCTGGATTTCGCCCATCTGGATCCCGTCGGCCGACAACCCGCGGCCGGCCGCATGGTTGACTACCGCGCCCACCGCCGCGTAGCAGAGCGACAGTTCGCGCGCCAGGTAGGCCTCCGGCATGCCGGTCATGCCCACCATGTCGGCACCGTCGCGCTCCAGGCGGTTGATTTCGGCCGCCGTCTCCAGGCGCGGCCCCTGTACCGCGCCATAGACGCCGCCGTCGCGCAGGCTGATGCCGGCACCGCTCGCGGCCTGCAGCAGCGCGGCGCGCATGNCCTCGCAATAGGGGGTGGTGAAATCAAGATGAACGACCGGNTTGTCGTTGCCGAACGCATACGTGGCGGCGCGGCCATGCGTNTAGTCGATGATCTGGTCGGGGATGACCAGCGTGCCGGGNATCAGGTCAGGATGGATNCCGCCGACCGTGGCCACCGACACCACACGGTCGACGCCATGATCCTTCAGCGCCCACAGGTTGGCGCGATAGTTCACCTCGTGCGGCGGGATGGTATGGCCGTAGCCGTGACGCGCCAGAAAGATCACCTCCTGACCGCAGATGCGGCCGAAGGTGAGCGCGCCCGAAGGCTCTCCGTAGGGCGTGCGCGCCACCTGACGGTGAGTGATTTCCAGATTGGCCAGTTGCGTGAGGCCGGTACCGCCGATGATGCCCAGCATTCATTTGTCCTTCAAAGCGTAAATGGCGGGCAGATTGCGCCACAGTCCGTAAGCATCCATGCCGCAGCCGAACACATAGCGGTTGGGTACAACCAGCCCCACGAAATCGGCCTGGACCGGCTTGTCCAGCCCGTTGTCCTTGTTGGTCAGCACCGCCGACCAGACCCGCGCCGCGCCCATGTGCAGGAGCTTGTCGCGGATNGCGGCCAGGGTTTCGCCTTCGTCCAGGATATCGTCCAGCACCAGCACATGGCGGTCGACCACGTTCTGCCCCGGCAGGACGCGCCACTCGATCTCGCCGCCTTCGGTCTTGCCGCGATAGCGGGTGACGTGCAGATAATCGAACTCCAGCGGAAAGCGCAGCCGCGGCAGCAACTGGCCGGCAAACACCACCGCGCCGCCCATGACCGCCAGCACCAANGGAAACNCGCTCCCCAGCCCGCGTCCGATTTCGTCCGCCAGGCGATCGAGCGCAGCCTGCACCTCCGCTTCGGAGGCGACNGGCTCGGCGTGATCCAGCAATTGTTGCGCGTCCAGCCGTGTCATGCGGCACACCCGGAATTCATGAAAGTCGGCAGTCTACCCGCAAGAGGCCGTGGCAGTCAGCCATTCAAGCGGCAACCCCCTCCAGGGACGCCNGCTGATGTTTCCAGACTCCGCATGGGTCAAGTAAGCTTGCGCCATGACGCTTTCCGATCCGTTCCCTCGTGACCTCGATGCCTCGGGCTGGCTGATCGGTGCACGCCACCTGCCTTCGCCCAATTGCGATGCACGCCCGCAAGGCGCGGCGATCGAACTCGTCGTTCTCCACAACATTTCGCTGCCGCCGGGCGTGTTCGACGGCGATGCGGTCATCGATCTCTTCACCAACCGGCTCGANTGGGAGGCGCATCCCTATTTCCAGGATATTCGNGGTCTCGAAGTGTCGGCGCACTTCTTCATCCGCCGCGACGGCAGCCTGATCCAGTTCGTGCCGTGCGCGCTGCGNGCCTGGCACGCAGGCGTATCGAACTGGCAGGGGCGTGAACGCTGCAACGATTTTTCCATCGGNATCGANCTGGAAGGCAGCGACGATCTGCCGTTCACCGATGCCCAGTATGCGGCGTTGCTCCCGCTGCTGGCCAGCCTGAAAACAGCCTATCCGATCCAGGCAGTCGTGGGCCACAGNGACATCGCGCCGGGCCGCAAGACCGANCCCGGCCCTCATTTCGCCTGGCGGCGGCTGGATGCGCAACCGACCTGATCCACGCCTCTGTATCGGTCTGCTTGCATTGCTGCTGGCCGGCTGTGCGTCCACCCTCGATCCCGACGCCCGACGCCTGCCCTCTCAGGCCCTGTCCAGCCAGGTCGACACGCCCCTGAAAGCCCGGATCGCAGACTGCATCCCGCCCGCTGAATCAGGATTTTATCTGCTCAAGGGCGGTCATGCGGCCCTGGCCGCCCGGCTGGCGCTGGCGCAACGCGCCACCCGCACGCTGGATGTGCAGTACTACCTGTTTCACAACGACACCACCGGCAGAATGGTCGCGGCTTCGCTGCTGGCCGCGGCCGATCGCGGGGTGCGTGTGCGCCTGCTGATCGACGACATCGACACCGCCGACAAGGAACTGGGGCTCGCCACACTGAATGCCCATCCCAACATTCAGGTACGGCTGTTCAATCCATTCCACACCCGCAGCACCAGCCTGCTGGTCAGGGGTTGGGAGGCCTTGCGCGAAAGCGTCCGGCTCAACCGTCGCATGCACAACAAGGTCTTCATCGCAGACAGCCAGATCGGCATCACCGGCGGGCGCAACATCGGCGACGAGTATTTCGATGCCAATCCTGATCTGGCTTTCATCGATCTCGATGTCGTCGCAGCCGGCGCCATCGTCAATGCCCTGTCGCAATCGTTTGACGCCTACTGGAACAGCATCGCGGCCGTACCCGCCTCCGCCCTGCCGATCGCCCCCAGCGACCGGCGACTGCAGCGCACCACCCAGCGCCTGTACCGGTTCCGCGCCGAGCAGCTCGATACGGCGTTTGGCCGCGCACTGACTGCGGCGGACCCGATTCCCGGACTGCTGAAAGGCGACACCCCCTGGCACATTGCCCACGCCGACCTCGTCGTCGATCCGCCTGGAAAAGTGCTCCATCCCAACAAATCGCCTTCCAGCCTGCTGATCGGCCAACTCGCCGGTCTCTGGGTCGATCCAACCCGGCGCGTCCTCATCGTGTCGCCCTATTTCGTACCGGGTGCAGCGGGCATGGCCTATTTCAGATACTGGCGCGGCCAGGACATACGGATCGACGTCCTGACCAACGCCTACGCCGCCAGCGACGTGCCGATCGTGCACGCGGGCTATGCCAACTACCGTATTCCGCTGCTGGAAGCCGGCGTCAACCTCTATGAGCTGAAGCCGCTGGCCGAGCCCATCGGCGGCCGTCTGCGTGATCTCCCGGGCGGTTCGTCGCGCGCCAGCCTGCATGCCAAGACGTTCGTCTTCGACGGCGAACAGGTGTTCATCGGCAGCTTCAATTTCGATCCGCGTTCGGCCTTGCTCAATACCGAACTGGGCCTGGTGATCCATTCACCCGGGCTCGCGCGGGAAGTCACCGACATGGCCGAGAACGCCATGCGNCCCGAACGCAGCTTCCNGCCGCGGCTCGTTGTCGAAACCGTCGAGGCGAAAGTCGTGAAGCGGCTGCANTGGACCGATATCCGCCAGGGCATCCCGCGCACCTTCGACCAGGAGCCCGACACCACGCCGATCCAGCGTGGCCTGTTACGTATACTGCGGGTGCTGCCGATCGAGGAATATCTGTAAGCCACGGTAAAATGGGGCTTTCTGGTTTCGCTGGATGTTCCCCATGCGCCTCGGCACCCCTCTCTCTCCTTCCGCCACCCGCGTCATGCTCCTGGGAGCCGGCGAACTTGGCAAGGAAGTCATCATCGCCCTGCAGCGCCTGGGCGTCGAGGTCGTTGCAGTCGACCGCTACGTCAACGCACCCGGCCAGCAGGTCGCGCATCGCGCCTACGTGACCGACATGAGCGACCGGTCGGCGCTGCGCGCACTGATCGAAGCGGAAAAACCCCTGCTGGTGGTGCCGGAAATCGAAGCCATCGCCACCGAAGCGCTGCTGGAGATCGAACTCGAAGGCCTGGCCGAAATCATTCCCACCGCGCGTGCCGCCAATCTCACCATGAATCGCGAAGGCATCCGCCGGCTGGCCGCCGAAACCCTGAATCTGCCCACCTCGCCCTATGTGTTCGCCTACAGCCCGGAGGAGATGGCCTCTGCCGCGGAAAAACTGGGCTATCCGGTCATCGTCAAGCCGGTGATGTCCTCATCCGGCAAAGGCCAGTCATGGGTGGACGACGCCCGCCAATTGCCGGCGGCCTGGGAGGAGGCGGCCCGCGGCAGCCGCGTGGACAAAGGCTGCGTCATCGTCGAGGGCGTGATCGACTTCGACTACGAAATCACGCTGCTGACCGTGCGTGCGCGCGGACGCTCCGGAGAAATCGAAACCCATTTCTGCGCGCCTATCGGGCACAGGCAGATGAAGGGAGACTACGTCGAGTCCTGGCAGCCGCAGGCNATGTCCCCCGTCGCCCTGCAGCGCGCGCAGGAAATCGCCGCCGCCGTGACCGGGAACCTGGGCGGACNCGGCGTTTTTGGCGTGGAACTGTTCGTCAAGGACGATGCGGTCTGGTTCTCCGAAGTCAGTCCNCGCCCCCACGACACCGGCATGGTGACCATGGCGACCCAACGGCAGAATGAATTCGAACTGCACGCGCGCGCCATCCTCGGCCTGCCGGTCGATGTCTCGCTGCGCGAGCCTGGCGCCTCGGCGGTGATCTACGGCGGCATGGAGGCGGCCGGCATCGCCTACGACGGCGTCGCCGACGCGCTTGCCCTGCCCGGTGTCGATATCCGCCTGTTCGGCAAACCGCAGGCCTTTGCCGGCCGACGCATGGGCGTGGCGCTTGCCACGGCGGAAACCACCCCGATCGCCCGCGACCGGGCCAGGGCGGCCGCGGCGGCGGTCAAACCCGTGAAAGGCTGAATGATGCCCACTCATTACGAACAACTCGGCGGCCAGGAAACCATTCGCCGCCTGGTCGACCGGTTTTACGACCTGATGGACGAGGACCCGGATTATTACGGCATCCGCAAGATGCATCCGGCCGATCTCGCCGAATCGCGCAATAAACTGTTCTGGTTCCTGTCCGGCTGGACCGGCGGCCCGCCGGAATACACCGACCGTTTTGGCCACCCTTTCCTGCGCCGCCGCCACATGCCTTTTACCATCGGCGAGGCCGAACGCGACCAGTGGATGGGCTGCATGATCCGCGCCATGCAGGAGGTGGAAATCGATGCCGCCATGCAACAGGAACTGACTGCCGCCTTGTTCAAAACGGCCGATTTCATGCGCAACCAGCCCGGATGAACATGAAGCGCTGGATGGGCTG
>JGI26523J50269_1000870_pt1 | contig 15029 bp, 15 predicted proteins | sample ThiBio_inoc_biof_FD_50269 | JGI IMG/M metagenome (IMG submission 50269) | reverse complement strand
GGGGCAGGCCGTGGTTCTATAGGCGCTAAAGCGCCAAGAACCACGCTCAGCCGACGGCTTGCTCGCGTTCGGGAAACGGAATGACCGTGCCACTTTTCTCCGCGCCCGGGAGTTGAAGACGCTGAGCAGGGAAAACGGCCGAGAAGGTGCTGCCCTTGCCGGGCACGGACTGGATCTCCAGACGCGCACCGTGGCGGGTCAGCACATGCTTGACGATGGCGCGTGGTACGGGCCGACGAACCGGATTCCCCCGGTTTCCTGCGCGTGATCCTCAACCGCCACGTCAAGGAAATGACCGACCTGGTGCCTGAAGAGCGCTCGCGTTTGATGATGATGGTGTGCAAAACCGAGCAGGTCATCCGCGACGTGATGCGGCCCGACAAGATCAATCTCGCCTCGCTCGGCAACGTGGTGCCGCATTTGCACTGGCACGTGATTCCGCGCTTTGCGGACGACCCGCATTTCCCGAATCCGGTATGGGGAGAGAGACTGAGGGAAACATCTCACGCAGTACCCGCCGACCTGGACGCGCAGCTTGCCGCGGCGTTCAACTCACTGGTGTAGTCCCGCTCCCAACCCATTGAAGCCCTAAAGGACTCCGATCCACTACGTGCTGAAGCACGTGTGGAGTCGTATGCGCCAAGAACCACGCTCCACCCGCGAGGGGCAGGCCGTGGTTCTATAGGCGCTAAAGCGCCAAGAACCACGCTCAGCCGACGGCTTGCTCGCGTTCGGGAAACGGAATGACCATGCCGCTTTTCTCCGCGCCCGGGAGTTGAAGACGCTGAGCGGGGAAAACGGCCGAGAAGGTGCTGCCCTTACCGGGCACAGACTGGATCTCCAGGCGCGCACCATGGCGGGTCAGCACATGCTTGACGATGGCCAGCCCCAGTCCGGTGCCGCCGGTTTCACGCGAGCGGCTGCGGTCCACCCGATAGAAGCGTTCGGTCAGGCGGGGAATATGCTCGGCCGCGATGCCTTCGCCAGTATCGATGACTGAAAAAACCCCCTCGCCGTTGCGCTCTCGCCAAGCCAGGGTGATGTCGCCGCCTTCCGGGGTGTAGCGCACGGCATTCGACACCAGGTTGCCGAGCGCACTGCGGATTTCCTGCAGGCTGCCTTTCAAGCAGGCCTCGCTCTGGCATTGCAGGCCGACCCGGTGCCGTCCGCGGCTCAGCGATTCCGCTTCGGCCTTCAAGGCCTGTGCCAGCTCGGGCACGTTGACGAGCTCGTCCTTGAGCGTGTGATCGGCGCTTTCCAGCCGTGACAGGGTCAGCAAGTCGTCCAGCAGGTGTTGCATGCGCCGGGTATGGTCCAGCATCAAATCGAAATAATGGCGGCTCTCGGCGGCAGGCAGGTCGGGGGCATCGGCCAGGGTTTCGACAAAACCGCCGACCACGGTCAAGGGCGTGCGCAATTCGTGCGAGACGTTGGCGATGAAGTCGCGGCGCATCGCATCCACGCGCTCGAGGTCGGTGATGTCGCGGGCGACCAGCAACTTCTGCGATTCGCCGAACGGCACCAGTTGCAGGGACAGGATGAGTTCGCGATTCACCGGAGATTTGCACACCAGGCGCCGCGAATAATCAGCTGCGTCGAGAAAATCCAGGAACTGTGCCTGCCGCAACAGGTAGCGGATGAACTGGCCGCGGTCGCGTTCGCAGTCCAGGCCCATGTAGGTGCGGGAAGCGGGGTTGCACCATTCGATCTGTTCGCTGCGGTTGAGAATGACCATGCCGTCGGGCACGGCCATCGCGGCATGTTCGAACTGTTCGAGGGCGGAGGTGAGCTGGCCACGGCTGGCTTTCTGGCGGCGCTGGAGTTTTTGCAGCCGGTAGAAGATGTCGCCCCAGGTGCCGGTGGCGTCCGGCGGCTCCACTTCGTCCGGATTTTCCAGCCAGCGCGCCAGGCGGAATTCCTGCCACAGGCGGCGCAGCATCACGAAAGCCTGGACGCCGGCCAGGAACCCCAGAGCAGCCACCCATCCGGAGCCGGCCCACAAGATCAGCGCCACCAGCAATACGCCGGCCAGCACACTGAGTGGACGCCACCAAAAACCCATGTTTGCCTGCTTGAAAACCGCGGTGGGTGGATTATCCCACGTCGGCCGAAAAGCGGTAACCCGAGCCGCGCACGGTCTGGATCAGCTCGGAATGGCCGGACGGCTCCAGCGCCAGGCGCAGGCGGCGGATGTGGACGTCGACCGTACGTTCCTCCACGAACACGTCGTCGCCCCACACTTGGTCAAGCAGCTGGGTGCGCGAGTAGACGCGTTCGGGGTGCGTCATGAAGAAGTGCAGCAGGCGGAATTCGGTCGGCCCCAGTTCCAGCGCCTGGCCCTTGCCCTGGACGCGATGGCTGGTGGGATCAAGCTTCAGGCCGTTGATCTCCACCGGCTCGTCGGTCATCTGCGGCGCCCGGCGACGCAACACGGCCTTGATGCGCGACACCAGTTCGCGCGGCGAGAACGGCTTGGTGATGTAGTCGTCGGCGCCGGTATCCAGCCCCAGCACCTTGTCGCGTTCCTCGCCACGCGCCGTCAGCATGATGATGGGGATTGGCTGGTAGCGCTCGTCGCTGCGCAGGCGCTTGCACAGGTCGATCCCCGACATGCCGGGCAGCATCCAGTCAAGCAGGATGACGTCGGGCAGCGTGCTTTTGAGGAATTTCAGCGCATGCTCGGCGTCACCGGCGGCGGTGACCTGATGCCCGGCCTGCGCCAGGTTGAACTTCAGCAATTCCTGGATTCCGGGTTCGTCTTCGACCAGCAAAATATTGGCAGCCATGGTGATTCCAGCCTTGTTTGAATGGTAGCCATACTATGACAGCAGTATGACTGATTTATGACATCGAACAGGCCCGCCCAAATCCGCGCCAGCCCGTGCGCTGGTAGAATTCAGAGGTTTCCCCTTGACCCCGTCTGCCATGGATAAAACCACCCATTTCGGCTACCAGCAGGTCGCCGAGTCCGAAAAAGCCGCCAAAGTGGCCGAGGTCTTCCATTCCGTCGCCGCCCAATACGACGTCATGAACGATCTCATGTCGGCCGGCCTGCACCGGCTGTGGAAGCGCTTTGCCGTGGCGCAGGCGGGCTTGCGGCCCGGCATGAAGGTGCTCGACGTCGCCGGCGGCACCGCCGACCTGACCCGGCTGTTCCTGAAGGAAGTCGGCGACACTGGCCAGGTGCTGCTCACCGATATCAACTTCTCGATGCTGCGCGAAGGCCGCGACCGCATGCTCAACGAGGGCAGGACGCCGCCGGCCATTCAGTGCGATGGCGAGCGGCTGCCGTTTCCAGACGACTATTTCGATTGCGTATCGGTCGCCTTCGGCTTGCGGAACATGACGCACAAGGATCAGGCGCTGGCCGAGATGAACCGAGTGCTGAAACCCGGCGGCCGCCTCCTGGTGCTGGAATTTTCCAAGGTATGGAAACCACTGGAACCCGCCTACGACCTGTATTCCTTTAAGCTGCTGCCGCTGATGGGCAAGCTGGTCGCCAAGGACGCCGCCAGCTACCAGTACCTGGCCGAATCGATCCGCATGCATCCCGGCCAGGAAGAACTCAAGGCGATGATGGAGACCGCCGGTTTCGCCAAGGTCAGCTATCACAATCTCACCGCCGGTGTCGTCGCACTGCATAAAGGCTTCAAGGTTTGATCGCTGAAAGCCTTTTCGAACGCAGCCTCAACCATCTGTTGCGGCAGTCGCCCGGTACGGCCGAGGCGTTGATCAGGCACGCCGGTGCGAGCGTGCGCTTCGACCTGGCATTCAAGCAATTCGATTTCCGCATCGCCGACGACGGCTGTTTTTCCGAAGCCGTGGTCGATGCCCCCGACGCCGTCATTCGTCCCACCCCCGCACTCATCGCCCGCCTGCCGTTTTTCGGCCGCGATGCGCTGCGCGACGCCGACTACACTGGCGACCCGGCCTTGCTCGCCACACTCGACCGCGTCTTCAAGCAGCTGGATTGGGATGTCGAGGCCGATCTGGCGCCATGGGTCGGCGACATTGCCGCACACAGGCTGAACACGATCAGCCGCGACGCCCTCGCCGGTATCGCCCGCGCTTTCTCGGCACTGGGCCACAACGCAAGCGAATACCTGGTCGAGGAAGTCGAGCTGATGGCGCGCGGCGTCGACGTCGCGCGCTTCAACCAGGCGGTCGACGTGCTGGCCGACGACACGGCACGGCTGGATGCCCGCCTGCGGCGGCTGGAAACGCGCGACGCATGAAACTGCTGCGCCTCGCCCGCATCCTCAGCATCGGCCTGCGCTACGGGCTGGAAGAATTCTTTCTCGGCCACGAGCGGGTACGCCCCCTGCGTTGGCTGGTGCGCGTCACCCTGTTCTGGCGGCCGCTCAACGAACCGCGCGGCGTNCGCCTGCGCCGTGCNCTGGAGGCGNTGGGGCCGATCTTCGTCAAATTCGGCCAGATGCTCTCCACCCGACGCGATCTGGTGCCGCTCGACATTGCCGACGAACTCGCCCAGCTACAGGATCGGGTGCCGCCTTTCCCTTCGGCCGAGGCCATTGCCACCCTGGAAGCGACCTATAAAAAACCGCTGGCCGACGTATTCGCCGAATTCGACGCCACGCCGGTCGCGTCCGCCTCGGTGGCGCAGGTGCATTTCGCCCGCCTGCACCCGCCCCCTTCAGAGGGTGACGGTACCCCCGTCGCAGTGAAGGTACTCCGCCCCGGCATCGCACCCGTGATCGCGCACGACGTCTCGCTGCTCTATGCCGCCGCCGGCCTGGTGGAGAAACTGTTCGCCGACGGCAAGCGATTGCGTCCGCGCGAAGTCGTCAGCGAATTCGAGAAACATCTGGCAGACGAACTCGACCTGATGCGCGAAGCCGCCAACTGCTCGCAGCTGCGGCGCAACTTCAAGGACTCGCCGCTGCTGAAGGTGCCCGAGGTGTACTGGGATTACTGCGGCCGCGACGTCATGGTGATGGACCGCATGGACGGCATCCCGGTGAGCCAGATCGGGCGCCTGCGCGAATCCGGCGTGAATATCCCAAAACTCGCCGCTACCGGCGTGGAAATCTTCTTCACCCAGGTGTTCCGCGACGGCTTCTTCCACGCCGACATGCATCCCGGCAATATCCTGGTGCGCCCGGGTTCCGAGCAATACATCGCGCTGGATTTCGGCATCATGGGTACGCTCACCGAGGTCGACAAGCAGTATCTCGCGCGCAATTTCCTCGCTTTCTTCCGCCGCGACTACAAAGGCGTGGCGCTGGCGCATCTGGAATCCGGCTGGGTGCCGCCCGATACCCGCATCGACGAACTCGAGGCCGCGGTACGCGCGGTGTGCGAGCCGGTGTTCGATCGCCCGCTGAAAGACATTTCCTTCGGCCGTGTGCTGCTGCAGCTGTTCCAGGCCTCGCGCCGCTTCAACGTGGAAATCCAGCCGCAATTGGTGCTGCTGCAGAAAACCCTGCTCAACATCGAGGGGCTCGGTCGGCAACTCGACCCCGAACTCGACCTGTGGAAAACCGCCAAACCTTTCCTGGAACGCTGGATGAACGAGCAGATGGGCTGGCGTGCGCTGATGAAGAACCTGCAAGCCGAGGCGCCGAAGTGGGCGGTGCTGCTGCCGCAACTGCCGCGGCTGGCCCATACCTACCTGTCCCGCAGCGACGATCAGGGCACACTCGAAACCCGACTCGAACGCATCGCTGTCCAGCAGGCGCGCAACGCGTGGCTGCTGGCTGTCGCGATCGGTCTGGCGGTTCTGAGCCTGGCGATTATCCTGCTGAAATAGTGCGTTACCCTGACGTTCAGGGAATCACTTTGTCGATATTGATCTGGATATCCTGCGTGCCCGGCTTGAGCGGCCCCACGCTGCCCTCCAGATCGCCGCTTTGCGCACTGGCGTTACCGCTTTTCGAAATGCGGGCCACGACCATCACCGAGGGAAACGCCGACAGCTTCATGCCCGGCGCCATGGAATTGGAGTCATCCAGACTGAAGCGGCTGGGTAATTCGCCGGCCTTCTGGCTCAGGATGGCCAGTGGCATGCGCGGACCGTTTTCTGCTCGGGCGAAGATAAACAAGGTATCCCCGGGCGACACCTTGGCCGCCAGCGCCGGGGCCAGTTTGACCTGTCCGCTGACCCGTACGCCATTGGCGGCAGCCGGTGCCGCAGCCTCCTGCGGGGCCTGCATGATGGACGGCAGTGCGGCAGGCGGCGTACGCCCTTCAGCCAGCGCACGGGCCTCGTCCAGGCTGGCTTGCAGCGACTGGGTGAATTCGGAATCGGCCGGGGCCGTTTGGACCACCTTTTCCCAGTAGCCGATCGCGCCCTTGTAGTCTTTCCTGTCGAACGCAGCGGTTCCCATCAGCGCCAACGCCTTGAGGTTGGCCGGATCGATTTTCAGGGCGCGTTGCAGCATCGCCAGCGGCTCACCGTCGAGTTTCTGTCCCTGGGACATGGCCAGTGCATCGGCATGATCGGCCATCAGCTGAGCATCGGGCGGCAGCCGTTTTTCCGCCTGGGAATAAGCTTCGGAGGCTTCGGCGAAGCGACCCAGCACGTTGTAGGAACGCGCCAGCATGGCCCAGCCTGCACCATCGTCCGGGTTGTCCTTGAGGCGGGCTGCGAGTTTCTCCGCCATGGCCCGGATGGCGTCGAAGGACGTGCTGTGCGGACTGCCGTCCTGAGCCTGGGCGTTGGCCGGTGCCGCCGCCACCCGAAGTGTACTATCTGACGGCGCGATCGCCAGGGGCGTACCCAGCTTGAGGTACATCCCCACCGCAACAGCGGGGATCAGCACCGCCAAGGCGATCGGCGCCCAGGCGGCGCGTTGGGATTGTGCAGGCGTGGCTTCGCTGACGGCGGCCAATGTATCTTCCAGCGCACGTTTTTCCAGTTCACGCCGGCCTGCGGCATGCTGTTCGGCACTCAGCGTGCCATTTGCCAGGTCGGCATCCAGTTCCTTGATCTGGTCGCGGTAAATCAATACGTTCGCCTGCGCACGCATATTCCTGTCATCCTTGCCGCGTTGCCTGACCAGCGCAGGCAGCACGAAGGCAAGCCCCAGGGCAATGAGTACGCCGATCACGATGAAAAATCCGGTCATGTTGTTTCCTTGGTTTGGTCGGTTTGCAGCAGGGATTCGGCCAGCGCCTGTTCGTCGTGGCTCAGCTCGGGTTCAGCGACGCGCTGTCGGCGTTGTTTCAGGGCGACATACAGGATTCCGCCACCCACGGCCAGCAACAGGAAAGGGCCGACCCAGAGGAATAAGGTGGTGTTCTTGAGCGGCGGTCGATACAACACGAAATCGCCGTAACGGGCGACCATGAAGTCCTTGATCTCGGCATCGCTCATGCCGGACTCGATTTTTTCGCGGATTTCGTTACGCAAATCCACCGCCAGATCGGCATTGGAATCGGCAATCGTCTGGTTCTGGCACACCAGGCAGCGCAACTCGCTGGCGAGTTGCATCAGCCTTGCCTCGGCCACGGGATCAGCCGCAGCAGGAGCAGCCTCCTTGGCAAACGCCGGGGAAAGCGACGCCGCCAACAAAAGCGGAAGAACGAATTTATGCAGCATTGAGTTTTTTCACCAGCGGTAGAATCGTGTCGCGCCAGATTTCAGGCGTAATAGGACCGGTCTGCTTGTGGCGAATGATGCCGGCCTTGTCGATGACAAAGGTTTCGGGCACGCCGTAGACGCCGAATTCGATACCCGTCCGGCCATCCAGGTCGGATACGCTGGCAACATAGGGATTGCCCAAGCCGTTCAGCAGGCGGCGCGCATCGTCCGGCTGATCCTTGTAATCCAGCCCATAGATCGGTACGGCACGGGTTTTGGAAAGTTCGACCAGAACCGGATGCTCCTCGCGGCAACCGCTGCACCACGAAGCCCACACATTGAGCAGCCAGACCTGGCCACGCATCTCCGCGGAAGACAACACACGCGGGGGTGTATCGAGCGTTTGCAAGCGGAATGCGGGCGCCGGTTTGTCGATGAGCGGAGACGGCACCTCGCGCGGATCGAGCTTGAGGCCCACGCCCAAGAACACCAGCATGGCAATGAAAATCGCCAGAGGAATCAGGTAGCGCGCCTTCATGCCGCCTCCGCCAGGCGGCCAGCCAATGCAGCGGGTTCCCGGCGGCGTGCCATGCGGTAACGTCGGTCGGACAAGGCCATCGCGCCGCCCAGCGCCATGACCAGACAGCCGCCCCAGATCCAGTCCACGAAAGGCTTGTAATACACGCGTACGACCCAGGCACCCTTACCGACTGGCTCACCCAGCGAGACATACAGGTCACGGATTAGACCGGGATCGATGGCTGCCTCGGTCATCGGCATCTGCGTCGCGAAATACATGCGTTTTTCCGGTGCCAGGGTGCGCTCCAATCGGCCATTTTTCAGGATGTCGATGGCGCCTCGCGATGCCATGTAGTTGGGGCCGGGCGTTTCGGTCACGCCCTTGAAGACGAACTGGTAGGCGCCGATGGTGGCCGTGTCGCCAACCTCCATGCGCACGTCCTTCTCGACCTGGTAGCCCTTGACCAGGGTCACGCCGACGATGAACACGCCGACGCCGAGGTGCGCCAGCAGCATGCCGTAATAGCTTCTCGACTGGTTGCCCAACCGCTGCGGCACCGAGGCACCCATGGTCGGCCTGACCCGATTCCACAGATTGAGCGTAGTGGTTGCGAACACCCACAGGGCGAGCAGCAGGCCAAAGCTGATCATGGGGGACCAGTGCCCCAGCACGACAGGCAGCAGCAAGGCACTGACGAGACTGATCCCGAAGGCCCAGCGCAGGCGCACGGCCAGGTCAGGCAGGCTGGCGGATTTCCAGCGGGCGAACGGACCGACCCCCATCAGGAAAATAGCTGGAGCCATGAGCGGCGCAAACACGGTGTCGAAGTACGGCGGACCGACCGATATCTTGCCCAGCCGCAGCGCATCGAGAACCAGCGGATACAGCGTTCCCAGCAATACCGAGCCGGCCGCCACGACCAGAATGACATTGTTGGCAAGCAGCATGGATTCACGCGACACCAGATCGAACCGTCCGCCGAGACCGACCTTGGCCGCGCGCCAGGCGAACAGCAGGAGCGAACCGCCCGTCACGACCGCCAGGAAAATCAGAATGAAAATGCCGCGCCGGGGGTCGGTGGCGAACGCATGGACCGAAGTCAGCACGCCGGAACGCACGAGAAAGGTGCCCAGCAACGACAGGGAAAAGGCGAAGATGGCGAGCAGCACGGTCCAGTTCTTGAAGCTGCCGCGTTTTTCAGTGACGGCCAGCGAGTGAATCAGCGCCGTACCGACCAGCCAGGGCATGAAGGACGCGTTTTCCACCGGGTCCCAGAACCACCAGCCGCCCCAGCCGAGCTCGTAATACGCCCAGGCGCTGCCGAGCGCGATGCCCACGGTGAGGAATACCCAGGCCACCAGGGTCCATGGCCGCGACCAGCGCGCCCAGGCTGCATCCAGGTTGCCGCCCAGGAGTGCGGCGATGGCAAAGGCGAAGGCCACGGAGAAGCCGACGTAGCCCATGTAGAGCATGGGTGGATGGAAGATCATGCCTGGGTCCTGCAGCAGTGGATTGAGATCGCGGCCGTCCAGGGCGGCGGGTAGCAGGCGCTCGAAGGGATTGGACGTCAGCAGGATGAACAGCAGAAACCCGACACAGATGAAACCCATCACGCCCAGGATGCGCGCCACCATTTCGCGCGGCAGATGGCGGCTGAACAGCGAGACCGCGACCATCCAGAAGGTCAGCATGAATACCCACAGCAGCACCGAGCCTTCATGGCCGCCCCATACCGCGGCCAGCCGGTAGTGCAGCGGCAGCATGGAGTTGGAGTTGCTGGCGACATACAACACGGAAAAATCGTTGACGGCGAAGGAGTAGGCCAGACAAACCATGGCCAGCATGATGAACACGAACAGCCCCTGCGCGGCCGGTCGGGCCATGGCCATCCAGGACGCGATGCCGCGCTGCGCGCCGACGATGGGAAAAACGGCCAGCGCAAGGGAAATAAGGAAGGCGACAATGAGGGCGAAGTGGCCGATTTCAGGAATCATTTGGCTTGTCTTTCCGTATCCATGACCAGCGTCTTGCCGGTGCTTTCGCCCGAAGCCTGGGCGCGCTTGAGGGCTTCGGCCGCCTCGGGAGGCATATAGTTTTCGTCGTGTTTGGCCAGCACTTCACTGGCCTGGAATACCCCATTGGCAGACATTTCTCCCTGNGCCACCACCCCTTTTCCTTCCTTGAACAGATCAGGAAGGATGCCGGTATAGGTCACGGGGATCGAATGCGCGGTATCGGTCACGATGAAGTGAACCGTCACTCCGTCCCGCCGGACGCTGCCGGTTTCCACCAATCCGCCAACCCGCAGGCCACGGCCGGTAGGCGCTTCGTGCGCGGCGATCTGGGTCGGCGTGAAGAAGAACGCCATGTTGCTGCGCAAGGCATTCAGCACCAGGGTGGCTGCAATGCCCACCGCGGTCAGCCCGACGGCAATCAGGGCCATGCGTTTATGGCGTGGTTTCATATGTCACCTGTTCGGATAGCAAGGCCTGCATTCGACGGGCCTTTTCGACGGCACGCCGACGCATGCGAAGCATAAGAATTTCGGCCGTGATGAGGGCGGCCGTGACGAGGTACGCGCCCCAGACATAAAAGCCATACCCCCCCATGGCGATGAAGTCGTCCAGACTCTTCCAGTTCATGCTGGCTCCTTGGTCAATTTTGCGAGCCACTCGGCCTGCTGCTCGCGTTCGAGGATGATGCAGCGCACCCGNGCCAACGCCGCGGCAATGCTGTACATCCAGCAGGCCAGCGCCATGATCANCATGCCCAACAGCATGGTGGNCGCCATCTTNGGGGCCATGGTCATGCTGACCGATGCGCCCTGGTGCAGGGTGTTCCACCACTTGACCGAGAAATAGATGATGGGCACGTTGACCACGCCGACCAGCGCCAGCAATGCACTGGCGCGATCGGCACGGCGCGTGTCGTCGATCGCGGCGTGCAAGGCCAGGAAACCCAGATACAGGAACAGCAGGATCAGTTCGGACGTCAGTCGCGCATCCCACACCCACCAGGCACCCCAGGTGGGCTTGCCCCAGAACGCACCGGTCCACAGGGCGATGAACGTGAACAGGGCGCCGGTGGGGGCCAACGCACTCGCCATCATCGACGACAGGCGCGTGTTGAAGATCAACCCCGCTGCAGCCCATCCCGCCATCACGATGTAGATGAACATCGACATCCAGGCGGCAGGCACATGGATGAAAATGATGCGGTACGACTCGCCCTGCTGGAAGTCGGTGGGCGCCACAAAAAAGCTGAGATACAGGCCTGCGAAGGTGAACCCGGCCGCGCTCAGCGCAAACCAGGGAATCAGCTTCCCTGCCAGCGGATAGAACGTGGCAGGCGAGGCGTATTTGAACCAGTTCAGTTTCATTCCGGAAATCGTTCCATGCAGGTCATAGGGAGACGCACCTCGATCATTCCAGCGAGATTCGCAAAGCAGCCGCGGTAGCCCAGGGCGCCAGTACCATGCCCAGCAGCAGCAGTGCGCCGAGGATGGACAAGTGGCCACTGGCATCCATACCGGTGGTACTGGCGTCCACGGCCCCGGCACCAAAGACCAGCACCGGCACATACAGCGGCAGTACCAGCAACGACACCAGTACCCCGCCACCGCGCACGCCCACCGTCAGGGCCGCGCCGATGGCGCCGATCAGGCTCAACAGCGGCGTACCCAGCAGCAAGGCCAGAAATAACGTACCGAGCGAACCGGTCGGCAGGTCGAATTGCAACGCGATCACCGGTGCAATCAAAACCAGCGGCAAGCCCGAAATCAGCCAATGCGCCATGACCTTGCCGATCACCACCATGGCCAGCGGCTCGGGGGCCAGCATCAGCTGTTCGAGGCTGCCATCCGCATAATCCGCATCGAACAGCCGACCCAAGGACAACATGGAAGCCAGCAAGGCCGCCACCCATAGAATGCCGGGCGCCATGGCGCGCAGCAGCTTGGGCTCTGGACCGACACCGAGCGGGAACAGGCTGGCAACGATGACGAAGAAAAACAGCGTGGTCGCCACGTCGGCCCGTCGGCGCATGGCAAGCAGTACGTCACGGGTAACAATATGGCCCAGGGTTCGCATCATGTCCGTGTCCCCTCAGGCATCGAGCCGCAACGTCTGGGTGTCGGTTGCCTGGACGCCGACATCCTGATGCGACGTCAAGGCGATCATGCCGCCCCTTGCCAGGTGGCCTTCCATGATTTTCCGCACCCCCGCGACCGCGTGGGCATCCAGTGCGTTGAAGGGTTCGTCCAACAGCCAGAGCGGACGCGGCTGAGCAAGCTTCAACCGGGCCAGGGCAGCACGGCGGCGCTGGCCCTGGGACAGGAATTTGACCGGCAGATGTTCGCGTCCTGCCAGTCCCATGTCTTGCAGCGCCCCATCAACCTCGACACGACTGGCTGGCTGGCTGGCAAGGCGCGCGGCGACAAGGAGATTTTCCCGCGCGCTGAGTTCTTCCTTCAGGCCATTGGCATGACCGATGTAGGTCAGTTCCCGACGGTAGTCCTCGCCCCACGCCCGGATAGGTTCGCCACGCCAGCGTACTTCGCCGGCCATGGCCTGGGTCAACCCACACAGGGTGCGCAACAACGTGGTCTTGCCGCTGCCGTTGCCGCCCTGGATCCAGATCAGTCCGCCCGGTTCGAGGGTGAACGACACGTTGCCAAACAGGCGACGCTCACCGCGCACACAACCCAGTCCGATTATTTCCAGCATAAGTGGCCTTTGCTGCGTCCGCCGGTCAGATGTCCCAACGGTAACCTACATAGAAGAAATGCTGCTGGCTGATTTCATTGTTGCCAGGGCTGGTTGTCGTCGAATGCTCATAGATGTAATCCGCTTCCAGGGACAGGTTGCCCTTCCACAGATAGGTCAGGTGAATCTCAGGCGTCCAACGGGCCAGATGGGTATCGGGATCGCTTTTCTGCTGGTAATACTTCAACGAAGGCTCAAGCGTCCAGCGTTCCAACCGGGTGACGTTGTTGTATGCCAGGAGCTGGCCGTTAAAGGTATTGCCTTTGTTCAGGGACAAGGTGAACACATTGACGTCGTTTGCCATCAAAAGCCCGGAGCCAATGGCTCGCAGGGAATAGGCATAAATGTTTCCGGTGGCCGGCGTCGGCGGCAGGACAGTTCCATCGCTCAAGGTCGATCCGGGCAAGGCGCCGGTATTGGTCAGATTGAAATCTCCCCCTGCCTGCCAGGTTTTATTCAGCGGCGTGATGTACCCCGCCTGGAAGAGTTTGGAGACCGCACTACTATTGTCCGCCCATGTACGAACCTGATCTTCCGTATTGGTCGCGAGCAATTGTTTGATGCTGGTCGGAATAGGCGACATAGACGTCACCGCAGCGTTGTACAGGGCAACCGACGTGGTGAGCAACGGCGAGCGGCGATAATCCAGCAGGAAACTGAACATGCCCCCCTTCTCTGTCTGCCAGTTGCCCTGGAGGGTACCGATGTTAAGCGCACTGTAGCTCACGTCATAGTCCACCAGGCTGCTGACGGAACCGCGCATGTCGTAAAACCCCAGTTCCAGGCCGACGGCGCGCCGATCCTGGATGCCGTCTGCCGACTGCTCGATATAGTAGGTCTTGCCACGCAGGCGTTCGGTCAGTTCATCGCCATCGAGGCTGATCCCCCAGAATTTCCGATCTGAGCCGAGAGCGGGGAATTCGACCGGCACACCGGCAACCACGTTGGCTCGCCATTTGGGCGCGAAATAGTAGCCCAGCTGCGCGCCATCGAACCGGCCGAGCACGCCCCCGGACGTTCCGATCTGGCGACCCAGTGAGGCATTGAATCCGTTCCCCAGGCCCTTGTAGCTGTAGTAGGCCGACAGGACATGATTCAGGCTCGGGCGCGACTTGATGAAACTGACGATGTTGTCATCCCGGAAAACCAGTTTCTGATCCGCATCGGAATTCCGGTAGCGGCCTTGCAAATCGAGATGGGTTCGCAGCGAAGACTGGTTAATGGCCGAAAGCGTCGAGGTCCCGGCTGTGGTAGGCGTGTTGAAAGCGGTCTGCGTCTGGGTGCTGCCGCCGAAATAGTATTGCGAAAGACTGCCGGACACGGTCTTGATGACAGGCTCATCGCGTCTTCTGGCTTTTGCCCGAACCGCCCCCGTAGACGTGCTCTCCGCTTTGAGTCCCGCCAAATGCTGACGCACGCGTTCGGCACCCGCTCCTTCCGGAAACAATTTCAGATACAGCGCATACTCCGCTCTCGCCTTGGCCAACTCTCCGTTGCGCTCCCGGGCCACGCCAATCAATTCCTGCGCGTCCTGAGAATAGTGGTTGGGCGGCAACAGCAGAATCTGGTTAAAGAGATCGATGGCCAGTTCGTAATTCGCGGCATTCAAGGCTTCCTGCGCCTTCGGCATCAGCATGGCCGCCTGGTTTTCCACGTCAGGAAGCGCCACCGGGGCCTGCCGTGGTCCCAACGTCACTTCGGATTTCGCACTCGCGGAAGCAGCCTTGAGCATGGCTTTCCTGCGCTTGCGCAGATCGCTTATTTCGGCCTGTGGAAATTGGGACAGCAGACCAGCACGGACCTGTTCAGCTTGCTCGGCGGTGGCGAAATAACCCAGGTTCAGTTCATAGAACGTCTGTCCTTCACGCGTCTGCTGTGACGTGAAAACGTCATAGTCCTGCAACTCGCGAGGGATGACTTTGCCACTCACTTCATCCCGGGATGTCGAACTGAGCAATGTCAGGGCGTAGCGTTTACTGTCCGGGACCAGTTGATACTTCCTCGCCGTGTCGCCAAAAATGATGTCCACACTACGGCCATCCGCGCCGGCGAGCACCCGTCCATCCGCGACCTGCTTGTCCTTCCCAATCTGCAAGGTCAGCCTCTTGACTGAAGAGGTCTGAGGCGAGAGCGTCGCCGTCACGTCTGGAAGCTGATCAAATGATTTTGACTTGAGCGTCTCGACCGATTTGATTTCCGTCGA
>JGI26523J50269_1000864_pt1 | contig 15149 bp, 9 predicted proteins | sample ThiBio_inoc_biof_FD_50269 | JGI IMG/M metagenome (IMG submission 50269) | reverse complement strand
AATGATCAAGCCGACAAAGAATGCGAACAACGCCGGTAGAACGATGGCCAGCAACACCGCCAGTTCGGCCGGCATCCAGCCGTACTTGCCGTTCAGGGCCATGAAATAGACGGCCATGCCGAAGAAGGCAGCATGGCCGAAACTGGTCAGCCCGTTCTGCCGGATGAGAAAGCCGATCGCGGTCGCCACCATGGCCAGGATCGTCGCCCGCGTCATCAGCCCGAGCAGCAACTGCGAGCCGACCAGCCACGACATGGCCACCCCAGCCACCAGCAGCAGCGCCGAGCCGGCCAGCAAACGCCAGGCGCCGCTACCCGTCCTCGCGCGCACCGCACTCCCATGGCCCAAGGCAATTACCTGTGACTTGCTCATCGCGCCACTCCCCCAAATCGCACCCGAGCGATCAGCACGAACACCATGATCAGCAATGGAATCACCGAGGCGATTTCGGGCACGTAGACCACCCCGAGGTTGTGAAACTGCCCGATCGCCAGCGCCGCGATGAAGGCGCCCAGGAAACTCGTCAGGCCGCCGGTGACGACGACGATGAAGCAGTCGATGATGATGTACCCGCCCATAGACGGAGACAACGCCATCAGCGGGCTTGCGATGGTGCCCGACAGTCCGGCCAGACCGATGCCAATGGCGACGACGATGGCGCTGATGCGATCGGTGTTGACGCCCTGCATGCCGGTGGTCACCGGATCGACGCTTGACGCTCGCACGTACAGCCCGACCTTGGTCAGGCGCAGCCACAGCGCCAGACCGACGGCCACCGCGACCGCCACCGCGACGACGAACAGCCGGTAGGTCGGGAACTGCGTGCCCAGGATCATCACGGTGCCGCCCAGTGGGTCGGGCGCGGCCACCGAAATGTAGTCCTTGCCCCAGATCGTGCGCACGCCATCCTCGAGCAGGAACAGCAGGCCGAAGGTCACCAGCAGCGTGGCGATGGGATCCTCTTTGGCCAGCGGCCTGAAGACGAAACGATCAAGCGGCACCCCGAGCGCTGCCAGTAGTACCACCGAAACGACCAAAGCTGCCCAGAAGCCCAAATGCAGTGATGCCGCGTACGCAACGTAGGCGCCAATCATGAAGAACCCGCCGTGGGCAAAGTTAACGACCTGGCGCAAGCCGAAGATCAGGACCAAGCCTACCGACAGCACATAGAGAAAGCTGCCATAGACCAGCCCGTTGAGGAGCTGAATGATCATTGCTCTGAACCCTCCCCTCCAATCAATGGCACGGCCGCGGCAAGTCGCCACGGCCACCCACCTTTTCCAACGTGGCCGCAGTCGTTCAAAGCTTGCAGCTGCCATCCGGCGCCGGCGTCGCGTCTTTGGCCGGCACAGTCATGGTGATCACCGGTCGCAGCTTGCCTTCATATTCTTTGACAACGCCAAAGAAATTAGGCCCGACCAACTGGTGATCTTCCTTGCGCATCTGCTGCGTGCCCAGAAGCGTCTCGAAGGTGCCGCCCGAGAGGGCCTTGGCAACATCGGCTGGCTTGACACTGCCGGCCTTCTTCACGGCCTGGAAGATCACCTGCATGCCGATGTAAGTCTCACCGCCAAAGTTGGTTGCAGCGTCACCCGGATACACCTTGCCCCAGTCGGCGACAAACTTCCGGTTGGCCGGCGTATCCAGGGTGGAGCTGTAATTGATGATTGTGTGGACGCCCTTGACCGTATCCCCGAGGACACTGACCGTGCCGTCCGTGGTGAAGCTGATCCCGGCTGTCGTGACCTTGTCCAGCAACCCAAACTGCTTTGCCTGGCGCGCGAAGGTGATGGCGTCACGCCCTGCCAGAGCGACCCACATGCCCTGCGCACCTGAATCAGCCACCTTCTGGATGAACGCCGCATAGTCGTTGCTGCCCAGGGCTGGGTAATTTTCCGAGACGACCGTCTTGCCGGTTGCGGCAGCCGCCTTCTTGAAACTCTCACCTGAGTTGCGGCCCCACGCATAGTCGGCGCCAACAATTGCCCACTTGGTTTCAGAGCGCGTTGCCAGCCATGGCTGAATCACTGCACCGTCAGAATAGTCGGGCCGGTTGACACGGAACAGCCTGGGCTGGCACTGGGCGCCGGTGATGTCATTGCCCTTTGTCACGGTAGCAACGTAGACCGCATTCCAACGATTGAGCATCGGTCCAATCGCAAGGACTTCGTTTGAAGCAATTGTCGCGGTCATGATGTTGAAACCATCCAACGCCAGCTTTTCCGCTTGCTGCCGTGCCAGATCGGGCTTGGCCTCGGTGTCGAGAAAACGCACCTCGACCTTGCGGCCGTCGACGCCACCGGCGGCATTGGCCTCGTTGACCGCGAACTCGACGGCACGCTTGACCTCGTCGCCGAGCTGCGCATAGGGGCCTGTGAGAGAGGTCGGGACGCCGATCTTGATCGGTTCCTTGGCCGCCCAGGTGCCAGTCGACATTAGCGCCGCCAGAGCGAACGCGATCATGTGCGAGGCTCTTACCCTATTTGAACTGTTCATCTCATCGTCTCCAAACTAGGTTGTCAGGCCAGTCAACAAACTGACTGACTATTCATTTAATAGACAAAGTGAAGAAAAGTCAACGTATGAAATCCTAGGGTTTACCCAGGGTTTCGCATGACGTTCCGATGAAGCAATTCGAGGCGTTCGGTAAAAGCCAGGATAGCTGTCACCTGACTCATGCAGTCAGCAGTGCTGATTCATGATGACTGCCTGGATTGCAGCCTCACGCTTCGGATTGAGCGTGACCACCCCGATCACTGCCAATTACGCGTGTTGTTCAACCAACCCCGCAGGCTGCTGTGTCGGGGCCAACAGTGAAATATCGTGGGCAAATTCGGGCCAAACGCAAAAAGGCCCACCGAAGTGGGCCTCTGATACAAGCTAAGCGCTCGATTTATTGGTTGCGCGGGAAGGATTTGAACCTCCGACCTTTGGGTTATGAGATAAACCATCCCCCTCTGGTAAAACGAAAAATCCAATAAAATCAAAGAGTTAACTTACCTCGTCTGCTCCCAGTTTACCCCAATTTACCGGGGGAAGTGCAGCAAAAGTGCAGCAATCCGAGGGCTGAGGGGTGGCGAGCGCCAGTCCAGGTAAACAGAACGTTCGAAATAGGCGCTTTGAGCCTATACCCTGGACGGCCAATGTGGCCGGGCCTCTTCGTACAGACGATGACTCCTCTCCTGATCACTCCCACCGAGCTGGCTTCCAGTGTAGGCTTGAAGACCCGCACGATCTACAACCGCATCAACACAGACGGTGACCTTCCTCCGGTATTGTACCTGGGGCGCCTACCTCGGTTCGCGGTCACTGACGTCAAAATATGGGTCGAGGCGAAGCGTTCCGCCGCAATGCCCGCGTCATCCCCTACACGCCGCCGTCCTGGTCGTCCGACTAAGGCCGAGCAGATTGCTCGTCGGGAGGCTGTATGACCAAGCAATTGTTGAAATTTGCAAATCTCGCGCCCCAGGTTGCTCAAGCCGTAGGGCTTTTCAGAGCTACCCCAAAGTCGTTGAGCCCGTGCCAGGGGCGGTGCCACGCGAGAGGGGAGGGGTAAATTGCCCATAGGGCAAGAGGGGGGCAGAGCCCCCCTGTAAATCTTGAGGACCGAGAATGATGATGACCGCCAAGCTGCACTACTCAAGCCGAAGCGGCGCCTTCATCCTCTCAGGATCGAAGAGCCGAGCTGAAGCGTCCACCCAGCGGCTTGCCAGGGACGAAGTGGCTGGCGCGCTGGTTGCGTGGTGGCCCCTTCGTCGAGCCCATGCTGGGGTTGGTGCTGCAACGCCCTGCCCGTGAAGGCCACAAACCACGCCAGGAGCGTTTTATCCTTGCGGCGCCACCCTCCTGCCACTTTTTCGTTTTGCCACCGTGCCGCGCGACCTGGTGCGTTCTGGCTGCATTTCCAGCAAGGAGTTATCAAGCCGTTTGGAGCGAGGGTGGCTCTGGTCGACACCAAGGCCGAACCGGCCAGACGCGTAGAGCGAGTGGCTCACAGCATCACGCGCTCGCCGTGCCCTACCTTCCTCAGGAAGTGCACGAAGGGCAGATCACCCGTGTAGCCGTGTTGCCGTGCGTACTGGCACAGGGACCAGGATTGCTCGCGCACACCGTGGAAGCCGGGCTGGTTCGCGATCCGCGCCAGCGCGTCGCAAACCTGGTCTTGCCGGCGCCGTGCAAGCATGTCACCCAGCATCAGGTAGTGCTCTGTCATCTCACTTTTGGGGCGCCGCCATGTCCAGCTCGTAACGCCTCTGTTGGCGCGCCTGATGAGCTCGTAATCGAGCCATTGGAGGCGAGGCTTTGACGCGATCTCCCCAAGCTTCTCGGGCGAGTCGAGTTCGCCATCGGTGAACAGCATGAGCCACTGAGCGACTTGCGCGTCTTCGGGCAAATAGAAGCACAGGATGGCATTCGCTTTGCCATTTTTTTTACGCGTGAGGCGCTCGGCAGGGGTCGCCCCGATGCTGTGGCGTTGGTGCAGTTTATGGATGAGTGCGATGGCTTTTTCGGCGGGCACCTGACCGCTGGTGAAGCGGTGATAGCCGCGTCCAGCGGCGTCGAGGATGCGCGTCAGCGCGGCGGTTTTGGAACGAGAGATGGGGGTCGATGCGGGCATGTGGGCTCCGGCTGTTGATGCGCTGTATAGCGATTCATCAAAAGAATGAGCCACTCTTGAACGTGTCGCCAGAGCTCTCAGCCGTGCCGTTGCTCCGTGGCCCGCGCAGAAAGTACAAGCGTGGGCCAAACGAGATACCTGCCTGCTGCATGCCCCTCGCGGAGCCTTCAGCCAACGCCCGAAACGTCGGCAGGGTTGGCACCATGGTATTGACGCAGTCGAGGACCGTCAAACCTCTTGACGCCGCCATGCTGGCCATGACCGTCGACGACGTCGCATTTCGGGATTGAGCGTGTCCTGAGATTCCTGCGGCCTAACTGGTCGCCCCCATATTGAGCTCCGTTTTTACGGCTGGTTTCCGGCCTTGTGGCCGCGAGTAACGCTGTCCGTTTGCGAACAAGGGGGCTGAGGGAGAGTGGGGGAGCCAGGTCGCCGCGAGATGGAATCCAAGTTTCCCGGCGGCCGTTTACTCGTACGTAACTCGATGTCACACTACGCTACGTCGCCACAAAAGACACTCCCCATGCGCGCTCTTGCCACTCTAATAGTCCTTTGTCTCTCCGCCTGCGCAGTACCCACGAAGCAGGACGTTGCCCAGCAGTGGGTAGGACGCAATATCACCGAGGCAGTCTCCGAGTTTGGCCCGCCCCAGTTCGTCACGCCCCTACCGGGCGGTATCACTATCTACACTTGGGAGCAACAGTACGGCTCCTCGACTGCAATTAGTAGGGCCACTTGCAGGAAGGGCTTGCATGTGAACGCTCAAGGGCAAATCGTAGATGCTTCCCAGCTGTCTGAGTCACTTCTCTGCAAGTGAAAGCGTCGCTAGGAACTCCAGTAGCTGATGTTGCCCCCGTACTCCCACCCGCGCATCCCGTGTTTGATCGCGTTCTTGCTGCTCGCTGACTTCCAGGCGGGGGGTCGGGGACCTGTCGATTTCGCCCACGGTTGCCATTGATGAAGCGCATCACGCGGCTCCGGCCGCTGCCTGCGGATCACGCGGGCCATGCACCAGACGAAGAAGGGCAACCATGGCACTTCGGGATGAAGGTGCATGTCGGCGTAGATGCCGAGCCGCGCAATCGAGCGGTCGGTCCGAGGGGAAGCTGCCGTTCATGACAGGCGGCGTTCAACGACCAGTGTTGGCGGTGGCTGCCGTTGAAACACTGGACCGCGAATGACTCACATCAGTCTGGAAGCTGGTCTCAGCCAGCAGTGCCTGCCTGGGAAAGTTTCTGGCCGTAAGCCGCCGCAAGCGTTGCGTATGGCCGAATCGAGCCGCAGGACTACAGCAAAGGCGGCCGCTCTGATTCTCTCCCGGGATGAACTGCAGAGCGTGATGATGCGGACTCGGTTAAGTACGCGGTCGTTTGTCGGGGAGCGAACTCACATGAACAGACGATAGTCGTACGACCGGTCCGAGTACCGGTCGAGCAGTGCGCCAATCCGCGCCACGCGCCTTGAAGTCTCGATGGTGGCTGGAAGTTGCCCGTAAAGGTCGAAGCTGTTGAAGTTCATCTTCGAGAGGCCGAGGATTTCGGCAGCCAGTGTCATCAAGTCGCTGGTCCCGGCATGCCGAGTCAGCACAAGAGGTGCTGGGATTCGACGCTTACCCTGGTAGTACGCACGATTGGCCCTCAACGCCGTCGAGGCGCCATGCACCCACAACAGCGCAGTCGCGTCATCCACAACGATTGTGGTACCTCGATGGATCGGGTACCCGTCGATCTGCAGAGCTCCCTTCCTATCCGCCTTGGACGCCACATACCGCAATGTGTCGTCAATGTGGATCTGCAGGAGTTCCACACATTCCACACCCTCCAAGCCAGCCTGAAGTCCCTCGCGTTCCTCCTTCAAGAACGGTGTTTGCTTGTGAATAACAACGCGCTTAGGTAGCCTGAGATTCGCTTCGAAGAAGAGTTCTCGGATGCCCTCCCCGAGACGGCGCGCATCATCAAAGCTCATGAATGGGTTCTTTCTGCGCATGATCGGGTTCTCAATTTTGCTCAGTCGGAACTGGAGACCGAGTCCGTTCGGGCTATAGAGGTGGCTGCAACCCAAAATGACGTTCCCATCCTCCCCCGGCCGATGTCGCAGGCTGTAGCCGACGCCGACATAGGCGGAGTCTTTGTCTAGGCCGTCAAGCGCCCAGGGACTACGCATGGCTTTGGCGTAGGTCGCTAGCGAGAGCCACCATCGAACCCGGCACTGCTGGGGATGTGTGAGGGTGTCTTCTTCCAGGAACTGAGTGGCGACGCCCTGCGGAATGGCGGAGGCCTTGACGAAGTCATGTAAGTCAAACTTCTCGCCTTCAACGTCATAGCCTCGGAGCGCACTCCATCGGGAAGGAATGAAGATGAAGATCACGCTGGGGTTGGCAGCCGCCTTCAATGAGGACACTGCTGCAGCGATCCGCGCACCCAGCTCACGTGCGGAAGCCGTCGTCCAGTCGGTCGGCTCGTCGAGACCAACAAATCCCTTACCGCCCGGCTGTGTCACCTCCAGTCCGCACTTGAACGCATTACTGAAGCCCGGAAAGGCCAGCAAGTAGTCTTCATCCGAGCGGGTCGGGTCGACAGGCTCCTGCAGCTTGCCGAGATACTCACTGACCCGCCGTCCATCCCTGGCGGGCGAGATTAGGGCGGCGCGGATTTTGGTCGCGATACCGGTGTCTGTCAGCAGCGCATCGAATGGCCGATCCTGCATCAAGCCGCGAATGGGGTGTGTGTCGAACGCTGTCCCCCTTCCCGACTTCGGCAAGAAGGACAGCCGCGGTTCCGCGATCTGCAGCCCGACCTGCGAGGCCAGGCGCTCGTGCTTGTAGCTAAGCCTGACCGAGGCGTCGCGTTCGTCGGTGATCTTGGCGAAGAAGGGCCGAGCGGAAACGGAGAACTTGACGCCCTCGTTCACGTCAGGGAAGCGGAGCACAGTCTCATGCTCAGGGAGGAGCTTCCCACGCCAAAACTCAAGCGCCTCATTGAATTGAGCGTTGTGCTGGTAGCCAAGCACCTTGATCTTCACCGCGTTGACGACTATTCGGGGCGCTTCATTGCCCTTGGCATCGGTGACAAAAAGGGTCGGCTTCAGTACCAACGCCAATGAGCCACTCACCGTCTTCACCTGCAGAATGACTGCCCAATACGCGATCCATTCTCGTCTTTCCACCCAATGCTTGTTGCTGTTGCTTGGGTCCCAAATTAGGCCTTCGTGATCGCATGGCAACCCCGCCCTCGCGGCCAGCGCCAGCGCGGTCGCCCGTCGCATAAGGCTGTTGGCTGTACCGTCTTCGTAGCGCAGGTCCTCGTCATTGAGCGGCACCCGCTTCACCTCGGAAGCGAGGTTTCCCACGAAAGCCCGTTGGATTTGCTGAGGCGACGCAAGCGCGTAGACCTTGCCCCGGAATGGCGCAGCAACGAAACCATGCGCTTCGCCAAGGGCTCGTAGCTCCGCCCAGACGGTTCCACGAGCTGGCCACCGTGTCAGATCGAATTCGAGCAATTCACCAGGGGGGTGCATCGGAAATGCGTTGCTCTTGACCAGACCGCTGACCGGTAGGTTCGGCAGGGAGAAGGCTGCCCGTTGTGTCGTGGGTGACTCTTTGAATCTGTCGAGGATTGTGTCGACTCGGTGCCGATCGTCGGGGGGCGTCACATGCAATGCGATTCGGCGCATCAAGTCGTCGAAGGTCACGCCCGGCACGAGGAAACGCTGGGGCTCAAGGTTTCCCGGGGTCTCCAGCAGTCTTGCCACATCGCCAGTGGCCGCCGCGTCGCCGTACTGCGTCCAGAACAAGGGAAGGCGCTGCTGCTTAGGGTCCTGATAAGCCTCCAGGAATGCCTCCATCACGCTTGTGTCCCTGCCACTGTATCCACAGACGAGCACAGGATGAGATTTCAGCAAGGGGATCAAGGTCGCACGAAGCTCGGCCTCCTGCTCTGCAAGTTCCCTCTGCGTGTTTTTGAGTGGGTCGTACCGATAATCGCCATGCATCGAGACGCACTGCAGCTCGCCTAAGGCCAGCGGGCGCGTTACGCGCTCTTTGGAATCTTGCCCTATCTCTATGGTGGTAACTCCGTGGGCGGTGGCTGCTCGTGCGACGAGTGAATCGAAGTTTGTCGTCCAGACCGAACTGACCGAATTACGCCTCGCGAGCTCAGCCAACAACTGGTAGCCCAAGCCGGGATTCGAAGCCTTCACCCACTCCTGAAAATAGCGCCGGCGATCATCCCCGCGCGTGTAGCATTCCTCGATGAAAACTGAATATTCATCTGGCGCCCCCTCCTTGGGAAACCGCTGCTGAGCATCCAGCCAGCGCTGAATTCGCTGCCGAACGGAAGGAAGCGAAAGCTCATCGAACTGCCGCTCAAGACCCGGATTGTTGGTAAGAAAGATCGACCGTTTCCATTCCCAAATGCATTGGACGGCCGATGGCATTCCTGAGCTCATGGAAGCACCAGCCCCCAAGAAAACCAGCAGCGGCTGGTCCTTCAGCACTCCGATCGAACGCACCATTGCGTCCACCGACAGCGTCTGGGTCAACTTCAGTCCTCCACCCGTGTAATGCTTTTGAATGGCGCCAGCCGTTTTCAGCAGGCCTACACGAGGTTACCTCAAGACGATTGGTCAGAATCTTGCGGAGTATCTCGGGCCCTGCCGGCGTCGCCGACTGGCCGTTCCCGGTTAGCAAGTCCATTGACCCGTAGCAGTCGTACTGCGTGGACAGCAGTCGGGATAACCAAATCGACCGATGAATCAGCAAGGCTAGAGCGGACCCAAGGAGGTAGCCTGCGAAGGTCCTTCTGCTCTACGCTCTGAAGCAGTCTTGGCCGTTTCGACCGACCGCAATCAGCGGAAGCTGCCATAACGTAGGTCAGTTCTGCAGCGGGTGCAGTCCGTCGCTGCGGCTGGCCGAACTCACGCTAAGAGCCACCAAGCGGTCGCTGGACTTGGCGACTGCGAGAAGCACGAAGGTCAGCTGTACAAGGTTCAGCGAGCGTAGGACTTGTGCGCGGCAATCGGCGCCGCAGCGCTGACTGCTTCTGCCCAGAACGAACTCCCGCTTTCGACCCACAGCGGTCGTTCCCTTCTTCGTTATGAACGACCTTTCAGCAGCAGGAGTCAACTGTCAATCCGCAAGATTCGGGACAAGAAGCGCCGCCATAAGCAAGTCACGAAGATGGCAAATGGTGGGGAAAACCGATAATCCTAAGACAAGCATTTCGACAGTAGAGTGAACGAAGGTGGAGAAGATATGGCGTTTGGCGACTATTTCAAAGGCCCGGAACACAAGGAGAATGCGGCTCGGCTGGCAGCCGAATTGCAGGCTAATCGGCAGCAATCCCAAGCCGAAATGCAGACGCTGCAGGCCAAGTACGACGATCTGGAAGCAAAGGCTCGGGATATCGGGTTACTGGATCTGCTGGCGGTAAAAAAGCAGATCCAGAACGAAGGAACACTGCTTGCCAGTGTCCAGGCCCAGGTCGCGGCGACGCAGGCTGATTTGGAAGCAGCACGTTCCCAGCTACAAGAGATCCAGCAACAAATTTTGGGAGCCGAAGATACCGTTCAGCTGGAGTCTTTTGCGCTGTATGAACCCAAGTATCAATTCACGAACAGCATTGACTACAAGAATCGACTCGATGAGATTCGCGAGGATCAGAAGCGAACAGCCAGAGGGTTGAGTGCAGAGGTTGATGCATGGGACAACTACGCCGTTGAATTCACAAAGACGCAGTGGAAAAAATTGCGCAAGGATGCATTGAAGCTGGCGCTGAGATCCTTTAACAGCGAAAGTGAGTATTGCATTGACAACGTCAAGTTCAGTAACCTGGAGAAGATGGAGGAGCGCATACGACGGTCATTTGAGACCTGCAACAAGCTGTTGAAGGCTATCGACGCCTGGTGGAAAGACATCGTCTTGGAGCGCAAGCTGCAGGAGCTGTATCTGGCACACGAATACCAGATGAAACGCCAAGAGGAAAAAGAGGCAGTTCGGCAGGCAAGGGAAGACCGACGTGAGCAAGAAAAACTCGAAAAGGAAATCCAGGAGGCGCGGGCCAAAATCGAGAAAGAGCGTCGCCACTTCACCAGCGCACTCCAGAAGCTGCAATTGCGCCTCGGTGCTGCAGTTGACCAGGATGAGCGTGACGATCTGCAGACTCGTATCGATGAGCTTTCCAGCCAGAACAGCAAGCTAGATGAAGAGGAAAGACTGCTCGATTACCGCGAACAGAACGCCCGGGCTGGTTACGTTTACGTGATATCCAATATAGGCGCGTTTGGAGAGGGCATCTTCAAGATCGGGATGACTCGGCGCTTGGAGCCGATGGATCGTGTAGATGAACTGGGGGATGCATCAGTCCCGTTCCGCTTCGATGTGCATGCCCTGGTGTTTTCCGACAACGCCCCGGCTCTGGAAGCCAAGCTGCATTCTCATTTCGCGTCTGGCAGACTCAACAAAGTCAATGGGCGTAAGGAATTTTTCCGTGCCGACCTTAAGGTGATCGAGGCTGTGATTCGGGCGAACTACGATGCCGTGGTGGAGGTTATCCATGCTGCTCCAGCGGAGCAGTATCGCGAGAGCCTTCGGTTGGCTATGCCATTGGACTCCATACAGACTTCCGAGCGGATTGCCTTGGACGATAGCGTGAAACATATGGTTCCGAGTGCATGACTACTGAATCTAAGCCTGCCAACGACTGCTCCTGGCCGGGAGCACCCGCCCGTGCGCAGTGCCAAGTAGCGGCCACTCAACGCAGCAGGCGGCTTGCTCCATAGTCAGCTTTCAGGGCAGGCTGCGAGATCACACTACCGGCCATGAGCCGCCGCTGGCGGTATCAAGAAGCAGGCACTCACGGCCAAGATAAGCCGCCCGCCGCAGGCGGGTCGGCTTGAGCGCCTGGTTAGAACCAGTAGGGGNTAGGGATGAAAAACTGCTCAATGCTTAAGTGGTGCTGACTTTTGCAACGGAACCACATGAGTTGCAAATGACCTTCGATATTTCCGGGCCCATAGACCCCTCCTTGCCCCAAGTAACCGTAAAATTTTTCATGATCTTCCCGGATTCCCAAGATGCGCCATAGGAAGAGCCATGTTGGATGATGGGATGGACTCCCCCGTTTGTTTGCGCGAGATTGGCGCACTGGTCTTCATTGGCGTGGGGATCAGGTCTTCAAACGAAAGGAGTCCGACATGCATGCTACTACCGTGGCCGTCGACTTGGCCAAATCCGTTTTCCAGATCGTCGTTGCCGATGACCAATGGCGCATCATCGATACCCAGCGCCTGACCCGCTCGCAGTTCGAGCGCTGGTTCGTCAACCGATCCGTGGGCCTGGTCGTGATGGAAGCCTGCGGCTCGGCCCACCACTGGGCACGCTGGCTGGGTGACCTGGGCATCGAGGTGAGCCTGCTTCCCGCCCAGTACGTGCGTGCCTACGTGCGGCGCAACAAGACGGACGCCACCGACGCGGCCGCCTTGCTCGAAGCCGCCCGCGCTTCGGACATTCGCCCGGTGCGCGTGAAGTCGGTCGAGCAACAAGCTCTACAGGGCCTGCACCGCATCCGCTCGCTCTGGATGGGCACGCGCACCTCGCGCATCAACGCCCTGCGCGGCTTCTGTCGCGAGTTCGGCATCACCATCGCACAAGGCGCGCGCACTGGTGTGGAGACGATCAGTCGGGTGCTGGCCGACCCGCGCTCGGCCGTGCCCGAGCTGATCCGCCACACCGCCTCGATGCTGCTCGAAGAGATCCGCCTGCTGGAGACGCGCATCGCCCAGGTCGAGCGCGAGCTGGCCAGCGTGGCTCGCGACAGCCCGGCCTGCACGCTGCTGTTGTCGGTGCCAGGCATTGGACTGCTCACAGCCACCGCCCTGGTGGCCGCCACCTCGGGCGATGTGACGCACTTCCAGGACGCACGCCACTTCTCCAGCTGGTTTGGCCTGACGCCCCGCGAGTACAGCTCGGGCTCCAGTCGTTACTTGGGCCGCATCTCCAAGAAGGGGGATCGCTACCTGCGCATGCTGCTCACGCACGGCGCACGCAGTGTGCTGCGAGCGGCCAAGGTGGCGCAAGGGGCGGGCAAGGAGTTACAGGGCGTGCGCCGCTGGGCTCTGGATGTGCAGGCGAGAAGCAACCACAACAAGGCGACCTGCGCGCTGGCCAACAAGCTGGCGCGCATTTGCTACGCCACGCTGCGCGATCACAAACCGTTCGATGAAGCAGCTCGGCTGAACAGGAAAGAGAGGCGCCAGAGCTTTGCGATGCCCGACTGAACCGGTACAGCCGTTCAGCACGCCAGACCAGCAATTCCTTCACCACTTGCGACGAGTTTGATCGACCATCATGGCCAATCGGGTTCCTCCCACACCGCACTACGCCGATAACTCTTCCGGCAGCTTGCCTGCCGCTTGTAACGTGTGGCGACGCGGTGACGCAGATTCCATGTCGGCACGGACCACCACAGAGTCCACGACAGATGCCCGATATACGACTGCAGGTTTTTTACCCCTTGGTCCCCAATCGGTCAGGCTCTTGCTGTTGTGGGGGAGTCCATATATGATAGGTTAGGGCACATTTCGGTTTTTCTGAATCTCATCAATGGTTGGCGCGCGAAACGACAGCGATTCCCTCTTGAGGAGACTTTCGTATGGTTCACGTTCCAACTCAGTTGTAAGCGCGCTGCACAGTTGATCGAACTCCGCGATGACCCAAGAGTGCGACTTCTGGACCAGCAATTTGAGGTTACTGTAATTTTCCTGCGTTAGAGTTTCAATTATCGCAGCGAAGCAGACAATTTTCTCTATTTTGTAGCTTTTCGTCTCGCTGTTCAGGATTGCGCCAGGGAGGCTCTGGGCATACGAATTTTCGTCATGAACGAAATGCTTGTTTCTAAGGTCCTTGAAATACTCAAAGGCCATTGACACTTCGGGCAGCTCTCCCTTCAGAATTTTCACTGATGAGAGCTGAAAACGGGCGCCTGAGTCACCGAAGCACTTCATAAAGTGTACGATGGCGGATCGCCAGAGTGCCTCTCGAATGACGAATGGCTCTTCAGGTGAAACGTTTATGGCATCTAGGCAACTATCGGCAAACTCTAGGTCATCCTTGTGGAGGGCTAGGTCAGCCAAACGTTTGGAGCGCCACCCTTCAACAGCAATTACCTTCACTGCGTCGGGAAACCCCTCAATGTGAAGGCCAGATTCCTGTTGTGATATCTCGAAGTGTTCCATTGTGCCCTAAGGATCATGTCCAAAACAAACTCTCGAACAAAATTTGAGTTGGCGTTTGCCACATGTTGAAGAATTCGGCTGGTTTTTCGCTCTGTGTATCAGACCATCAGGGAGAGCAAGGGTTTTGAACACCTTCCTTAGGCAATAATTTTTTTCTTTGCAGTGTCAAATTCTTCTTGAGAAATAGTTCCGTCCTTTAGTAATTTTTGAAGACGCTCTATTTCTTCAGCAATGCCAACTCCCGAATTTGCCGTAGCCCTCTTCGAGCGGTTGGCCAAGCTAACAAATGCCGGGGAAAAATTCATTTTTAATATGGCTGGTTCCATTTCTGTGGTGTGCAGATAGATTTCACCAGTTTTGGAGAGCACTCTGATGAAAGTGTTGGTCGAACTCTTTGTAGTTGCCGCATTGATGATGCTTGCTGCTACAGCACCTTTCAAAAAACCTTCAAGCCCAAAGCCGCCACCAACAACTCCTGCACTAGTAGTCACGGTGCCTGGGCCAGATATTTCAAGTTCATTAATTCCATCGAAATTTATCTCTATTCTCTCAAGCGTTTCTTTCTTTAAAATAATGAGAGATGAAGCACTTATTCCAAGATTGATGGGTTGATTTTTTACAAATGTATATCCGGAGCCTCCGATGATTTTTGCGGATAGTGGTCCAAAAGCAAAATCTGATTGTGCCTTCTCAATTTCTCCATTAATTTTATTTTGTTTTTCTGCTTGTTCTTTGTGCACTTTTTGCTCCTGCATTTCTCGTCGATTCTTTGCTTGATTCATTTTATAAAGCAAAATACAAAAAATTGCAGGAATGATGATGCTGAGCGATTCTTCAATCACTCCATCCGCCTCTGAGAAAGAGCGTAGCCCAAATATGATGGAAATTATGGCTGCTGCTATGTACAAGATATATCCTTTAAAAAATAAATAAGATAATTTAAATTCAATAATACAATTTATGATTCTTAGATGAAAATAATGGAATTCGTTATTCGTGGTGCATCACGGCACACATTAATTGAAAATTCCCATATTGCAACGCCTGACCGATTTTGTTAGTTTGGAAGACCTGTTCCCTCGGCTCTAATTTCACTTTCTCTGCTAACGTAATGTAGACCGCACCAACTCGCAGGCTATATCCGGCGCTTGCGGTCTAAATTGGCACGCAGAAAACGCTGCACGGGGCTTGTAGCCTAGGAAAGGTCTGCAAAAGTCCACCACCTGAGCCCCTCGGACGTTGAACACCCATGAAGCAAATGAGCCTTGCAACAAGCGGATTTGAACTTGCCCCCAAGAGG
>JGI26523J50269_1000855_pt1 | contig 15253 bp, 18 predicted proteins | sample ThiBio_inoc_biof_FD_50269 | JGI IMG/M metagenome (IMG submission 50269) | reverse complement strand
TCATAATTTCCGTCATTATCTATACGATCAATTGATAGGTTATCCGCATACCCATTATTCATAGCCCAGTTATGGAAATTGTGAAATCCGTTTTCAAGATTATCCCATTCTTTGCAAATATTGATTCCGCGACCACCATAACGTTGATAAGCCCTATCACTTCTGCTGTGACAACGCCGCCGCATTTTTCTCCATATCTCATAAATTCGGCTCCCAAACATGCCGTGCCTATAATTCCGAGCAGCCATTCTTTCGGAGACTTTACACCCGCAAGATTGGGTTGCTCCAGTTCTCAATAAATAGCTTTCAACTACGGTATTTCAATCCACGCTCCCGCACGGGGAGCGACTTTGTACGGACGCAAGATTGCGGGTGTCATCGAAATTTCAATCCACGCTCCCGCACGGGGAGCGACGGTTAAATCAACGACCATTTTTTCTACAATTCCAATTTCAATCCACGCTCCCGCACGGGGAGCGACCAGCACCGCTGCCCCACCCGCCACCAACCAAAGATTTCAATCCACGCTCCCGCACGGGGAGCGACCAGATAGACCAAGCATATCAGCTGCCCAATCTGATTTCAATCCACGCTCCCGCACGGGGAGCGACGTCAAGCGGGTATGTCCGATTACGCCGCTCTTTGATTTCAATCCACGCTCCCGCACGGGGAGCGACCCGTTCGTCCCGTCACACAGTTGCCATCCGTCCGATTTCAATCCACGCTCCCGCACGGGGAGCGACTGACGGCATTGGCGCTGGCGTCAGTCTTCTTGATATTTCAATCCACGCTCCCGCACGGGGAGCGACCTGTGGCGGCCAATGCATCACCACGTACCCGTAATTTCAATCCACGCTCCCGCACGGGGAGCGACTCGTTTCCGCCCCCCGCTACATTCCAGCGCATCGATTTCAATCCACGCTCCCGCACGGGGAGCGACATGTGACAATGTTCCATCTTTCAAGACTAAGCTATTTCAATCCACGCTCCCGCACGGGGAGCGACAAGCGAGGACTAATGGAAACCTGCTACTACTGCGATTTCAATCCACGCTCCCGCACGGGGAGCGACATCAGTGAAAAACTAAATGATTACTCCTTGTTAATTTCAATCCACGCTCCCGCACGGGGAGCGACCGATGCTGGGTGATCAAAAGAGCGGACGTAACATCATTTCAATCCACGCTCCCGCACGGGGAGCGACATTCAGAGCTTTAATTAACCAATCAACTACCATCTATTTCAATCCACGCTCCCGCACGGGGAGCGACCCCCGTTCCCAACCTTTATACGACAATACTGAAATTTCAATCCACGCTCCCGCACGGGGAGCGACATCGCCTTCGCGTTTTTGCCTTTTGCGACAGTCATTTCAATCCACGCTCCCGCACGGGGAGCGACGCCGGCCACTGGGACTGTGACGCCCTGGTATGAATTTCAATCCACGCTCCCGCACGGGGAGCGACCGGTTCGCTGGTTCCGCGCTCGACGGCAAGCTGAAATTTCAATCCACGCTCCCGCACGGGGAGCGACTTACGGGATGGATGGATCTGGGGGCGTATCCTTAATTTCAATCCACGCTCCCGCACGGGGAGCGACTTGAGCGCCATCTCCAGGTCGCCCTGCTGGATGCGATTTCAATCCACGCTCCCGCACGGGGAGCGACTTTCCACGGGTTGCTCTAAATAACCAGGCGGCCAATTTCAATCCACGCTCCCGCACGGGGAGCGACCAGGTACGTCGAATTTGTGAAAGCTGGATGTGAATTTCAATCCACGCTCCCGCACGGGGAGCGACTTTTTACGGTAGATGATCCGGTAAAAATCATCGGATTTCAATCCACGCTCCCGCACGGGGAGCGACTGCCTTTGGTCATTAATCAGTTCTTCATTTACAGATTTCAATCCACGCTCCCGCACGGGGAGCGACAATATTCAGCCCATGAATGGCTGTATCGCATTCAATTTCAATCCACGCTCCCGCACGGGGAGCGACTGTTTGCCTGAATATTAGTAATATTACGACCGTAATTTCAATCCACGCTCCCGCACGGGGAGCGACACGCAGCAGTATGGTTCGGTGGCTGATTCTCAACATTTCAATCCACGCTCCCGCACGGGGAGCGACTGAAGAGAGAGGGATTGTAAGCCTATGAGCATAAATTTCAATCCACGCTCCCGCACGGGGAGCGACTTTCGGATCAACATTTGACGGAGAGAACTTAACATTTCAATCCACGCTCCCGCACGGGGAGCGACGTAACCACTCCGCTCATATCGCCTCCATCCTTAATTTCAATCCACGCTCCCGCACGGGGAGCGACAAGCTCGCCCTCCTCATCGATCGCGATCAGGACATTTCAATCCACGCTCCCGCACGGGGAGCGACTTGTTCGTGTTCCTGTATCAGCATTGCCCCAATATTTCAATCCACGCTCCCGCACGGGGAGCGACAAATCAATGGGCAGTCATTCACTCCGGATCTGATATTTCAATCCACGCTCCCGCACGGGGAGCGACCATCCCACACCAGTTGATCGGGAAGCGTGTAAAACTATTTCAATCCACGCTCCCGCACGGGGAGCGACTTAAAAATCGAATTTGATGCTGCCAGGAAAATTAATTTCAATCCACGCTCCCGCACGGGGAGCGACTGCGGGCGGTGGAAACGGCATTTCTGGGCGTAAAATTTCAATCCACGCTCCCGCACGGGGAGCGACATCAATCAAGGGAAGGGAAAATTTATATGAAGAAATTTCAATCCACGCTCCCGCACGGGGAGCGACAGATCGAGGTTATGAGGTGAGCATGGATGATGACATTTCAATCCACGCTCCCGCACGGGGAGCGACTGAGGGCAAGATCACCAAAGTCTGGCTTCCCAGATTTCAATCCACGCTCCCGCACGGGGAGCGACGGGTCTTTTTGGAGACCGTTTTCATGTTGGCCATATTTCAATCCACGCTCCCGCACGGGGAGCGACTTTTAGAGAGCCGCGCGCCGACGCTGACGGCCGTATTTCAATCCACGCTCCCGCACGGGGAGCGACATGCCAACAGCCGGGCGCTGACGGTGGCGGAAGTATTTCAATCCACGCTCCCGCACGGGGAGCGACCTGCGCGATCTTGGGGTTCTGCTGGATGCCAAACATTTCAATCCACGCTCCCGCACGGGGAGCGACGTAGGCAACCAATCTGCCTGTGTCGTGTGTGGCTATTTCAATCCACGCTCCCGCACGGGGAGCGACAACAGATGGTGTGCCGTCCATTTCCTCTACGGTCATTTCAATCCACGCTCCCGCACGGGGAGCGACTCTGCCGTTTGCTAAATTTCCGGTTGCCGTTCAGGATTTCAATCCACGCTCCCGCACGGGGAGCGACTTCAACCCCCCAAACTGTCCCTACCTCGGATGTCATTTCAATCCACGCTCCCGCACGGGGAGCGACGTTTAGTCGGAAGCCAGGCATAGGAGGGATATGGATTTCAATCCACGCTCCCGCACGGGGAGCGACGGTTGATCCATTTAATTTGAAAGAGTGGATCAAAATTTCAATCCACGCTCCCGCACGGGGAGCGACAAAAATCTGATTCTGGGGACCACGACCGGAACAAATTTCAATCCACGCTCCCGCACGGGGAGCGACGATTCCGCGCCTGGATTACTCGCTGGGCGGGGTATTTCAATCCACGCTCCCGCACGGGGAGCGACTCACCAGGGACCGCGATGTCACCGCATCGTCCTATTTCAATCCACGCTCCCGCACGGGGAGCGACCGCACCCAGGTACAATGTTCATGATTGAGGTTCCATTTCAATCCACGCTCCCGCACGGGGAGCGACTGATTGCTTCCATGACTGCCGCCTTACGATTCTACATTTCAATCCACGCTCTCGCACGGGGAGCGACAAACTGGAAGGGTACACACTGGATTACCAGTATATTTCAATCCACGCTCCCGCACGGGGAGCGACTGTGGATTTCGATTCCGGCATAATCTTCTTAATATTTCAATCCACGCTCCCGCACGGGGAGCGACCAGTTCGCCGGTAATCATCAGATATGACCACTTTATTTCAATCCACGCTCCCGCACGGGGAGCGACGACAGCGATTATGAGGATGCAATCATTCGGTTGGATTTCAATCCACGCTCCCGCACGGGGAGCGACCAACCGGAAATTATCTCTATAATGTTGGTTGGAATTTCAATCCACGCTCCCGCACGGGGAGCGACTTGACATGTTTGCCTTCTTTCTATTGGTCGTTTTATTTCAATCCACGCTCCCGCACGGGGAGCGACTTCCAACCACCATGTAATACTTTTCCACTTTCAATTTCAATCCACGCTCCCGCACGGGGAGCGACCTTACAGAGTGTGGTTGTCTCAAAAGCAAAGGGAATTTCAATCCACGCTCCCGCACGGGGAGCGACGGGTGATGTAGGTACAAAGTATGTGTGTAGACTTATTTCAATCCACGCTCCCGCACGGGGAGCGACATTGGTGCTCCTGGTGGTGACGAAGATGCTGTTGATTTCAATCCACGCTCCCGCACGGGGAGCGACTTTAGATCAGGGTATTCCACTTCCAGATGGATCAATTTCAATCCACGCTCCCGCACGGGGAGCGACCCCTAAGTTTGTACCACAAATTCCCACATATATTAATTTCAATCCACGCTCCCGCACGGGGAGCGACCGATAGCTAATGCATCCCAGTATATAGGCTCTAATTTCAATCCACGCTCCCGCACGGGGAGCGACTAGCGTCTGGGAGGATACTAATACTATTCATTTATTTCAATCCACGCTCCCGCACGGGGAGCGACGCCAACGTAGAAAATTTGGAAACTTACCCAGCCATTTCAATCCACGCTCCCGCACGGGGAGCGACGTGTTGAAGCGTCATTAGCTTATCCTGTTTACAATTTCAATCCACGCTCCCGCACGGGGAGCGACTAGTTACTACGTGTCAGCAAGGTGTCAGCAAGTAATTTCAATCCACGCTCCCGCACGGGGAGCGACATACTACCCAATAAAACAACGTAAAAATAATGTAATTTCAATCCACGCTCCCGCACGGGGAGCGACTAAAGCCTCAAGCTTTTTTTGAGGCATTAGATTAATTTCAATCCACGCTCCCGCACGGGGAGCGACCTTCTTATAATCCATTTTTATCCTCCTATATTATATTTCAATCCACGCTCCCGCACGGGGAGCGACCAGACCACACCATCTTAGATATACTTCTATGGCAATTTCAATCCACGCTCCCGCACGGGGAGCGACTGGCGATTCCACCCACACCTGGGTGTCCCCAGTAATTTCAATCCACGCTCCCGCACGGGGAGCGACCATAAGATCATCGCCATAATTGATTGAGGGGGAGATTTCAATCCACGCTCCCGCACGGGGAGCGACGCTAAAGCCGTTGAACAGGGGTATGAAATACCAATTTCAATCCACGCTCCCGCACGGGGAGCGACTTTCCACACCGACTTTTTCAAATAGATTATTAGCTATTTCAATCCACGCTCCCGCACGGGGAGCGACATTATGGTTAAATGTGCTGAACAAATCTACAAAGATTTCAATCCACGCTCCCGCACGGGGAGCGACTATACATAGGTGCTATATGTAAGCATAATTGTGCATTTCAATCCACGCTCCCGCACGGGGAGCGACCTGACCCACTACCATTACAGCACTAGATAAACTTATTTCAATCCACGCTCCCGCACGGGGAGCGACGTTTAGTACGATCATAGGGCATTTTTGTTTCTTCATTTCAATCCACGCTCCCGCACGGGGAGCGACCATCCCTATTAAAAACACAAAGATCAAGAGTAGAATTTCAATCCACGCTCCCGCACGGGGAGCGACGCACTCGCCGGAATACCCCGCCGTTGTCGTCTATATTTCAATCCACGCTCCCGCACGGGGAGCGACAAACCACAAACCTATTAAATCAGGAGATCAAATATTTCAATCCACGCTCCCGCACGGGGAGCGACCTGCCGGCTTGGACTCCAAGTATCACAGGACACCCATTTCAATCCACGCTCCCGCACGGGGAGCGACCGACAAAACGGGTCGGTCTGATGAGAGAAACCAAATTTCAATCCACGCTCCCGCACGGGGAGCGACAACGCCCGCATCACGCAAGCACTTGATACATACATTTCAATCCACGCTCCCGCACGGGGAGCGACTGCCATGCTTGGGATCGATGCTTTTGAGCAAATATTTCAATCCACGCTCCCGCACGGGGAGCGACAATGTATCGAATTTCTTCTGTTAGTGGATCTTGTATTTCAATCCACGCTCCCGCACGGGGAGCGACGCGTGATGGGGGCATCTTCTTCCGCTGGTCCGGAATTTCAATCCACGCTCCCGCACGGGGAGCGACCTAGGGTCAAACCTGCCTTGTAAGGCATCGAAAATTTCAATCCACGCTCCCGCACGGGGAGCGACTAAAGCTCATATGAAAGGATTATAAAATGATAAATTTCAATCCACGCTCCCGCACGGGGAGCGACAAGGTAATGACTTCTCAGTATATGCTGGAGACAATTTCAATCCACGCTCCCGCACGGGGAGCGACTCCTGGGGATAACTTTTTATTACAGATGTTAAGATTTCAATCCACGCTCCCGCACGGGGAGCGACTACCGATGAGGGCGAGTGTGAAGTCATACTTTGATTTCAATCCACGCTCCCGCACGGGGAGCGACCATAAGATCATCGCTATAATTGATTGAGCGAGAAATTTCAATCCACGCTCCCGCACGGGGAGCGACATCATCGCCATAATTGATTGATTGAGGAGGTGACATTTCAATCCACGCTCCCGCACGGGGAGCGACAAGTTCGCTTCTCTACAATATACGTGGGATGGTATTTCAATCCACGCTCCCGCACGGGGAGCGACTGTTGACACCATCCACGAACTGCCAGACGCAGCCATTTCAATCCACGCTCCCGCACGGGGAGCGACTCTTGCGGCAGTACGTCGGGGAGCGGGATTGTCTATTTCAATCCACGCTCCCGCACGGGGAGCGACTGCTTCAATATGCTCGACGCTTCTACGACCTTGCATTTCAATCCACGCTCCCGCACGGGGAGCGACTTACCAAACATGCTCCGTTGCGACTCTTCTCGCCTATTTCAATCCACGCTCCCGCACGGGGAGCGACTTTTGCTCATGGCAATCTTACGCTTTCAGCCAGCAATTTCAATCCACGCTCCCGCACGGGGAGCGACTTACCGCCATCAACGACTACGATGCGAGCAATAATTTCAATCCACGCTCCCGCACGGGGAGCGACCCGATTTGATGAAAATGTTTGGAGTAAGCTCCGAAATTTCAATCCACGCTCCCGCACGGGGAGCGACATTGCTCAATGCGGTCACATACATAATTGCTTATATTTCAATCCACGCTCCCGCACGGGGAGCGACATAGCCTGTTCCATTGTTTGTCGCCCATGTTCTATTTCAATCCACGCTCCCGCACGGGGAGCGACGTGTGTGCGGCAAGTATGGCATCTGCTGGATGACATTTCAATCCACGCTCCCGCACGGGGAGCGACCACATCGAAAGATCTTTAGCAAACGTGACTTGGGATTTCAATCCACGCTCCCGCACGGGGAGCGACTCTTTTGTGCCATTGCGATAATACTTCACTCGTCATTTCAATCCACGCTCCCGCACGGGGAGCGACAAGCGGCTCAAAGCTCAAAGTCTAAAGTTAAAAGATTTCAATCCACGCTCCCGCACGGGGAGCGACTTTATTACATGGGCGAGAATAAATGGGGAATGAATTTCAATCCACGCTCCCGCACGGGGAGCGACATCGTGTCCCGGCCATGGTTTTTTCAACGTTCGTATTTCAATCCACGCTCCCGCACGGGGAGCGACTAACTGCACCTAGCGCAGTAGGATGAGTCAACAGATTTCAATCCACGCTCCCGCACGGGGAGCGACGATGTGCAAATTCCAAATTTTCCGAATGCAACAAATTTCAATCCACGCTCCCGCACGGGGAGCGACGCCGTGTCCCCCTCTGCAATGCTCACACTTACATTTCAATCCACGCTCCCGCACGGGGAGCGACTCGCACCCACGATCTCACGGATATGAGTTCAATTATTTCAATCCACGCTCCCGCACGGGGAGCGACGTGTTTGTTTTGCTCCCCGCGCGGTCTCTTTACGATTTCAATCCACGCTCCCGCACGGGGAGCGACGCGCGGTGGCAAAGTTTATTTATACCGCTGCCGATTTCAATCCACGCTCCCGCACGGGGAGCGACCCCCCACGGATCTGCACAACGTGGATCGATTCGTAATTTCAATCCACGCTCCCGCACGGGGAGCGACTTCCGCCGTATCGCCAGCCAGAATATCCAGCGGATTTCAATCCACGCTCCCGCACGGGGAGCGACGGGATCCGTCATTCAGCGGGATCACATTATCGATATTTCAATCCACGCTCCCGCACGGGGAGCGACTTTGTGGTCTTGGATTCTGCCTAATTCCTCCGCATTTCAATCCACGCTCCCGCACGGGGAGCGACTACCACGCAGGCGGATTGGGATCCGGTTACAGCGATTTCAATCCACGCTCCCGCACGGGGAGCGACATACTCATTGGCCAGGATGATCTGGTCGCAGAAATTTCAATCCACGCTCCCGCACGGGGAGCGACACAGTAACGATTGGTGCGAGCGGTGCTAACAAAATTTCAATCCACGCTCCCGCACGGGGAGCGACCAGCAGCAGCCCACTCCCCCCAGCTTTTGAAATGATTTCAATCCACGCTCCCGCACGGGGAGCGACGTGCGATGCATGTGGCTGCTTACCTGGGCGCCAGATTTCAATCCACGCTCCCGCACGGGGAGCGACGACATATACCCGCGATGCTCCAGTATTTGGTTCAATTTCAATCCACGCTCCCGCACGGGGAGCGACACGGAGATACCGGGAGCGCGTATAACCAGTGCAAAATTTCAATCCACGCTCCCGCACGGGGAGCGACTCAATGGTCAGCATGGCATCATAGCGCCCATCCAATTTCAATCCACGCTCCCGCACGGGGAGCGACAAATCACGACGTAAACTTTCAGGGGTGTTAGCATTTCAATCCACGCTCCCGCACGGGGAGCGACGGCTGCCAAGATGGAAGTAATACAACCGATTTATATTTCAATCCACGCTCCCGCACGGGGAGCGACGCTTTTGAACAATTTAACGGCGATTGGGTTTGGGAATTTCAATCCACGCTCCCGCACGGGGAGCGACCGCGTACGTGGCTGTCGGTGGTCGCCTTCTCAAAATTTCAATCCACGCTCCCGCACGGGGAGCGACGTGCATCATGTCGCAATTCAACGAACCGTAGAAATTTCAATCCACGCTCCCGCACGGGGAGCGACCAGTGATCGCGATGGACATCTCAAGCCGTTTAAAATTTCAATCCACGCTCCCGCACGGGGAGCGACGTAATCGCATTTGGATTGTGGTATTGTATATTCATTTCAATCCACGCTCCCGCACGGGGAGCGACTCGCTGGTCTCCATGCTGAAATATCCGCACTGTTATTTCAATCCACGCTCCCGCACGGGGAGCGACTGTAGACGGAATGATTGATCAGGGATATTCAGAATTTCAATCCACGCTCCCGCACGGGGAGCGACATTCTTATGCTGGGTAGTGATTGATCTGCCAAAGATTTCAATCCACGCTCCCGCACGGGGAGCGACCGGCATTAGCATGGAGTGGTAAAACAGACGAAGATTTCAATCCACGCTCCCGCACGGGGAGCGACTTCTTTGGCTTATCAACCCAGTTTGAGATTATCATTTCAATCCACGCTCCCGCACGGGGAGCGACCTTGTCGCTTTTCTCACCGGCACCGCGTACGCTTATTTCAATCCACGCTCCCGCACGGGGAGCGACGCTGATTTTTGGGCTGGATTTGCAACACGTACAGATTTCAATCCACGCTCCCGCACGGGGAGCGACGCGTAACATCATTAGCTTTCGGTTCAGCTCATAGTATTTCAATCCACGCTCCCGCACGGGGAGCGACTGTACAGTATGAAAGTCGCTGGTCTCCATGCTGATTTCAATCCACGCTCCCGCACGGGGAGCGACTACGCGCCGTTATCCGTTTAGGCTTTGCGTTACCATTTCAATCCACGCTCCCGCACGGGGAGCGACTCTCAACATGGCAGCCGCGCAGGTATGGGATGAATTTCAATCCACGCTCCCGCACGGGGAGCGACTAATCCACCGACAACAGGGCTTGAATATCGGTATATTTCAATCCACGCTCCCGCACGGGGAGCGACATATACGATTACGTTTCCAGACACAGGAACAACCATTTCAATCCACGCTCCCGCACGGGGAGCGACAAGAGAATCAGGATTATGATAATTTGGATTATGAATTTCAATCCACGCTCCCGCACGGGGAGCGACTTGACGAAGCGCCAGGCGCATTATGGACACGTGATTTCAATCCACGCTCCCGCACGGGGAGCGACGGGCAAGCAGCCGCTCCTTCTCTTTCAGCGGTTCATTTCAATCCACGCTCCCGCACGGGGAGCGACCTTCGCGCGCAAGAATTTTTTCCAAGTCTAATTATTTCAATCCACGCTCCCGCACGGGGAGCGACACGGCATTAGCATGGAGTGGTAAAACAGACGAAGATTTCAATCCACGCTCCCGCACGGGGAGCGACGCTAATCCATCCGTTGTGTTTGATTACTCGGATATTTCAATCCACGCTCCCGCACGGGGAGCGACACGATGACGTAAACGAACTTGCAGAGGAACTTAAATTTCAATCCACGCTCCCGCACGGGGAGCGACTAATATTTTACTGCTTGGCAAGGGTAATCACGAATTTCAATCCACGCTCCCGCACGGGGAGCGACTACATTGATGCCAAATCATATCCTGTCAATGATATTTCAATCCACGCTCCCGCACGGGGAGCGACTGCCGGTCGCCCCGTTTGTCTGCATGGTGTGAATATTTCAATCCACGCTCCCGCACGGGGAGCGACCAAAAGACGCATCATTATCAGGGGCAATCGACCTATTTCAATCCACGCTCCCGCACGGGGAGCGACCCCAAAAGGTTGGGAATGTTACTGCAACTTTTTCATTTCAATCCACGCTCCCGCACGGGGAGCGACTTCACCCGCCCAATTTTCTAATTTATGCGATGGTATTTCAATCCACGCTCCCGCACGGGGAGCGACGCTTGCTATTGATCTCAAAGCATCCTGAATACCCCATTTCAATCCACGCTCCCGCACGGGGAGCGACCCGGTAATGGTTCACCGCTTTACACGTTGCTACAATTTCAATCCACGCTCCCGCACGGGGAGCGACTGGTAAAAATGCTGATGTGGTGTATGAGTGGGCATTTCAATCCACGCTCCCGCACGGGGAGCGACCAGCACCATCCCCAACCTCCTGGCTGGTGGCGGTATTTCAATCCACGCTCCCGCACGGGGAGCGACTATTGACAATTTTTGCAGATACGTTTCATAAAAATTTCAATCCACGCTCCCGCACGGGGAGCGACTGTACGAGTTCAGGCGTGGCGTTGAGCTAAGAGAATTTCAATCCACGCTCCCGCACGGGGAGCGACTCAGATATGCATGCAGTTCCTGATTTTACGCATATTTCAATCCACGCTCCCGCACGGGGAGCGACAGCAAAATTATACCAAATCTGGTTGTATTCTTAATATTTATTCGATTATTAAGGTTCTTTATTCTAATTTACGCTAATTTATTTTGCAAATGGTCCTTTTCCCTCGAAATTCGGGCTTTTTTGCCTGCGAAGCAACAGCTGAAAACATGTTCACTTTCGGTTCGCAATTAAGCAATGATGACCCCTTCCAAATCAAGGGAAGGTTTCGCACCAACATGCTCCACTCTTTTCTTCCACTCATTCCCCAAATTGTAGAAGCGCACGCTGTCTTTCTCTTTGTCCATCATATCAACAATTTGACTTTGTAGCAAGCGATATTGAGCAGGCTCTACCAGACACTCAAAAACAGAATTCTGCACTCGTTGCCCATAATTTTGACAAACCTTGGCTACCTTCCGTAATCTCTTTTTTCCTGCTTTTGTTTCTGTATTGACATCATAAGTTACCAACAACAGCATGAAATCCTCCTAACTCCAGAAAAAGGGTGGATAACTATCCAGATCGCCGCGCAGAAACCTAGCCAGTAACATCGCCTGCGCATGAATGATGAGACCGAAGTCAATTCTTTCTTTCAAATATGGGTGCAGGATTGTTTCTTTCTTCCTTTCCTGCCATACTTTTAAAACACTTTTACGAGTATCATCATCCATTAATACGCCCCCGCTTTCTTTTCTTACAAACCCCTTGCCATTGATTTGTTTAAGGTTAACCATGGAAAGCGCCACCCGATCTGCAAATACAGGTCGCAGCTCTTCCATCAGATCCAATGCCAATGAGGGTCTTCCAGGGCGATCCTGATGCAAAAAGCCAACATATGGATCCAATCCAACCGCCTCCAGTGCAGACACAGCCTCATTGGTTAACATGGAATACAGAAAAGAGAGCAGCGCGTTCATGTTATCCAATGGCGGGCGGCGTGACCGTTCCAAAAAGAAAAAATCCTTCTTTTGATGCAAGATAAGCTGATCGAACACACCAAAATAGGTGCGCGCAGCACTTCCTTCCAAACCCAGCAAATCATTTAAATCATCGCATTCTACAATCACCGTCAGCGAGTCTTTTAACAATTTCGATGCATTTCTAATCTTTTCTACATCCAGCACAATGGCGTGGTCACGGATGGAGCGCTCCAGAACTTTGCGGCAGTTATACACTTTTCCCAATAGAAATGATCGGGCAATCTCCATACTCGCCGGTCGGTTTTCTGAAATTTGGTATTGCGTCTTTCGCAATAAGACATTGCCTTTTGTTCTTCCTTGAATCCGCGCTTGAAAGCGTCCGTTCGGAGAGAGAAAGGTTAATCCGATGCTTCTTTCCGCACAGGCTGCCATCAGGGCAGGGCTGGCTCCCAGGTAATTGAAACAAATAATATTTTCAAGGTTATGGAGCGGCAAGCGCAAAGTGATTTCCTGATCCTTACGAATGATGATATTCTCACCATCCAGCGCCAGGTAGGATTCCGGCATGGTTACATACAGTACGTTCAGCAATTTCTTCATCAGTCACTCATTGACATGCTTAAAAATATAATCGCGAACATTGACACGCTCACTTTGCATGGTCGCCATGCAAAGATCGAAGAGCGAACATGATTTGCACATCTTCGAAGTTTTCACTTGGGGAGTATACCCACGAGAAAAATAGGTATGCATCTCCATGGAAATCTTTTCTACCAGATTGCGAAGTAGCAGGTCAAATTGAACCTGGGTACGGTGACGTGTTTTCCCATAATAAAGGTAACCAGCTGGGATATCGATCGCGAGCATTTCTTCCAGGCAAATAGCCTGAGCACATAACTGCGCCCGGTCCCAGGCTTCCTCTTTCTCTGAGCCACGTTTGTATTCAACGGGTATTGGCCTGTAGAAACCTTTTCTTCCAGGCAAGGCTACACCTTCTGAAACAGGCGTAAATTCAACGACGTCACAAATGCCATTAAATCCTAAGCGGTAGGAGGCAACCGGCATGGCCCGGGCGATAATCGTACCTTCACGTACTTCCGTGAAATAGGGATCATCAGCCCGGTCATGCATCAATTTGCCTTCGACTGTGTAGAGATTTTCCTGCCACTGTTGCTCAACGTAAATCAAGGCCCATTGCCGCCGGCAAAAAAGGAAGTGTTGAATACCGGATAATCCCAGTAGGTCTTCCTGTGAATATTCGGCCATTGTTAGATATACGGACTTAGAATCTCAATTGGCAAGTCTTTTAGTTCTTTGTGGGTGATTAAATAGTCATCTACCTTAGCAGGTTTTTCAATACCTTCTTTTAGTTTGATATTGATCGCGCGATGCACAACTGCAGAGGAATATTGTCCGTTGAGATTATTATGTTCCCACCAGAATAACCTGATTACTTCCATACTACCATCCGGACGGGCAGCCGAGGCATCATTTTCAAACAGAGTCAGTAACGCCTGTTTTAACTTTTCAGCATCCTCATCCGAATAACCTGTTTTGGATGCAAGTTGTGTATTGATGCTGCCATAAATGACATAGACTCCAAAATCGACACGGTGTTTCATTCCCATTGTATCTGACCCTTTTTTGTCGGGGTCCTTGCCAGTCTCCAGATTAACACTTTTCGTAATCTGCATGCTGGTAATATCAACCGGATGCAAACTTGTAGCTAGTTGAATGGAGACAGGCCCACGAATACCAATCGAAACTGAATCACTACCCTCGCTCTTTCCAAACGCAAAGACCTGGCCAAATGCCCGCACATCATACCATTTTTGACAGGCCGCCAATGCATAAGCCGGGCGATCCTTGGCAAGTTTTTTCAATTCCGAATCACCATCGGCACGATCTCTAAGACTGCGGAAGTCATCTACACGATTATCATCTGATTGAACAAATATTTGTTCACCCAGGTCTTGCAGGCGATTCCGCAGTTTGCGCTTGATACACACATCAGAGATTTCCCCGTACCCATCATAATTGGTCCTTGGACGGTTACCATCTAATGGGTCTCCATTGGGATTGGCATTCTTAACAGAAATAACGACTGCAAAATCAATTTTTTTACTCAGGCTTTCCATTTTCTATTCTCCTTTTTATTGAATTTCTAATTTTTCTTGTAATTTTTTTTCAATATTTGCTTTACGGTCTTCAATAAACACCTGGCGCTGATTATGAAAACCCAGCAGGTACTTTCCATTCAAGGCTTCGTTTTTGCTGTAATCCTCATAATCAAATTTTGCCATGATATCGCTTATCAAATCTTGATAGCGTACTCCCCATGGGCCGGCCTTGGCCATATAAGGAATTAAGCGTTTCCAGATAATTTCCCAGGTGCGGAAAGGGTTACGGGAAAACATATTCATATAACGGATAGCATTGGTTTGCCGATTTTCCCCTCTTTCATACGTTGACGATTCGATTTTATCGGCCACCGCTAACAAACGCCCAAACAAGTAATTGCGATCAGTAATAGTTTCATCAAGTGCCATCGAAATATTCTCCTTTTGGTAGAAATTTTTATTCACGGCGCAGGCAATGCTTAATACCTTCAGCCATTCGTAAGGTTCAA
>JGI26523J50269_1000811_pt1 | contig 15963 bp, 12 predicted proteins | sample ThiBio_inoc_biof_FD_50269 | JGI IMG/M metagenome (IMG submission 50269) | reverse complement strand
CGCTCGATCAGGAGACCCAGCGCCACGCACACCGGAATCGCCACCACCAGGCCCGACGCCAGCACCAGCACGCCCGGCAGACCAGGCGCCGCCAGCGCCAGGGCGCCGATCACGGACAGTGCCACCATCGCTCCCATCATGGTGATCTCGCCGTGGGCGAAATTGATGAGTTCGAGTATGCCGTACACCATGGTGTAGCCCAGCGCCACCAGCGCGTAGACGCTGCCGAGCACCAGGCCGTTGATGAGTTGTTGCAGGAAAATGTCCATCTATGCGCCTGCTGAGACCCGGTTGAATTCAGCTCAGCTTACTTGCCGCTTTGCACGGTTTCGAGCGTTTGCCACTTGCCATTCTTCACNTGATACAGCGTCACCGCACCGCCGGCGAGGTCACCCTTGGCATCGAAGCGAATGTGGCCGGTCACCCCTTGATAATCGGTCTTCGGCAGTTCAGCCAGATACTTGGCGGGGTCGCTGGAGTCGGCGCGTTTCATTGCGGCGATCAGCACATGCATGGCGTCGTAGGCATAGGGGGAATAATTCTGGATCTGACCGTATTTGGCTTCGAACTTGGCCTTGAACGCACTACCGCCCGGCATCGCGTCGAGCGGCAGGCCGGGGTTGGACGCCACCGCACCCTCGGCAGCGGCGCCGGCCAGTTCGATGAAATTGGGCGTCTGCGCACCATCGCCGCCGAGGAATTGCGCCTTCATGCCGAGCTGTTTCATCTGCTTGATCATGGGTGCGGCCTGCGGATCCATGCCGCCGAAGAACACCAGATCGGGCGATTTGCCCTTGATCGAAGTGAGGATCGCCATGAAGTCGGTCGAGCGGTCGGACGTATATTCGCGCGCCACCACATCGCCGCCNGCCGCCTTGGCCGCCTTCTCCACCTCGTCGGCCAGCCCCTGGCCGTAGGCGGTCCGGTCGTCGATGATGGCAATGCGTTTCGCGCCCAGTTTGGTCACCGCGTAGTCGCCCAGCACGGTTCCCTGCTGCGCATCGTTGGTCATCACACGGAAAGCCGTCTTGAACCCGGATGCCGTGTAGGCCACGGCAGTGGCCGACGGTGAAATCTGCGGAATGCCGTTGTCGGAATAAATCTTGGAAGCCGGGATCGTGGCGCCCGAATTGAGGTGGCCGATCACGCCGACCACGCCTTCGTCGACCAGCTTCTGCGCCACGGTGGTGGCGGTTTTGGGATCGGCCGCGTCATCCTCGCTGCGCATTTCGAGCACGACCTTCTTGCCGCCCAGCGTGAGCCCGGCGGCATTGATTTCATCCAGCGCCATGCGTGCGCCGTTTTCGTTGTCCTTGCCCAGATGCGCCTGCGGGCCGGTGAGGGGGGAGGCCTGGCCGATCAACACCACCTGGCTATCGCCATTCTGCTGCGGCTTGTCACCACATCCTGCGACCAGCACTGCCGCTGCCATCACCCAAGCCAGCCTTCGACCCGTCATCTTGGTCTTCCCCGCAATCAAACTGAAACGGGGAATTTATACCACAAAGCCAGCGGCGACCGGCTTTCCGGCTGCCCGGAAAGCAAAGGCCGGCGTAAACGCCGGCCTTTGCTTTCGATCTGAATCGGGTCGTCGAGAATTATTTCAGGGTCAGAATCCAGGAAACGATCTTCTCGGCGTCTTCGTTGCTGACCTGCGGGTTCGGCGGCATGGGAATCTGGCCCCAGACGCCCTTGCCGCCGGCTTTCACCTTGGCAACCAGGTGGGCTTTCGCACCCTTGTCGCCCGCATATTTCTTGGCGACATCCTTGTAGGCCGGGCCGACGATCTTCTTGTCCACGCCATGGCAGGACAAACAGGCATTCTTCTGCGCCAGGGCCATGGCCGCAGCCGGGTCATCCGCAGAGGCTACGCCGGACATCAACAGCAGCGCAGCAGACGCTGCGGTCATCATCAACTTGTTCATCATTATTCAGTCTCCGTGGAAGTCGGGTTGGGCGCGTTTGAGACATCTCGCGTCTGCAATATTAAGGGAAATCCCTTTCCACGCAAGGCAGGGGCTTGAGTATTTGCTACCAAGCCCCGGGGGTAAAGTTATTCGCGTTCGATCAGTTCGCGGTAAGCATGCCAGCTGGCATGTCCCAGCCACGGAAATATCACCGCCATCGCAATGAAGTCGGTCGCCATGCCGACCACGACCAGACCCGCGATCAACACGCCCCACAACAACATCACCGGGAAATTCAGCCGGGTCGCCATGAAACTGGTGACCAGTGCCGTGGCGAAATCGACCTTGCGGTGCAGCAGCATGGGCAGCGAGACCACGGAGAAGCTGAACACCATCAAGGCCAGCATGCCGCCGAACGCCAGGTAGGCCAGTACGAAATCGGTGTGCTGCTGCACCGCGGACAGGCTCAGCAGCTCGGTCAGGCCGCCGATGCCCGATCCGTTCAGGAACAGTCCGACCAGAATGGCCGAGATGCGCTCCCAGACGGAGAGCACGAACACCAGCGTCAGCGCAAACAACCCCAGCGAAGCGGGATTGGCGCGCCACGACAACAGGGGAACGAAGAGGCCCGGCAGCTTGTGGTGGTGTTCCAGGCGATGGCTCACACAATAAAACACCGTGGCCAGCACCGGCGCGATGAACAGGAAACCCGAGGTCAGCGCCATCGCCAGGTGCGGCTTGTCTTCCGCCGCATGCACCAGGCCGTATCCCAGCAGTGCAAACACCACGCCATAAAAGAGGCTCAGCGGCCATGCCTTGGCCATGTCCTGCGCGCCCGCACGCAGCCAGTGGAAAGGCTGCTCGAATGTCACGCTGCGGATTGCCGGCAGATTCATGTGCGCGGCCTGCGGATGAAAAACCGGGTGTTCAGTATGTGTGCTCATGCTTGCTCCTGATGACAGACAGACTGTTTGTTTGATAGCAGGCGGCGGCGCGGGTTCCTAATAGCAAATACTGATAAAGCCCTTATTCCAGCACGCTATCCAGGTCGACCACCGGCGGCTGGCAAGCGGTGCCGCTGCAGATCCAGGCCGTGGGACGATCGGGCGCCGGTTTCGCCAGCGCATCGGGCAGGGTCAGGCCGTTGGGCAGGGCCAGCATCAGGTCATGCGCGCCGAGATGCGGTGTCAACGCGTGCGTCCACGCCTGCAAGGCGGATGCCGGACCGCGCAGCAGGATCACGCGCGGCGGCACCAGGGATTCGTCGAGCACGGCCAACAACGTGGGGTACGCAATGGGCTGCTGGAGCAGATGGGCATGGAACACGTTCAGGCAGCGTGCGCTGGCATCGAGATAGCGCGCCTCGCCGAGCAGATGGCCCAGCCGCTGCAGGGCGAAGGCCGCCACGCCGTTGCCCGACGGCGTCGCGTTGTCGTAGCCGGGCTTGGGACGCGTGAGGAGCGCCTCGTGGTCATGGCTGGTGAAGAAGAAGCCGCCGGCTTCGGCATCCTCGAAATGTGCCAGCAGCGCATCGGCAAGCTCGCGCGCCCAGGCCATGTCGGCTTCGCGGTAGCCGGCCTGCAGGGTTTCCAGCAGCGCATCGAGCAGGAACGCGTAGTCGTCGAGATAGGCGTTCAATCGCGCCACGCCGTGCTTGGTGCTGGCGAGCAGACGTCCGTCGCGCCACACATTCCGATGCAGGAAATCGATCGCCTCCTGTGCCGCACCGATCCAGTCGGGACGCGCCATCACCCGCCCGGCATGCGCCAGCCCGGCGATCATCAGTGCGTTCCAGCTGGTGAGTTGCTTGTCGTCGCACCCGGGACGCACGCGCGTCTCGCGTGCGGCAAACAGCTTGGCCTGCGCATCCGCCAGCCGCGCCGCGGCAACTTCGTCGCCCAGGCCCAGCTCGGCCGCGACCTCGGCCAACGGGCGCGCCAGGACGGGATTCCAATGCGCATTCTCGAAATTGGGCGGCCCGTCGAAACCGTATACCGGCGCCGCCACGGCGTATTCCTCGGGCGTCAGCAGCGCGCGGACCTCATCAGGCGTCCATACGTAAAACCTGCCTTCATGGCCTTCGCTGTCGGCATCCAGCGCCGAATAGAACCCGCCCTGCGGGGCGTGCATTTCGCGCAGCAGCCAGCCGACGATGCCTTCCGCCGTGTCCCGGAACAGGGTCTCGCCGGTCAGCGCCCAGGCGTCGGCATACAGGTGCAACAGCGGGCCGTTGTCGTAGAGCATCTTTTCGAAGTGCGGGATGATCCACTGCTCGTCGACCGAGTAACGGCAGAACCCACCGCCGAGCTGGTCGACCACTCCGCCCGACGCCATCTTGCGTAGCGAGAACAGCGCCATCTCGCGCGCCTGCGCATTGCCGCGTTGCGCCGCGCCCTTACCTGGATTGGCTTGGCGCAGCAGGAAGAACAGTTCGCCGGGGCGCGGAAACTTGGGCGCGCGCGAAAAGCCGCCCCACACCGGATCGAAGGCCTGCGCAAGATCGCGCACGGCTTGCCCGAGCGGCGCATCGGTCAGCGCCTCATGCATGCCCACATCCGGCTGCTGCTGCGCGAGCGCGGCGCGTACCGCCTCGTTCTGCGCCAGCACTTCGCCGCGCCGTTCGTGCCAGGCGCGCGCGACGTTTTCCATCAGGTCGATGAAGCCGGGCAACTGGTAGCGCGGCGTCTTGGGAAAATAGGTGCCGGCGAAAAACGGCGTCTGGTCGGGCGTCAGAAACACCGTCAGCGGCCAGCCGCCGCCGCGCTGGGTCAAGAGCTGGTGCGCCGTCTGGTAGATCTGGTCGAGGTCGGGGCGCTCCTCGCGGTCGACCTTGATGTTGACGAACAGGCGGTTCATCACCGCCGCCACGTCCGCATCCTCGAAGCAGTCGTGCGCCATCACATGGCACCAGTGACAGGCCGAATAGCCGATCGACAGCAGGATGGGCTTGTCCTCGCGGCGTGATTTTTCCAGGGCTTCCTCGCCCCACGGGTACCAGTCGACCGGGTTGTCGGCGTGCTGCAGCAGGTAGGGACTGGGTTCGGTAGCAAGACGGTTGGGCATGGCGGCAGAGCCTCGCAGACTAATAGTTGATTAAATCAGTCAACAATTGTACGCTTGCTGCAATCCCGAACAAAAGCAGGAGCTCCCATGTCCCAGGAATTATTCGCAGCCGCCCAGTCGGGCGATACCGCCCAGATCAAAACCCTGCTCGAGGCCGGCGCCGATCACGCTGCTGTCGACGAAGCCGGCGAAACCGCATTGATGCACGCTGCCCACGGCGGCCATGTCGCCGCGGTGCAACTGCTGATCGCCGCCGGTGCCGACGTCAACGCCAAGTCGCCGCAAGGCTGGACGGCGCTNGCCAAGGCCGCGTACAACAGCGAAACCGAACGCGGCTACGTCGAGGTCATCGAAGTNCTGCACGAGGCGGGCGCCTCGCTCGACGAACGCATCTTCTTCGGCATCACGCCGCTGATGCTGGCGGCNGGCGGCGGCGACGCCCAGGTCGTGGAATGGCTGATCAACACCGGNGCCGACGTGCTCGCCGCCAACGAGGGTGGCCGCACCGCGCGCATGATGGCGGACGACAAGTTCTATGTGGATGTGATCAACCTGCTGCACGAAGCCGAGCAACAACTGGGTGTATCGGTAGACGGCTCGTGCTCGTCAACCCGGGGCGTGGCCAAACCNCAGGTCGTCAACCTGATGAAGCCGACCACGCACTGACGTGTGCGGGGCTGGCCGGGGCGCCTAGCGGTCCAGCCAGTCGATCAGGCCCTGCCACTGTTCCACGTCGCGCTCGGCGATGTGGTGCGGCAGGTCGAACAGGCTCTTGCCCTCGAACGCGGCGTTGACGTAATGCTGGGTGTTGCGCAGATGCGCCAGCACCGGCAGATCCTGCTGCGCCATGAACTGTTCCAGCGTGACGCCGGCGCGCGTGCGCGGATCCACGCGCATCCCCACCACACCGACAAAGGCATGGCCCTTGCGCACCGCCTTTTCGGCATGCAGCGCGGCGAGAAAATCCTGGCTGGCGCGAATGTCGAACAGCGACGGCGCGATCGGCACCGCCACCTTGTGCGCCAGTTTCAGCGCGCGTTCGAGGCTCTTTCCATGCAGCCCGGCGGGTGAATCGATCACCAGCCAGTCGCTGTCCGCCTTCTGGCCTTCGCGCATCAGTTCGATCTCCGGCAATGCCCCATCGCGCATCGCCAGCCACTGGGTGGCGGACTTCTGGCGGTCGAGATCGAGCAAGGCGACGCGTTGACCCTGCGCCGCCAGATAGCCGGCAAGGTTGGTCGACAACGTCGTCTTGCCGCTGCCGCCCTTGGGGTTGGCCACCAGAATCACGCGCATACCGCTTTCTCCCTTTGGTTACATCGCTTCCACGCTGTAGGTCACGGACATCGTATGCGTTTCGCCCGGCGCCACGGTGACGACATTGTCCATCGCGTTGGCCGATTCGACGCACACCATTTCGCGCCAGCCGGCACCGGATTTGCCCTTGCCCATGTCGCCCATCTTCTCGGCTTTCTCGGTCCACGGCGTCCACACGATGGTCGACTGCGAACCCGTCTTGGCGATGCGGATGCGGCGCTTGAGGCCGGCGTCGACGATCACGCAGTCGGCCGGCGTATTGACGTAGACGCGGTCGACCTCGCCATTGAAGGCAATCGCGCCGCTTTGTTTTTTGGTGGCGAAGTTGTCGACCTTGTCGTGGAACGTCGCTCCTTCCAGTCCGCCGACCTGAACCGCGCCGATATCGCTGATGTGGAAATAGGTATGCAGCGCTTCGCCGATCTTCACCGGCGCTGCGCCCGTATTGGTGGTGGCCAGATGCATCTCCAGCTTGTCGCCGACGATGACCGTCAGCGCCAGCCGCGTGGCATGCGGCCACTGTGCGCGGGTCTGGTCGTTCTCCACGAGTTGCAGGGTGATCTCGGTCTTGGCGTCGTTGCGCTTGCGGCTGCCGGTCACGGTCCACGGCACGGTGCGCGCGAAGCCGTGTGCGGGATAGCCGGATTCCGTGTCATGCGCGCCGAACCACGGCCAGCACACCGGCGCGCCGCCGCGGATGGATTTGCCCGGCGCGAACTTGGCGGCGTCGGACACCCACACTACCGGCGTGTGTTGCGACTTGGGACGGAAGCTGACCACGTGCGCGCCCTGCAAGCAGAGCGTCGCGCGGCCGCCGTGGTTGTCGATGTCGGCATACGTGAGCCCCCCCGCGCCAACGCGGAAGCTCAGCTGGCCGGGAATGGCGAAGCGCGCCAGCGGATCGGCATGCGCCTGCGCCTCGGTCGGATGTTCGACCAGGCTGACGTCGCGCACCGCGCCGAAGGCGGCCGAGGTCGCCATCGCCGCATAGGCGCGCAACGCAGGCGAGACCTCGCGCGCACGGTTGAGCGGCTTCCAGGCCTGCGCACCCTTGGCGTCCATCGCGGCACGGCGGCGTTCGAGTTCGGCGTCGCTCACCGCGACCTTGATCGTGCGATTGGGAATGTCGATTTCGATGCGATCACCCTCTTCCACCAGGCCGATGGCGCCGCCCTCGGCCGCTTCCGGCGAGGCGTGGCCGATCGACAGGCCCGAGGTGCCGCCGGAGAAGCGGCCATCGGTAATCAACGCACAGACCTTGCCGAGGCCCTTGGATTTCAGGTACGAGGTCGGGTACAGCATCTCCTGCATGCCGGGGCCGCCGCGCGGGCCTTCGTAGCGGATCACCACAACGTCGCCGGCGACGATGTGGTCACCGAGGATGGCATCGACCGCGGCATCCTGCGATTCGAACACGCGTGCCGGGCCGGAGAATTTGAGGATGTGCTCGTCGACACCCGCCGTCTTGACGATGCAACCGTCCAACGCGAGGTTGCCGTACAGCACGGCGAGACCGCCGTCCTTGGAGTAGGCATGCTCGATGTCGTGGATGCAGCCGTTGACGCGGTCGTCGTCCAGTTTGGCGAAGCGGCGGTCCTGCGAGAACGCGGTCTGCGTCGGCACGCCGCCGGGCGCGGCGCGGAAGTAATCCTTGACATCCTTGTTGCTGGTGCGGCGGATGTCGTAGACGTCGATCTGCTCGCCGAGCGATTTCATCAGCACGGTCGGCACCTCGCGATGCACCAGCCCGCCGCGCTCCAGCTCGCCGAGGATCGCCATCACGCCACCGGCGCGGTGCACGTCTTCCATGTGGTAGGTCTGGATCGACGGCGCGACCTTCGACAGGTGCGGCACGCGGCGGCTCATGCGGTCGATGTCGGCCATGGTGAAGTCCACCCCGGCCTCGTGTGCGGCGGCCAGCAGGTGCAGCACCGTATTGGTCGAGCCGCCCATCGCGATGTCGAGCGCGATGGCGTTCTCGAAGGCATCGAAGCTGGCGATGGCGCGCGGCAGCACGCGGGTGTCGCCGTCCTCGTAGTAGCGGCGCGCATTCTTCACGATCAGGCGGCCGGCGGCGAGGAACAAATTCCTGCGGTCGGCGTGGGTCGCCAGCAGCGAGCCGTTGCCGGGCAGACTCAGGCCCAGCGCCTCAGTCAGGCAGTTCATCGAGTTGGCGGTGAACATGCCGGAGCACGAACCGCAGGTCGGGCAGGCTGAGCGCTCCAGTTGTTCGACCTTCTCGTCGGAGAATTTCGCATCGGCGGCCGACACCATGGCGTCGACCAGGTCGAGCTTGATGGTCTGCTTGTCCCACACCACCTTGCCCGCCTCCATCGGCCCGCCGGAGACGAACACCGTGGGGATGTTGAGACGCAGCGCGGCGTTCAGCATGCCAGGCGTGATCTTGTCGCAGTTGGAGATGCACACCAGCGCGTCGGCGCAGTGCGCGTTGACCATGTATTCGACCGAGTCGGCGATGAGGTCGCGGCTCGGCAGCGAATACAGCATGCCGCCGTGGCCCATGGCGATGCCGTCGTCGACCGCGATGGTGTTGAATTCCTTGGCCACGCCGCCGGCCGCCTCGATCTCGCGCGCCACTAGCTGGCCCATGTCCTTGAGGTGCACGTGCCCCGGCACGAACTGGGTGAACGAGTTGGCGATCGCGATGATCGGCTTGTTGAAGTCGCCGTCCTTCATGCCGGTGGCGCGCCACAGTGCGCGCGCCCCCGCCATGTTGCGGCCACGGGTGGTTGTCCAGGAACGATAGTCAGGCATGTTGGTCACTCAGGCAATCTATAATCAGCCAGNCATTTTACCCGCGCTTTGACCTCCCNGAATCCCACCTTCTGAATCCCGANCCCGACCCATGCTCGTCCATCCCCAATTCGACCCCGTCGCCCTGCAGCTTGGGCCNCTCGCCATCCACTGGTACGGCCTCATGTACCTCGTCGCCTTCGTCCAGGTGATCCTGCTCGGNCGCTGGTGCATCGCGCACCGGCCGTGGACCGGCTGGACGCAGCAGATGCTCGACGACGTGCTGTTCTACGGCGTGCTCGGCGTCATCCTCGGCGGNCGGCTCGGCTACGTGCTGTTCTACAAGCCCGGCGACTATTTCGCCCACCCGCTCGACATCTTCAAGGTATGGGAAGGCGGCATGAGCTTTCATGGCGGCTTTCTCGGCGTCATCATCGCGATGGCGCTGTTCTCGCACCGCCACAAGCTGCGCTGGCTCGCCGTCACCGACTTCATCGCCCCGCTGGTCCCGCTCGGGCTCGCCGCCGGCCGGCTCGGCAACTTCATCAACGGCGAACTGTGGGGACGCGCCACCGACCTGCCCTGGGCCATGATCTTCCCGCAGGCAGGCGACGGCATCCCGCGCCACCCGTCCCAGCTCTACGAATTTGCCGGCGAAGGCCTGCTGCTGTTCGCCATCCTGTGGCTCTATTCGCGCAAGCCGCGCCCGGTCGGCGCCGTCTCCGGCGTGTTCCTGATCGGCTACGGCAGCCTGCGCTTCCTCGCCGAATTCGCCCGCGAACCCGACAGCTTCCTTGGTCTGCTGGGGCTGGGACTTTCCATGGGGCAATGGCTCTCCATGCCGATGATCGTCGCCGGCCTCATCATGCTGCGCTGGTCGCTGCGGCGCGCATGATCGCCCGTCTCTGGCGCGGTGTCGGCTGGCTCGGTGTCGCCGCCGCCCTGGTGCTGTCACTGACCCCGCCCGTGATCAACGAAGCCGGACACACCGACAAGATCGTGCACCTGTCCGGTTACGCCGTGCTGATGTTCTGGTGGGCGCAGATCGTCGTCCGCCGGCGCTGGCGGCTCGCCCTGGCCGTCGTGCTGTTCGGCGCCGCCATCGAGCTGCTGCAGGGCCTCACCCCGGATCGCGACCCCGACGTATTCGACGCGCTGGCCAACACCGGCGGCGTCCTGCTCGGCTGGTTCGCCGCCCGCCTGCTCCCCAACCTCCCGGACACCCTCGGAAAGCTCTTCCGGCCCCGCTAGAAACAGGGCTATAATCCGCCGCACTGGGGCGGTAGCTCAGCTGGGAGAGCGTCGCGTTCGCAATGCGAAGGTCGGGAGTTCGATCCTCCTCCGCTCCACCAAGACAACATCCAGCAACGTCCAAGACGATGGCCTCTCAGGCCATAACCCTGCCAAACGGCAGGGTTATACTTTATCCGATAGTAAACGCTCCTCTGGTCGCAGGCATGGGGACACCCAGTCGAGGGCCTTTCAGACCTAAACCGAGCACATCCACCGTGCAAGCCTGTCCGCGCCGAATAACGCGAGACCTGACCCGGGCTTGCTCCGAACTCTACGCACTCGTTCACGCCTTGTGGGAAGGACCGTTCATCGTCCGCAGCGGACTCTGGTGGATGTTATCGTTCCAGCCCGCTACCTCCCCAAAGCAGTCAGCTAGAAACTGAAGCTGCCCCCTTATCGTTTCAATTTCTTAACTAAGATGCCCGACTTGATTCACCAAGTTTGGATACTCAGTAAAAGAAAATAACTCAATCCTTGAACTGGTGTGTTGGGCTTCTCTCAATAATGCAAATTCAGTCCCGAACTGTTCGTCATTGTCGCTGTGAAATCCACGGGTGAAATCCAATTTGGCCTGATTTAGCTTTAGAAGATATGTATCGACAAGCTCATAAATTGATTGATCTGACTCACGCAGGACTTGGCCCCATTGAGACACCAGCGGGACTTTCACAGGCATGTGCAGATTGAAGATTTTGGATACGGCCTCTCTGAATTGGTTTGGGTCAAATCTTGTTTGCGAGGAAATCTGATCTAGCAGAGGTTCGGACTTCTTCTTCAGCATCAGGAGAAAAACCAGGTAGTCGAAATAAACTATCTCATTCGCGCTAACGGAAAGTATTGCTTTCAGTCGATGAATGGTTTGCCCTTGATCTCTAAGCGACAGCTTGAAGGCATCTGAGAAGGCGGCAAATGTAGCCTGCAAGTGTGGGGAGTGCTTTTCATCGTTGTGAAAAGGCGTGACGAATCTTTCCTCATCCACAATCCGGTATTTGTCAAAAAGAAACTTCGCGTACTGTCGATTGTTCGGTTCGGGCAAGGTGTATTCCTGATCGAAGAACCTCCCCAGGTATGAAGATGAATCAAAACCACTTCCGTAAACAGCGCCAATAGAATGGCAAAGCTGTTCTTTGTTGGTAGCGACGATGAAGAACACACCTCTAACACCGAACAGGTGTTTGATGTTCTCCAACAGTTCGAGAGCGTATGTGGGGCGGCAGCGATCCAGCTCATCTACGAAGATGTAAAGAGGAAGTTGAACGTCGCACTCAGGATCGCCCTTTTGCTGTTGTTCAATCGTTTCGATCAGCGCACTTAAATTCGTTTTGAATTCTTCGATTAGGCGCCTTGTTTCTCTGTGTTGTGAGAGAGCCCTGTCAGCCAACTTTCCTGCTTGATCTGCGATTGAACCGTCAATACCGTCGAGGCCTGTGATTCTTTCAAAGATCTCTCCGGCGATAGGCCCTGCAAATAGACGGGTGCCGATGCCAATCAACTTTTTGGCAGTTCCCATTACATTCTCCATTAGCGCCTGTGCAGGGGCGACATAATCTAGCCAAGGGTTTAGGGCCTTTTCCAGTTCAGCGATGAAGCCAACAAGGGGGTCTTTAGAGAAGTCATTTTTCCATGCATCGAATAAGACGACTGGATACTTGGCCTGCGTCAGGTCTTCTACCCATTTTTCAATCAGGAAGCTTTTCCCCTGCCCCCAGCGGGCGTTCAGGTTGAGCACAAAGTGACCGGCATAGGCGTCTCTATTCTCTTCGTGATAAATGCCGTTGAGGTAGGTAGTCAGAAACCGCGCGGATTCCACCCGGTCAAGATGGTCACCCACCCACTTCGGTTGAATCGGTGATTCTTCGCCATGTGCCATGAGGGTTACTCTCCTGATATGTCTATGGCGACTTTATCAGGTAAGGCAAACATGCCAACCGGAGCACCGTTGAAGCTGTCTTCGAGGTCGGGTATAAATTTGAAATAATTTGAAGGATCACTTCGGCTTCTGGCTGACCGCTATGGTGCGGTAGTGGGATAACACGATAGCTTTCATTAGAGTCCGCTACGGCCGAACAGCGGCCCCCATGAGTACCGTGCCAATCGGCCGTTGGCCGAGTACCGTCATTTAGCCTTACGACCACTAAGCACACTGAATTCCAGATATTCGTTAACGCCTAAGAACATCCCGAACGCATAGATACAGTCAGGGTTGGTTCCAGCACCCCTCACGTAGCGTAGGTAGTCGTGAGGCTCGAATCCCTCGCCGCTGCCAGCAGCGCCTGAAATTCGTCCGCAGGAAGCGGACGGCTGAAGAGATAGCCCTGCCCCATGTGGCAACCGGCCTTTTCCAGCGCCTGCTTCTGTTCTTCCGTCTCGATGCCTTCGGCGATCGTGTCTTTGTCGAGGGCGTGGGCCAGGGCGATGATGGAGCGGACGATCGCGCTGTCTTCCGATTCGTCGACCACGCCGTCGACGAAGTTCTTGTCGATCTTGATCGTGTCGGCAGGCAGGCGTTTCAGATAGCTCAGCGACGAGTAGCCCGTTCCGAAGTCGTCGATGGCGATACGGACGCCGATGCGCTTGAGGGCGCCGAGCACTTCGACACTGGACTCGGCGTCGAGCATTGCGGCGCCTTCGGTGATTTCCAGCTCCAGGCGCGACGGCGGCAGGTGGCAGCCGCCGATGACGGAGGTGACCTTGCCCAGCAGGTCCGGATCCTGGAACTGGCGTGTGGAGAGGTTGACTGCCATGCTCAGATCGAATCCCTGGTCGAGCCAGGCCTTGGCCTGCGCGCAGGCGGTTTTCAATACCCATTCGCCCAGCGGCAGGATGAGCCCCGACTCCTCGGCGACCGGGATGAACTGGGCGGGATGGTGTTCGACGCCGTCGGTGTCGCGCCAGCGCAGCAAGGCTTCGGCGCAGATGATCCGACCCGATTGCAGGTCGACGATCGGCTGGTAGTGGAGCCTGAACTGCTGTTTGACCAGCGCGTCGCGCATTTTCGCTTCGAGCGTCAGCCGCTGCTGCAACCGTTCGCCGAGTCCCGCTTCGAAGCAGGCAAAGCCGCTGCGGCCCAGGCGCTTCGCTTCGTACATGGCCGTGTCGGCGTGCTTGAGCAAGGTTTCGCGGTCGGTGCCGTGGTCGGGGAAGAAGGCCAGGCCGATGCTGCAGGACATTTTCAATCGGTGCTGGGCCACCTGGAACGGTGCTTCGAATACCACGATCAGGCGTTGCGCCGTCCGTGCGGCGGCGACGGGTGGGCAGTCGGGCAGGATGATCAGGAACTCGTCGCCGCCCAGGCGCGCCAGCATGTCGTGATAACGCAGCGTGGCGGCCGTCCGTTTGCCGACTTCGGCCAGGAGCTGGTCGCCGATGCCGTGCCCGAGCGTGTCGTTGATGTCCTTGAAGCGATCGAGATCGAAGAACATGATCGAGAAGGGGCGGCCGCTCTCCTTGGCGGCCCGGATCTGGTGTTCCAGGAGCTCTTCCGCGCCTGCGCGGTTGGTGAGCCCCGTCAGCGAATCGCGCCGGGCCTGGCTCAGGAGTTCGTCGCTGTGTTGCCGCTCGTGAATCCTGACCCAGTAGGAAATGGCGCCGAAGATGGCCACGAAGACCAGGAATATGCCGAGGACCGGGCTGTTGTGTTCCCACCATTTGTTCCAGATATGGCCGTAGGGAATCGACACATAGGCGTACATGGGCAGGGTGGCAAGGTGGCTGTAGGCACCCAGCCGTTGCTGCTCCGTGTACATCCAGGGCGAAAAGCCGGTGAAATAGCCGTCACGCAGGCCGGGCTGCGCGTGGATCATCTTGATGAGCGGGCCGTTCAGGGGTCGGCCGTAGACTTTGTCGGGGCTGTCCACGGGCCAGCGGGCCTGCTGGAACCCGTCCTCGCGCAGGATGCCGACCAGGCTATTCGGCGGCAACGACAGATTGCGCAGGAAATGCATGCCTGTTCCCAGGGGGATGGCTGCCTGGATCATGAACAGTGCCTGCCCTTGTTCGTCCCGCATGGTGTAGCGGAACGGGAAGCGCCACTCACCGATGACCTGGCCGTATTCGGGGCGACCGATCGTATACAGCCCGGGGTCGTCCAGCGCGGCCCGGAAGGGGGCCATGTAATCCGTCGTGTGCCGGTAATCCGGCAGCGGAGCGCCAGGCGGCAGGGCCGTATTGATCAGCATCCGGCCGCTGGTATCGATGACCGCCATGGCGCCGACCTGGGGATAGCGCTTCTGGAATTTTTCCAGGGCGGAACGGGCTGCCTCGGGGTGGTTGACGACATCGATCTGCTGCAGCAGCTGGCCGAGCGGATCGAGGCCATGGCCCAGGTCGTCGAAGAAGGCCTGGGTCGCAGACGCCAGGAATCCGGAAAGAACAGACAGATTCTTCCGTTCGTCCGCCTGCTCCCGGTCCCAGCTGATGATGCCGAGCGCCACGAAGCCAAGCAGCCCCGCAGCCACGAATGCGTAGAAAGCGCGCCGCAAGAGACGGGAAAAAGGGGAACGTGAGGGCATCCTCGATACGGAGTTCATTGTTTTGCCGAGTAAGGCTATAGCGGCAGGCATGGCCAAGTGTTTAGGCCGAAAATGCGATGGCCGCCCATCCGCCGTCATTTTTCGGGTATCGGCCAGCCGATACAGGCGGATTTTCCATGGTCTAGAATCGATGGGTATCGCTTCCGCATAGGCCTGCCGTTCCGTCATCCGGGACGCCGTGGCCGGCTTCATCCATCTCCTGAGGAGTCCTACCCATGATCAAACTCGACGTGAATGGTAAACAGCATCAGCTCGATGTGGCGCCCGACACCCCGCTGCTGTGGGCGCTACGCGACACGCTGCACCTGACCGGCACCAAATACGGCTGCGGCCAGGCGCTCTGCGGCGCCTGCACCGTGCAGGTGGATGGCGCGCCGACGCGGTCCTGCGTAACCCCGGTGTCGGCGGTGGCCGGCCGCAAGATCACCACCATCGAGGCGGTGAACACCGACCGCGTCGGCAAGGCGGTGCAGGACGCGTGGCGCAAGCTCGACGTGGTCCAGTGCGGCTACTGCCAGTCCGGGCAGATCATGAGCGCGGTGTCGCTGCTGCGCCAGAACCGCAGGCCTAGCGACGACGACATCGACAACGCCATGTCCGGCAACCTGTGCCGCTGTGCGACCTACGTCCGCATCCGGGCGGCCATCCACGAAGCCGCCAAGACCCTCGCCTAGGAGACGCGCGATGAACACGATCGAAAACCTCAGCCGCCGCCGTTTCCTGCAGGGCAGCGCCGGCCTCACGCTCGGCTTCTGCCTGCCCGCCCTCGCCGCCCCGGTCGCCGGTCCCGGCAAGGCCGGGGAAGGGGTGGTCGGGCCGATCCATTTCGAGCCCAATGCCTTCCTCCGCATCGGCACCGACAACACCGTCACGGTGTTGTCCAAACATCTGGAAATGGGCCAGGGCACCTACACCGGGCTCGCCACCATCCTTGCGGATGAACTGGACGCGGACTGGAACACGGTGCGCGTCGAAGGGGCGCCGGCCGATGCCAAGCGCTACAACAACCTGTTCTGGGGCCCGGCGCAGGGCACCGGCGGCAGCACCGCGATGGCCAATTCCTGGGAGCAGATGCGCCGCGCAGGCGCGGCCGGGCG
>JGI26523J50269_1000757_pt1 | contig 16949 bp, 11 predicted proteins | sample ThiBio_inoc_biof_FD_50269 | JGI IMG/M metagenome (IMG submission 50269) | reverse complement strand
CGCCGGAATAGAGAGATACTAAAAAAACAAGTTTGCAAATTAATTTAAAATGGTATACTTTTGGATTGAAATACCGGTATGCTTTTGGGGTGAAATAAACAGATAGTCTCGAAGAGATAAAAAGACTTGTCCGAATGGAGCAACCGACCGATATAGGTTTCGCAAGCCGTATCCATTTGCTCTATCCAATCCTTGTTGAAAGTCAATGTGATGTTTTCATACTGCCGTTTAGGGGTGAAAGTCCACTCCGTAGGGATATTGCTTGAAGGCATAAAGATACCGTCAAGCGTGTCCACCCCGACCGTTTTTGTGCTTGTGCCGATAATCTGCTCATGTTTATGCTCGTTGATGTAGAACATCACGGGAATCCATTTCGAGTTTTCCACCGAGCGACGCACCATTGTCATCGGTTCGTACGACATGAAACTGATATAGGTCAATGTGAGCCACGGCAACGGATAGTATTGCTTGAAAAAGCCGCTGCCTACTGAGGGCGGAACGGTAAAACCATCGTTCGTTACCGATGTGCCGAATTGCTCGGCAACCATCTCCATCCAATCTTCTGGCTTATTGATTGCACAAAATTCTATGGTCATATCATTATACCTTTCTGCAAATTTACAAATAAACAAGGATAAAAAAAAGAAGATTTTCTTATACTTTTATCCTTGTTGAATCACATGCTCTATAAAAAAACAAGAGTATTCCTTTTTGAGGGAATACTCTTGCGATATGGATTTACTCAAACGCGACCAAACTTGACGGTACTCCCACGGCTGTAACAACGGGTGTTTGGGAGCATTCGCCCGTCTTGGTATTGTAGGTATAGTAGCCCGTTCCGTTATTGCACGTCATACCAAAGACGATGAAATCTTTGTAGCGGGTTATGGCAAAAGAGCCGTTGCTGTCGGTCATGGGCAAATCGAGTTTCTCGATGGTTTTGTTCCAAATGTCGATTTTCACGGGCTGGAAGTCTTTCTTGAGTATTCCGAATTCCGTATCCGTTACTTTCAAACAACTATATACAATGCCATTGCCCGCATAGTAGGACTTAATCATATACTGTCCGGTCTTTCCTATTCCCTTGATGGTCGTTTTCGACAGGTTGAACAGATAATCGGTATCCCATTTGTCGCTTCCCTTGCGGATACGCAGGAACCCTTCCTTGTCGGCGACGTTGAAGTTGTTGCCCGCACTGTAAAAGTAGATGTCGCCTCGCTCGTCCATAAAGGCATCGGAGTGACGGAACAATCCGACAACACTTGTGCGACTGTCCTTAATGACTTCGGTCTTTTTCGTTTTAAGGTCAATAACAGCCACCTCTGCACCCGTCCCCGGAACGGAGGTGTGGGGCGAATTGAGCTGGTTGAGGGCTACATACATCTTTCCGTCTCGAATGACATTGCAACCGGGGTCGGGATTATTGTCCTGAACGGCATAATCAGAGAGATCGATTTCATCCTCTTTTCGCAATGTGGCGGTATTGATCAACGCAATCTTTCCCCTTCCGTGCAAAGCGACGTATGCCCGCTGCCCGTCGATGAAATTGATTTCTCCGGGTTGCGCATCTTGTTCGAAGGTCATTGTTCCTGCTTGTGTCAGCTCTCCGTGTGTTCCTCTGGTAAACCTGTATATCTTGTCCCCGAATTTCCCTTCGGGCACAAGTACCGTGTTTCCTTTTGCGAAGAGATAACACCCAAAGCCGAATTCGAAAGCTTTCTTATTGTCGGTCGCCTGAGGTGTCAAATCACCGAATGTGCCGACATAGGCACTTTTGTCCACGTAATGCACGAAGGCGAAATGCTGTTGCACCTCTTGAGGGGTAGGCGCAGGTTCATCATTTTTGTTACAAGAGGTCAGCCCTATGGAGCCGACCAGCATAGCAGAAAGGGCTATGTTCTTCAATGTTGTTGTTCTCATTTTTATTTATGTTTAGAATTATAAAATACCTTTCGAGAAGACGTATCTGAATTTGAGGTGGAATGTCCGTCCTGCCAACGGTTGGCGGAACTGGTCCCAAACCCCTTTATTCATCAAGTTGTGGCATTCCAAGGCAATGGAATATTTGTTCTTGTAGGTCAGTAACAGACCTATATCATTGACGAAACTGCGAGGGATACGCCGTTTCTGCAATTCGGTAAGTTCCCAAAAGTAGAAGAACTCTTCCGTGAACTTCCCGTCCCAAAATGCCTTGACATACCAATTCTTGAACAATCGGTCGCTGTGATATTCCGCTCCGAAGTTGGCAAACAGGTAGGGAATATTCGGCAGTCGCAATCCTTTTGTCGGATTGGGTGCTTGGGTGCCGGGCAAATAGTCCAAAACATCGCGTACGTCCTGATAAGTCAGGTTCCCGTAGGCATAGACTGCCGGCGATATATCCAGTTTCAATTCAGTCTCTATACCTTTGATATGCACCTTTTCTGCATTCACATATCCGGCTGCCATATGCTGTTTCATCAGTTTTATCATATCGCTCACCTGCATATAAAAGCCATTCACCTCAAATTGCAATCGCGACAATCCGAGTACATCGTTTTTATCTATCAAGAAACCCAGATTGAAGTTGTGGCTTTTTTCCGGTTTCAGTCCGGCAGCAGGAAAGGTAATGATACCATCGCCGAACAACTCTTGCGAATTGGGGAGTCGTATCGCCCGTTGGTAAGATGCTTTCAGGTGAAAACCTCTGAACGGTTCGTACTTCATTGCCTCTATCCATCCGATTTGCGATGTCGTATTGCTCTTTTTCTTTGGTGCTTCGATTATCTCATAAGAGGTCAAATCTTCTATCTCAGAATGGAGATGGAAATACTTTGCCGAGAACATATTCGTCAGTTTCCTTCCGAAGAGTTTCGCTTCCCAAGTCAAGCCCGAGACGACGCTGGTCTTTTTACTTGGAAATCCTCCGATAATAAATCCTGCGTGCTGACTTGCAATGTCATCATTCGGTTGTCTTTGGGCATAGTTAATAAGCGTGTTCAGGTTCAAACTGTGATTGGTGGACAATTTGTAATCAAGGTTGATACGTTCGTTGATTTCCAAACCTTTGTCGTTTGAGTTGTGAGGAACGTCCCCCGTTTCTCCCTGTCCGTTCGGGCTCGGATATATATTTCCCTCAAAATCATAATTAACTCGTGCAGTATCCACAAAATTGTTCGTCGTATGCGATAGGGAAAAATGCGACTCGAAGTTAAGTCGATTGTTCAGTATTCCGCTTTTTATCAGTTTGTTTTCGAGCATAAACATCCCGGATTTGTTTTCAGCGTGCCGGATATTCTTCAATACTCCTTGTATCTCATTGAAACGGTTGTAATACCCGAACTCGGTACTGATTCCATCGAACCAGAGTTTCGTGAAAGCGATTTTTCCTTTCAGCATATACGAACGAAAACGGTCGTGGTCTCGCTTTACCAACAGGTTCTCTCTTTCGGGAACTCTAAATGAGTAATCATTCTTTGCCGATGTATAATAACCTCCCGCACCGAGCAGAATACCGCTCTTGGGAAAGTTCTTGCGCGAGAAGACACTTCCCTTGTGTGTCCGGTAAGACCCCAGTTCATACGAAGCATCCAAATAGTCCGTACTAAACTCCTTCGTGACGATATTGACGGCACCACCCAAGCCATCGCAACCGAAACGTGCAGGGATAATGCTTTTATAGACCTCTATCCGTTCGATAATGTCTATCGGAATCTCATCAAGAGAAAAGGCTCCGTCCGAAGTATTCATCGGAATACCATCCCAAAGGATTTGAATGCGGTTTCCCTCCAAACCGTGAACAATAATCCTCGAACTGCTTCCCAATCCACCTGTCTGCCCGACCTTCAAGCCGATGGTTTTGTTCAAGATGGTTTCTAAAGAAACGGAACGTCCTTGCAATTCCTTTGCGTTTATCACTGAAACCGCTTCGGGCGACTCTCTGATAACCTGTGCTTTTGTTTTTCCGAAGACTACCACATTTGCCAATTCCGTCGATTCCGGACGTAACTTCAGGGTATGACGTTTCTCATTTGCCGTAATCGTGTCGGTAATTGTCTGGTAACCTACGTAACTTACCCTTAGTACAAGTTTTTGATGGGCAGGCGTATTTAGTCTCGCCACTCCTTTTCTGTTGGTGGTTGTACCGTTCTTGTACGAAGGATCGTTCAGACCTTTCCATTGCACAGTGGCAAATTCTATACTGTTCCCATTCTCTGCATCAATAACTTTTATTTCGATGGAATGCTGTTGTGCAAACATCGGATAAGCCCACAGCAATAGGATGCTGATGATGAGCATTCTTTTGTATAAATGAACTATTGAGTTGATTGACATATTTTATCTGTTTATGAAAACTCGTACAAAATTACCCGCCTATCGAACAAAGAAATAACCCTACTATTCACACTTATACCCCTATTGAGTTTTATATGTGTCAAGTTATCGTTTTCGGGCAGTGTAATGCTCATTCGGGTTATTTTACCCCTGTGCGTCTCCGTACTTTTGCATCTTAGAAAATCAAAACGATACAGATATATGGATAAACAAAAAATCAAGCCTCTCGATGAGGAACGGGAGAGTCGCAGCCTGCTCTCCAATGCGGTGGTCATACTGCATCTTGTTTTCGGCACATTGCCCCTATTGCTCGTGGTGTGGGCGGTGGACAGGCTGATGAGCGGAACGCTCACTTCTACAATGATTTGGATTGTCGGGGCGGCGATGGTGTTGTTCACCCTGCTTCGCGGCATGTTCTACGGAATGTCGATCTGGCGGGCGCACCGCTCAGCTTACAACGCCCTCACACGGTTGAGGTCGCGTATCGTGAGCCACTTGCAACGGTTTGTTTATTTCACCCCAAAAGCATACCGGTATTTCAATCCAAAAGTATACCATTTTAAATTAATTTGCAAACTTGTTTTTTTAGTATCTCTCTATTCCGGCGGTACCGCCGGAATAGAGAGATACTAAAAAGGTCGGTTCTCTTATTTTTGTTCTTTTATCTTTCATTGTATATTCATCATTTTTTTTGTTTCCTTTATCCGGTACGACTCCCCGTTCATGTTTACCAGGTGAGCCTTGTGGGTGAGCCTGTCTACCAATGCCGCCGTCAAAACCGGATCACCGAAGATTTCCTGCCATCGGTCGAATCCCAGGTTGGTGGTGATGATGGTTGCCTTGCGCCCTGTTCTTAGGGAAAGGTGGTTGAACAATAGTTCGGCGCCCTTTTTATCGAAAGAGACATAGCCGAACTCGTCGCAGATGACCAGATCATACCTCTCAAACTTGGCTTCGATTTTTCTTAACGAGAGTTCCGAGTGGGATTCCCGCAGTTGGGTAATCAACCGGTGGACGGTGGTGAAAAAAACCTTGTAGCCCTGTAGACAGGCTTTCAATCCTAGCCCTATGGCCATGTGGGTTTTTCCGGTGCCCGGATTACCCGAAAGAATCACATTTTGGGCAGCGCCTATAAAATCCAGCCGTTCCAACACGGGCAGTTTCTCTTGTGCCCCCGCGGGCAGCTGGGAGCGATCCAGATTGCCCAGATACATTTTGGCAGGGAACTCCGCCGCGCGTATCTGGGCCTTTTTACGGTTCTCCAGCCGCAGTTCATATTCGCGCTGCATTAACGTGAGCAGGTAGGCTTCATAGTTGAGTCCCGAGGCGGCCGCCTCCGCTGCCAGTTCTCTGTAGTCCCGTCTGAAGACGGGCAGCCGGAGTTCCTTGCTGTAAGTGACGATATCTTGATGTATTGTTTCCATTGGTTGTCGTTTTTAAGCCATTAATTGAGTGATGCGTGAGAGTTGTTTTTGAGCCATCCGGCTGATGGTGTCATCGGTTTTGAGCGCCGGGGACTGATGCGAGTTCCCAAGCAAGGCGTGGAGCTTTTCCACGGTAAGGATTTGACAGGGATAGCTCAATAGGCGACGCACGGTTTCTTCCAATCTTTCCTGCGTGATTTTGTGTTCGCTGCAAAAAGAAAGCAGGCCGATAAATTCACGCGGTTCACCGCTGAAAAAATCCAGATACAACTTTTTCAGATAATCGCTTGCCGCCAGAGCCGCGCTGGAGGACAAAGCGCCCGGCTTTTTCCTGAAAGTGGACAGGTAATGTTCGATATCCACCACCCATTCGTGCTTGCCGTAACTTCTGGCGTGAAAGCCAACCCGTGTCCCCGCGAGGGAAATCTCCACCGTACGGCTTGTGGCTTTCATCTGCACAAACTCTCCCACCAAATGATCCGCTACCGAATAGCGGTTGGTGCGGTAACACACGGTGGCGTACTTGTCCACCCGCAACTGAACCTCTTCACTGCAGATAAGCCGCGAAGCGGGATGAGGCGCCAGAGTGGATTTTTCTTCGGCAAACAGTTCATCGGCACTCTTTCCGCTGATTTGCTGTGGGCGCGCGTTTAAATCAGCTATGGTGGAAGATAAGCGGTACTCGGCTTCGGCAATACTCTCAAAATCGTCTTTCAGCGCAAAAGCTTTGCGGCGCACATATTCCACGCTCCGCTCAACGTGCCCTTTTTCATTGCCACGGTAAACGTTGCAGAAACGATGCGTGAAACCGTAATGGCCCCGCATCTCAAGCAAGGCCCGGGTGGGCTCTTTTTCATCACGCCCTACAAAACGGGCCACAGCCACACGCATATTGTCGTAAACCATCTCGCGGTAAACACCCCCAATCACATCGAAGAAGCGCACGTGGGATTCCTGAAAAGCCAACGTGTCTCCCCGTTCATAAATAAAAGCCTGACGATAGTTACTGAAAGAACAGGTGAAAACGGCAAGCTGAAACGTCCGGCGCCGACCGCCGATAACCAGTTTGATCTCGCCCCAGTCAAACTCGCAACTCTCACCGGGGCTATAAACTTGGCGGATAAAAGCCTCTTTGGCGCCCTTGGGGTTTTCTTTACCCGTAATATAATTACACACCGTAGTGTAACCAATATCAAAACCTCTGCGATGGAGTTCTTCCAAAATGTCTTTCTTTTTGAGCATTTGTTTGACAAGACCCTGGACTTTCTTCTGCCGGTTCGTCTTGAGCAGTTCATCTATGGCGGATTCCACTTCACGCGTCAGTTTGAGTTTGGAGCGGGCTGCGGAGAGCTTGTAGAGAGGAGCACTCGACAAATTACGTGAGTGAGCCGTTTCTTTACACCGGCCGGCTTGTAGCGCTTGCGCATGTTCTTCAAGGTACTTCTTGACCGTCTTACGGCTAATATGAAGATCGCGGGCTATTTTACGCTGGCTGTGACCTTGACGGTAGCTCCTGATGATTATTTCTTGTTTTGTATACATACTTATCATTTATTATGAACGGAAAAAACCGTTCAGGTTGTAAGTGGTATACTTTTAGATTGAAAGGTGGGGTACTTTTATATTAATATATACACTGGATCATATCATTATGACCGAAGAAGATCATTACAGCTTTGCTAATGAAGGGCTTTTATAGCCCTTTTTTTGTCGAAATCAGATCTTATCCTGCTCCTTTTATGGTAAACCACTCCCATAGGCAGTCATTCCATCGGGGCGGTTGATCATTTCCATTTCTATATGCAAAAGTATTTGCGGCTTCTTAACTTCTTTGAAAGTTCAAGCCCTAAAGGGTTTGATGCAAAAATCTTCCTGCTGCGCTTCGCTTGAGAGTATTTTTCCACAAAAACTTGCAAAGACTAAAACCTACACTTTCCGGCATATATGAAACGAAAACGACCGACCCGACGGAAAGACGCATATAAAAAAGTCGGATTTACGAGAAGCAGGAAAAAAAGGTTATGAAACTCAACTCCCTCACCTCAAGAATCCGCATATATATAAAAAATCAGAAGTTATGGAAGCAACAAGTTTAAGCGAAGCAAGGATTTATGTAGGTACATATGCAAAGTACAACGATGGCTCAATCGAGGGCAAGTGGTTTGACCTTTCCGACTTTTCGGACAAAGACGAGTTTTACGAAGCTTGTAAGGAATTACATGCAGACGAAGTAGACCCGGAATATATGTTTCAGGACTGGGAAAATATACCGGAAAATTTAATCGGCGAAAGTTGGTTATCAGACAATTTTTTCGACATCCGGGATGCAATGGACGATTTAAGCGAAGACGAACAAGAAGCGTTTATGGTGTGGTGTAATCACGGTTCGCACGACCTTTCAACCGAAGATGCAAACGACTTTATTTCTTCCTTTAGGGATGATTATAACGGGCAATATAAAGATGAAGAAGATTTTGCCTATGAAATTATAGAAGAGTTATACGACCTACCGGAGTTCGCAAAAACATACTTCGATTATGAAAAGTTTGCCCGTGACCTCTTTATGACGGATTATTGGTTTGAAGATGGTTTTGTATTCCGTGTTTGCTGATTACTTACCGGGCGGGGAAACCCGCCCACAAAACAAATTACAATGAAAACAGGCGGTTTATTCAGGTTGTTGTTCCGAGTGTAAACAGGAATTAAAAGTACAGTGAAAACGGGAATCCCACTGCAGTAAAAACGGGAACAATCATACAGTAAAAATGGGAACAAAAGTACAGTAATAAGTTGTAATAATTTTATTAACCTGCGTATCTTGGCAGTCAAAACTTAAAAGGTCACAGCCATGGACGCAAAAAAGAAAGGACTTATTATTATGTATCACCAGATTCATTCGCTTCGCAAGAACGAGGGCTTTTCCATTCAACGGATTGCCGATTATCTTCAGATTAACTTCCGCACAGCAAAGAAGCTGCTCAGTATGAGCGAGGAAGAATTTGATAATTTTATGGATAAGAAGTTTTCTAAGCCTTGTCTGTTAGACCCTTATAAAGATTTTATTATTCGCTACCTCAAACAGTTTGAAGATGCCCCTTCATCCGTTGTTCACGATCGTATCAAAGAGCATTTTCCGTTGTTCCCAACTGTAGACCCCAAAACTGGTTACAATTATGTAATGCATCTGCGTAAGCAGCTTAACATTCCAAAAATTACAGCCAGTGAGCGTCAATACTCGCCGGTACCTGATCTTGCACCTGGTGTACAGGCGCAGGTCGATTTTGGAGAGAAGAAGTTACGCACCAGTAATGGAGAATGGGTAAAAGTGTATTTTTTCATTATGTTGCTCTGCTACAGTCGACAAAAGTTTGTGTTGTTTCGTGATTCTCCGTTTACATCTGATAGTGCTGCCATGGCACATGAGCAGGCTTTCGCTTACTTTAAGGGTATTCCTCAGGAGATTGTTTATGATCGGGACAGCGTGTTTTTGCATCGTGAGAATCTGGGTGATTATGTAATGACGGATACCTTCAATAATTATCAGTCCTCGCGTCCCTTCCGGGTGGTGTTCTGTCGTGCGGCTGATCCTGAGAGTAAAGGCAAAGTTGAGAATACGGTAAAGTATGTCAAGAATAATTTTTTGTTCCATCGTACCTTTATTGACGTTAATCAGTTGAATACCGAAGTTTTGAATTGGTTAGAGCGCACCGGCAATGCAATGGTACATAACACAACCCGACGTATTCCTCAGGAGCAATGGATAAAGGAACAGCCTTACCTTATCACATGGTATCCATTATTTCCACAGACCAGAGAAGAAGGTCACCGGGTTTTAAAAACCAATACAGTTAAATATCGTGGCAACAGTTACTCTGTACCCTTTGGCACCTACAGGAATGATGACACTCGTGTACATCTCAAAGAGGATGGCTCTCTATTAATTATCTCTGACCAGGGTGGACAAGCCATTGCAAGGCATCAAATACCAGCCGGGGTTGGAAACAATGTCATCAATAACCATCATCGCCGTGACACTTCTATCAAACTGGATCAGTTACGTTCCAGGGTAAAGGACTTTTTTATGCATAGTTCAGCCATTCTTTGTTTTATAGAGCGTATTGATCAACGCTATCCAAGATATGTTCGGGATCAGCTTAGTACTTTATTGGCTATGTCAGAAAGTTCTGGAATTGCAGCCTCCGAAAAAGCTCTGGACTTTTGTGTTCGCAACGAATTGTTTAGCTCCAACGATTTTAAGTCCCTGTTAGAAAGCACCAATAAAGTAAAAAAGACTTCTGAAAAGCCCACATTTAAACCACTGGGAGGTACGCAAACTCAATTGCTGGCAAACATAGAACCGGATAAGTCAAGAATCAGCGAATATGAATTAATCTTTAACCAAAACATCAGCAGCCATGAGCCAGTACATACCACAAATTAAGAAGCATGCCACACGACTGCGACTGTCGGGTATAAGCAGCAATATTGCCGACTTACTGCTTGATGCACAGAATAACTCACCCAGCTATGATGAATTTGTTTTCAAACTATTTTCATATGAAGTCAAAGAGCGCGAAGTCAAACAGCAGCAACTACGAATGAAATTAGCCAAACTGCCTGTTAACCACGATTTGGAGCAATACGACCACTCTTTTGCCAGTGGTCTGAATCCAACCCAGCTCAATCAGTTGCGTGAATTAAACTGGCTGGATCAATGTTACAATATAATGCTAACAGGACCTTCGGGAACAGGTAAAACCTATTTGTCTGCCGGCTTAGGTTTTGATGCCATACAGCGTGGTTACAAGGCCTATTTTAGAAATATCAGTGATATTTTGTCCACTTTACGCTTAAAGGATGTCTCTAAAAATGCAGCCAAAGAATTTAAACGCCTGACAGAGGCTCAGCTGATAATTATGGATGATGTGATGACATTACCGGTAAACCGTGAAGATGGCAACCGATTCTTTGTGTTTATCAATCAGGTTTACGAAACCACATCCTTTATTATAACAACCAATAAATCGCCTGCAGAGTGGGCCAGATCGCTGGATGATGAAACTCTTGCTACTGCACTATTAGACCGTTTCCTGTATAAATGCCAGCTGATACAACTAAAAGGAAAAAGCTATCGAATGCAAAACAGAAAAACAATTTTTGAAAATGAAACAAGCTAACGAAAATATCTTTATTTTTGCTCGGAATTTACTGTATTACTGTTCCCGAAATTACTGTAAGTAATGTTCCCAAAAACACTGTACAGGATTTTCCCATTTTCACTGTACTTTTAATTCCTGTTTACACTTATGGTAGTTTATGTTGTTGAAAATCAAATAAAAACGTAATAAAAACTGTATCTTTACATACAAATTAATACCTATCTGATTATATGAACTGGAATAATTATAAAACATATGGAGATAGTCCACAAAATGCATTTGAGACTTTATGCAATCAGTTATTTGAAAGATATCTGAGACGCAACTATGGACATAATTTGATTAAATTCAGAGTTATCAATGGTGCAGGGGGTGATGGAGGTATTGAGGCGTACGGAGAATTAATTTCAGGAGATATTATCGCCGTTCAAGCAAAATGGTTTAGGCAAAGCCTTGACAATAGTGAAATAGGGCAAATCAAAAATTCAATCCTAACAGCAAAGAAACTTAGGTCTCAAATTAAAAAATATATAATTTGTATTCCTCATGATGCCAGTTCTTTAAAAATAGGGAGAGGCAACAAGCCAACTGTAAATCATGAGGAAAATAAAATCAATAACTTGATAGATGAAGTCTTTGCTAAATATCCTGACTTGGAATTGATTTGGTGGTTTGACAATGAACTTCTTTCCGAATTGCAACAACACGATAATGAGGGTGTTCATAAATATTGGTTCGATAAAGAATTAATATCACTTGACTATTTGTGGGGACTTTTTAATCTTCAAAAAAAAGGCTGGTTAAATGAAAGGTATATTCCAGAACTGCATGGACAGGGAATAATCCACAAAGAGTATGAAAAGATCTGTTTTAATGTTGGGTATCGTAATGAACTGCAATATTGGGTTGATGAAACGATAAAGGATTTAAAAACGTGTATTATTCTAATAGATGAATTTCTGCCAACCAATCATGCCTTGTTGTCTCTCAATGAAAAACTGCATGAAATAAAAGACAATTTGATTTCATTTTACGATGAACTGAAACATTGTGCAGATGCGATAAAGAATGGGAATGATTTTTACAATGTGTCACTATTAACAGAAGTAAATGTATGGGAAGCCCGACTTGAATTAGAGAAATTAATGCCTAATAATATTCAAAAAAATATCATACCAAAACTTATATCAGCCTTAGAACAAGTTCATCAATGCGATTTACAACAGTTTAGTCAAAGCATAGGTTTAAGTTTCAAACAAAGTATAAGGTTAATAATTGGAGAGCCAGGAACAGGTAAAACACATGGACTTGCCAATTGTACGGAGATTCATTTAATGCAAAAATCACCTGCAATAATTATACAAGCAAAAGGCAGCCCATATAAAAACTGGACTTCAATTCTCTCTAATGCACTTCAACTAACCGATTGGAGAATGGATGAAATCTTATCTGCACTTGAAACTTTGGCGATTAGAAATGATGTTCAAGAGGCAACCGTAGAGATAGCTGGCAAAGAACCAACAAAGGAATGTACAAAAGTTTTGATTTGTATTGACGGACTTGAAGAGGATATTGAAAATGAAAAAGTATGGTATGCTCGTATCAGAGAATGCGAACAACTTGTGGTTAATTATCCGAGAGTACGGTTTATCTTTAGTGCAAGGAGATATTTTTATGACAATTCAGAAACTCCAAAATATGGAATTTATGAAGATGTTTTTTTGCCAAGGGAAGGCGATGTGGAGATAATGGAGGTCGCTCCAAAATATTTCAGCAAAGAACACTACGATATTCAAATACCATCATATTCCCTAATCAGAGGCATTGATAGCCTGTTTGCACTTCGACTGTTTTGTGAAGAGTACAAAGGTCGAAATATTTTAGAAACAGATAAAGTTATTACAGCAACCAGAGAGTTAATCAACTTAAAAATTGAAAGAATAAATAGGGAGTTCACATCATTATTGCAGAATAAATTTAGTAAAACACGAAATCCCATTTTAGACTCTTTGGGGGTAATTGCAAATTATTTTTACTCTAATCATGAAATTGAACATCATCAACTTGCACAGCTAATAACTTCGACTGCTGAATATTTGAATCCATCTGATATTGATTATTTAATTGACTACTTGGCGAACAATGCATTCCTAATTCGAATAGAGAGAATTAACGAAAATGGGATTTTAAAAAAGAAAGAGTTTTATTATGCCATTACATATCAATCATTGATTGAGCATATTATCTCAGAGGGAATATACCATGATATACGAAGAGGTACTTTAAACAAGATACCGTCGTTTTTGCATAAGGCAATGTTACGGCCGCTGGAATTTGCACCCAAAGACTTTGCGGCTTTGGAAATCTCTCCAAATCGAAAGATTATCCAAAATATCATAAATAACCTCTTTCTTGAAACAGGGCAATTAATCGGCGAAAAGGATTTCCTAACCGAAGGATTCAATGAATGGGACATTAAGGAATTACAACTAACCGCTATATGTTATGCTCCTAAAGAGTTGGCATTAAAATATAAAACAAAAATTGATGAACTTTTTCATTCGGGATACGATAATCTTTCCTGTGTTCTCGAACACTTAATTATACCTTCCAGTTATTTCGCAGATTCAGCTTTTGGAGCGGAATATTTGCATACAATACTATCAAATATTCCATCCGTTTTTGAAAGAGATAAACTTTGGTCTGGATTAGATAACTATGAAAAAAACAGATTAGGCATACCGCACTACCAAAATACTATCTTTTTAAAGAAGATGGGAATAATGCCAGTATTATTAGATTCATTCCTTCATAATGAAATGCCTTTAGTATTTGCTTGGGGACTTTCAACAATAGATCAAGAACTACGGGACAAATTAAGAATTGAACTAACCAGATGGGCAATAGAAAACACCTCTGAATTTCATTTATTGTTACAAAAGATTTTTAATTGCAATGATCCACAAATCCAAGAAGACTTAGCCTCAATAGCTTTGGGTTTTGCAAGTAAGATAAAAGATAAAAAGGCATTGGAAGATATTGCATCTTGGGCTATCAAAAATATATTCACAAAACTTGAGCAACACCGTAATCTAATAGTCAGACAAGGGTTTCGGGCATGTGCAGAAAGAGCATTTCAAGTTGGCGCGATTACAAAAGACGAAGTGGAATTATGCCGACCTAAGCCAATGGAAACAATCTCGCTAATGCCTTATGAAAATGAGTTGGTTTTTCAATCCGGTGATGAATGCTATCCGATTGTTCACGATTTAGCTTGGTACGTAATAGGAAAAGCATATGATGATTTTTTAGAACTACCATCGTCTTTTGGTGAAAAATTGAAAGACAATGATTGCTCAGAAGCAAAAAAACTATTAGACGTTTATAGGCGAACATATAACGACAAAGGTATTTTTGCTTTTAATTGGGCAATGTCTGCTGGCATAGGATATATAAAAAGTCTTGGTTTTACAAGAACCGAAGGAAATGGGCATACGGAGGCGACTCATGGAGGTAAGAGTAAGGTTTTTACTTATGAAGAGAAATATACTTGGCTTGCGGTTCACTATATACAAGGATATTTATCCGATTATATTCCAAAGAAAAGTTGGTCAAACGAAAGATCATTTGTAAAAGATTATTCTCAGTTAACAGATATTCCCAACCCAGCGGAATCACTAATTGATATTGATGCAGCCATTGAAAATCCAGAGAGAGCAAACGATTGGGTTGTCAAAGAAGTCCTGTCGAAAGAATTAGAAACAGGAATTGATATAAAAGAAAGCATTAAGAAATGGGTAGATGAAGAACCTGCATTTGATTTGGAAAAATGGATTAGTTTTGAATCTTCTGATTTTCATTTACCCGAACCCAATAGAAAATGGACGGCCATCCATAATTACACAAGCCTACATGATTCTAATCAGTTTTGCTCTTCTCACTTATCTATAACTGCTTGTTTAATTCACAAAGAAGATTTACCAATTCTTCAAAAAACTATTGAGAGTAGCCCTGATTCATTGCACTTCACAATCCACATGGATAGCTTACATAGTTCTCCCGATACAGACATATATTGTAATCCAACAGATATAGTTTGGATGAATTGGATTGAAGAGAACAATGCAACAGATTTTTTTTATGATAATTCTTCAGATAATGAAAAAGAGTTAATATATACTATTACGGAATTAACTCGGAATGGAATATATGGTGAAAGTTTTCACACTATACCATCAAAAAAAATAAGAGAGTTGATTAGATGTTATGATCTTGAAAATATGGAATTAAAGGATTCAAATGGAGACACTCTTTCATTTATTCATAAAATATCAGATGGTTCATTTAAGGATAATCAAGAAATTGTTCTTGTTGATGCGAATGTATTAGAGAAAACATTAACAGAATCAGGCTATGAGGTTGTTTGGTTTGTTCAATTATTCAAGAAAAAAAATCCGTTAAATGAAGACCTCGATAAAGAATTTCATGTTCAACGAACAAGAAAATATTTTGCATGGAATGCGCATGGTCAAAAATCAATATTAAAGTTTTGGGATGAATGGTTCTCAAACACAAGAGATAAAAACTAAATTTCTATATGGTGAAAAATATAAAAGGATTGGCAAAGCAGCCAAATTCAAATAGGCACTTGGCAAAAAGATTCAAGTTGTTAAATAGATTGTCTTTTGGCAGTTATAAAGAAAAGACAATAATAAAAGCATCTGGATTAAAAAAAATGCCTTATGACCTGCATGATGTTGAGGTTACAGACAGTAATTGCATTTTCAGAGCGATAATTAATGACAATACATCTCCCTTCAATAGCATCAATAGGATAAAGTATAATCCCAGTCCTTCCTATATATCAAGAGCCAATATGAAGGGACAAGGGATTGCTTATTATACTTGCGATTTAGATATATCTGTCATTGAAGCATGCAGAGATAAGTTGCGTAATTCTTCCGACAGAGAATTTTATTTAACAGTAAGTAAATGGAAAATCGTGAAAGGAGTTGCTGTGCAAATTATTTGCAACTCTCAGAAAGCGCAGTCAGTAGGTACCGATTTGATAGAGTTCTGTAAAGCTACAAACGCTAAAAGAAGAAAAGATTTTAAGAGAAAATACTATAGAACCTATTCGCTAAAAACACGATTTATCGCAGACCAATACGCAAAGGATGATATTGCGTGTGAAAAGGATTATATCATAAGCGCCATTCATTCAAAAACGTTGCTCAAATCAGAAAAAATAGATGGAGTTATTTATCCGAGTGTAGGGTACATGTACAAGGGCTTCAATTATGCTATTAAGCCTTCGCTATTTGACAACTCATATTTTCAACTTAATGAAGTTGCTCATGTCAAAGTGAGGTTTGACAAGGATTTTACCAAGTATCCTAAAATTGAAGTACTAAAAACAACATCTACATTTTCGGGAGATGAGATAGTTTGGTAGATTATAATGCATAGTTCAACAAATAAAATACCATGAATTACAGAGGTCTTAATCTGAGGAAAATTGCACCAAAGGTATTGTTAAGTGAGTTCTCAAAAGGCTCTTTAGGGAAAATTACCAACAGGGATATCAAAGATTTGATGGCGTTAATAGAACAATCCGTTGATGCAGGTATTTATTGTGCTGCATTAAACGCTATATTGCTGGGAATAAAAATTGATTATCGCAAAACCTTTTCCACCATACGCAAAAAAGGTCTGTTTAGATATTCAAAATATAATCAAAAGAAGTGCATAATAGGCGATCTTTCCAATGAGTTGCTTGTACTTGATGGGGAATTAAATTTTTTAGATGATAAAGAGATAAAATATCTGCAATCCATAGTTAATTTGATAGGGTTGTCAAGTTCATTTGCGGCAATACATCGGTTAATAATAGAGGAAATAAAAAGATTTTCAAAAAACCATAAAAAACAATCGCTCATTAAAACATTATTGGCTTTCTCTGACTTTCTGTTTTTGACTAATCATGTTCCAGAAGATCCGTCAGATAAGCTAAGTATAAAATCAAGGACAAAGGAGGAAATTGCAGAGGCGG
>JGI26523J50269_1000627_pt1 | contig 19695 bp, 12 predicted proteins | sample ThiBio_inoc_biof_FD_50269 | JGI IMG/M metagenome (IMG submission 50269) | reverse complement strand
GAACAGCCATCGCTCACGGGGCTCACTGATAATACGGCGGGTAAGCATAATCATTACAATGGTTGTGGTAAGGTTATCGAGCACGGCAGACATGAAAAACGTGATGAAGCTGATGAGCCAAAGCAACTGTCGTTTTTTCCGTGTGGTTATTTTTTCGGTGATGTAGGTGAATCCGCCGTGAACGTCAATGAGCTCCACAATGGTCATGGCGGCCAGCAGGAAGAACAACATTTCGCTAATGTCGCCGATGCTTTCCAGAATCTGATGATCGATTACAAAGTGCCGCACTTGGACCTCAAAAGCGTGATGTTGAAGTTCGGAATGCGAATTGATGTAATGGTTAAAAGTGTCGGGAGACACGCTGAGGACAGTGTTTGGCGCCAGATACACGTAAATGACCCATAAAAGGGTGCCGATAAGTAAGGCGACGCTCGCTTTGTTCACTTTTATGGTATGTTCCATCGCGATGAAGATATAACCGGCGATAAAGAGAATAATCATTGCGTAAATCATGCTGCTGCTTTTTTTTAAAAAATCGTGCAAAGATAAATATTAAAATGGAAAAATAAAAAAGCCCCTCGTTTGAATGAGGGGCGCCGGATTTATTTTCTGGAGGTTTTCTCCACCAACTTTTCTTCGTTCTCTGTCAATACTTTCTTCAGTTCGGACTGGAGTTTCTTAATTTCACGTTCCTGATTGTGGATGGTGGTGAGCAGCGAGTTTAACTCCTCGTTATCCACCGAATCGGGGAACTGCGCTTTTACCCGGTCGATAAAATCGCTCAAGACGTTCATGTAATTATTGAACGCGTCGTAAGGCGACTGATAAGGGCTGAATTTACTGTGCATCGACCCGTCGTAGAAATGCTTGGTGGACATATAATAGAAATGATCGCTCGATTGCAGGTATTGCCAATCTTTCTTCAATCGCCTGTCGTTGGCTAAACGAACCCTTTCGCTTACCTCGTAAAGGGTATTGAAAGCGCTTTTTTGAAGTTTGTTCCCTAACCACCGGCTTAAATCGCGCTCTTCGTCCGACCATGAAATAGGCAATGGAACCGATACGGTACCAACAGGTTTATGGGTATCCATAATTTGGCTGGGTGTGGAAAACTCAATGCCCCTGTCGAAAGCAAATTTAGGAAGTGCTTTCATAAACTCAAATATTCCCGAATGCGACGGTTGAAGGTTCCCGAATGTCTCATAATTCATGAAAATATTGAAAACTTCTTCCTGAGGCGACGTTGCCGCAATCCACGATATGTATTTTTCGGCCGTCAACGGATACTCTTTCCACGTATAGTCTGAAAACCGTAACGAAATATCGTCGCTAAACTGTGAGTTGCGCAGTAACAGCTTCATGTTGGGCTGGTTTTCGGATTTATACACGTAGTTAGGGCTTCGCCACGACAGGATAACTTTTGCCCCTTCCGAAATCATCTTGGTATAGCCCATGTTGTAAGCCATTTCGGCAATGTCGTCGGAGTAGATCATTTCGGTATTCCGCAAAACCTTTGGTTCCTGATCGAAAAGCAATTTGATCTTTTGCGTCTGCTGCTGTACCTGGCTTTGAAACTCTATGGGATCAATCAGGCTCGAAAGCGAGTGTGAATAGGTTTCGGCTAAAAACTCAACAGCGCCGGTCCTGCTCAATTCCTTCAGTCCGTCAATTACTTCCGGAGTATAAATTTCCATCTGGTCGAGCGCTACTCCCGAGACAGAAAGGGCAAATTTAAACTTTCCTTTGTAGGCATTTATTAGATCGAGCAACATCCGGTTTGCGGGGATAAAAGACCGGGCGGCTATCTGCTGTATGATGTCTTCGTTTGAGTAATCATCGTAGTAGTAGTGATCTCTTCCGATATTGAAAAAACGATATCTTTTTAACCGGTATGGTTGATGGATCTGGAAATAAAAGCAAATTGTTTTCATATTCTTTTTAGACTTTTAGATAGTTAGACTTTTTTCATACCAGGCTATCGTAAATAGCCCGTACTTTCTTACCGGCATCTTCCCAAACGATATTATCGACTTCACGTTTCCCTTCTTCTTTCAGAAATTCGGCCATGCCCGGGTAGGTACAAATCGAATACATGGCGTCCGCCATAGCGTCAACGTCCCAGTAATTGGTTTTGATGACGTTATTCAGGATTTCTGCACAACCCGACTGATACGAAATTATACTTGGCACGTTGCATTGCATGGCTTCAAGCGGTGAAATGCCAAAAGGCTCCGATACCGAAGGCATAACATATACATCGCTCGATTTCAGCATCTCATAGACCTGCTCTCCACGGAGGAATCCGGTGAAGTGGAACCTGTCGGCAATACCCCGGTCGGCAACTAGGCGTATCATCTGGTTCATCATATCGCCGCTTCCTGCCATCACAAATCGGATGTGCTTGGTCCTTTTCAATACTTGTGTGGCCGCATCTACAAAAAACTCAGGGCCTTTTTGCATAGTGATGCGTCCGAGGAAAGTAATTACTTTTTCTTTCACACCCGATATGCGTTCGATTGCTTCAATCTCGGGGCTTAACGGTTCCACGGCATTGTGAACGGTAGATACTTTCCATTCGGGTTGGTTGTAGTTTTCAATTACGGTTTTGCGGGTGAGGTTGCTTACACAGATAATATGGTCGCAGTGATCCATTCCGTTTTTTTCGATCCCGTAAACGATCGGGTTCGGCTTGCCGCGGCTGCGGTCGAACTCTGTTGCGTGTACATGAATGACCAGCGGTTTTCCGCTTACACTTTTTGCATGCAGGCCCGAAGAGTAGGTAAGCCAGTCGTGGGCATGGATAATATCGTATTTATATGTTCTGGCAATAACGCCCGTAACGATGGAATAATTATTGGTCTCTTCCAGAATGTTGTTCGGATACCGGCCGGAGAACTCTAAACACCCAAGATCGTTGGTGGTCATGTAGTTGAAATCGGCGTAAATATTGTCGCGCATCCAAAAATATTCTTCGGGATTCATGTACTTCTCCAGCCTTTCCTTAGCGGTTTCCCAACTGACGTCGCGCCACACAATAGGAGTGTTGTTGCAGCCTATTATTTTCAGAAAACTCTGGTCTTCGTCGCCCCAGGGCTTCGGGATAACAAACAGTATCTCCATATCTTCCTGCTTGGCCATGCCCTTGGTTAATCCATAACTTGCGGTTCCAAGCCCACCCAGTATATGAGGCGGGAATTCCCACCCTAACATCAGTGCTCTCATTCTATCGTGTTTTATATCCAGTTGTAATTCAATGTTTTTTGGCTTATCCGAATGATTTGATGAGTTTTTTTGCCCGTAAAGTCTCTGCAACACTCATGGCAAAAGAATATCCGCCATGGGCATAAAACGGAGGGTTGGAATCATAAAACTCAGACAAGGTGCCGATACAGTCGTTTTGCATCTGATCTTCCAACTCAATCATTACCCGGTCTGCCAGGGAAAGCCCGCTCATGCTGAATACTTTCAGGTAAGCTTCAATGTAAGCGCCAATAAGCCACGGAAAAGCACATCCGTTGAAATATGCATACTCTTTTTCTTCGATTGTCCCTGTGTAACGTGGGCGGTAATTGTATCCTTTCGGACTTAAAGAGCGTATGCCTACCGGAGTGAGCAGCTCTTTGGTAACGAAATCAATAACCGATTTTTTCTGACGCCTCTCTAATGGCGAATAATCCACGGAAACGGCAAAAACCATATTGGGGCGGACATTCCTGTCTGCATATGTACCGTCCACGTAATCATATAAATAACCGGCATCGTTGAGAAATGTTTCAACAAACGACTGCTGTACTTTCAACGCTTTCTCTTCAAATGTTGCTGCCAATGCTTTTTTATTTACCGCGGCGGCTATCTCTTCCGCAAATTTCAGTGCATTGTGCCATAAGGCATTGAATTCAACTAAATATCCCGATCTTGGAGTGACGGGTTTACCATTCTGCATCGCATTCATCCAGCTTACGGCGACATCGTGTCCATACGTTGAAACCAATCCACTCTCTTCATCAACAGATAAGTTGGGATGCTTGTTCGACAAAATAAAATCGATTATGGAAAAGAGAAAATCGACATATTTTTCTTTAAAAACATGTTTGCTCTCTTTCCAGTATTGTTGTAATGACCAGGTTACCCACAGCAAAACATCGGGATCGTCTATCTGTTTGATGATGTTTTTGCGCGGTTTGTCATTCATGAAATCCTGAATGTGAGGTGCGGCCGAATCCATGATCGCTACAAAATCACCGGGCCTGCCAACCGATAGTGTACAACCGGGTAACGACACAAACTGGTCACGTGCCCTGACCTTGAACCACGGATAACCGGCCAGCAGGTATATCTCATCTGTCTTAGGAATGTAATAAAACTGATGGCTCGAGTTTTTCAGGCAGTTGTAAAAACTAGACCTTGGCGTGCGTTTTTGAAGTTCAAAGTTAAACTCATCGGCAAGAGTAGAAGTGTTTACTAAAATGTCTCCTGCCGAAAAGATAATCTCCTCGCCTTTTTCAATAGGCAACTCAAAATACCCGGGAACATAGAGGTCTTCTTTGAACGTATCCCCGTTTTGCATATCCTGAATGTATTCCACACCCTGGCTCCAATAGGGTTGATACATAAAGTCAACCTTCTTGTTGAATTGCATGAAAAACTCGGGATATCCGTAGTACATGCTTGTGCTGATACCATTTTCCACTTCACGATACGAACGATCTACCTGATCGTTTTGTCTGGTTAACTGAGAAATATTTCGAAAAGCCATATAAGGTTTGAACCGGATTGTGGTTGGTGAATGGGCATTCATCAACTTGTAACGGATCATCAGCCGGTTCTCTTTCGACGAAAACATAATCTCCTTGGAAAGGATAACACCACCCACGCGGTAAATAGTTTTTGGAACGCCATCACTGTTAAATTCGCGGATGTATTTATGCCCTTTGGGACTGTAGTTGTCGTCGTTATATTTATGAATTCCTAAATTAAATTGCGCTCCGTGCTGTATAACCGTTTCATCAATTGAGGAGAGGATCAGGTGATTATCGTCGTCCAGGAAAGGTACCGGCATTACCAGGAGCCCTTGATATTTGGAAGTGTTGCAACCTGAAATCGATGTGTTTTGATAAGCTCCTTTTTTGTTGGTCCTCAGTACGTTGCGATACAGGGAGTACTCCAGGTTAATCATCAGGTCCTTATCGAATTTAAGATAGCTCATATTGTGAAAGAATTAGAAATATATCTCTTTATGGTTTGATGTTCGAAAGGTAGCTAATTGCGGTTAATTCAACAAATAATATACACTTTTTTTTGTTTCGGGAACTTTTACGATTTTTTTAGTTAGTTTTGTAATAATGGATGATGCAGTAATGAAAACCGAACGGTGGCAGATAAAAAGGATCCGGTTAGCAATGATTCCCGCACTGGTGATGTGTGTGCTGGTTTGGGTGGTGTTTCTCATCGATTACACCCGTATTTTCTCATTCAACTTTTCACTTCTGGGAATTTATCCCCGTCAATTAAACGGTTTGCCCGGTATTGTTTTCTCGCCTTTTATCCATGGATCGTTTTCACATCTTATTTCCAATACCGTTCCCCTGCTGGTTCTATTTTCGTTCTTGTTCTACTTTTACAACCAGATAGCATTCAGATCGCTGGCTTACCTCTGGTTGTTGAGCGGTTTTTTCACGTGGCTGATAGGCAGGAGCTCATATCATGTGGGGGCAAGCGGGTTAGTTTTTGCCCTTGTCTTCTTTTTGTTTTTTAGTGGTTTGTTCAGGAAATATATTCCGCTTATAGCAGTTTCGATGGTGGTGGCCTTCGTCTATGGCAGTACCGTATGGAGCATTTTCCCGATAACCGAATATGTTGATGTAACCCTTTCGTGGGAGGCCCATTTGTCGGGAGCAGTTGCCGGGCTTATCGTCGCTTTTATTTTCAGGAATAGGGGCCCACAAAAACCGAAAGTGCTTTGGGAAGACGAGGAGGATATGGAGGACGATGAACGCCTGTCAGTTCCCGGCATAGATAATGGAGACAATTCCAAGCAGGAACAAAATGAACATCACCACCAGCATGAAATTTGTTTTCCTCGATGCGCCTTTAAATTCTTTCCAAATGAATACCCCCCATAATGCTGCTACCAACGTTGCACCCTGGCCAAGTCCGTAGGAAATTGCGGCTCCGGCTTTTCCGGCGGCAATCAGATTCAGCGAATTACCGATCCCCCAGATAATCCCGCCTAAAATGCCTACCAAATGGATAGGAAACTTCCCTTTGAAGTAGGTTTTGTAGTTTGTTGGTTCGCCATGAATCGGTCTTTTCATCAAAATAGTATTGAATATAAAATTACTGATGAAAATTCCCAGCGAAAAAATCACTGTTGCCGTGTATGGGGTCATCATCCCCCGAGCAGGGTTTTCAAAATTATTTAAGTCCATGGAGGCGGCAACAAACCGATAGAAAAAAGACATCAGCAGGCCGGCAAGAATGGAAATAATTATTCCTTTAGAAGTTACCTTTTTATTCTCAGATGATACATTTTTGTAAGCCAACGCATTAAGTAAAATGGCGACAGTTACCAACCCCACACCCAAAAACAGGAAAAACGGATCCCCTTTTTGAAACCCCAGGTAGTTAATAATTACACCCAAAACCAACGCCAGTCCAATCCCAACCGGGAATGCGACTGCCATGCCGGCCATAGCGATGGCTGTGGAAAGAAGAATGTTGGCAGCATTGAAGATAATCCCGCCCAAAAATGCACTGCCAATGTTTTTTGGATCTGCCTGTATCAAATCGGGAATAAAACTGCGGCCGGCATCTCCCATACTTCCAAGCGTAAATGCAAAAATCAGGGATAAGGCCAAAACGCCTGTCACATAATCCCAGTAAAACAACTCGTAACGCCACGTTTTTCCGGCTAATTTTTGGGTGTTGCCCCAGGAACCCCAGCAGAGCATGGTTATGAAGCAAAACACGATGGCTAATGAATAACTATTTACAATAAACATATGGTTCTAATTTAAAATGAATAATTTACTGTCTTTTTTAAAAAATCATACACTTCGGTTTCTGTCGGTATAGAAGGCTGTGCTCCCATTCGGGTAACGCAAATTGCTGCCGCAGCAGAAGCAAATTCTAAGGTCTCATTCCAGTTATGACCTTTGCTTAATTCTGCTGCTAAAGCGCCACAGAATGTATCTCCCGCTCCAGTCGTATCTACTGTTTTGACAGCGAAGGCAGGTGCTCGTAAATATATTTGCTTGTTCTTCAATATACAACCACGTTTGCCCAAAGTTAAAACAACCGTCTTTATTCCTAAAGCCAATAATTTGTCAACAATTCCCTCTTCACCGATATGTTCCATTATTTCTCCTGAAATAATTTCGGCTTCGGTCTCGTTAACAATAAGTACATCAATTTTTTTAATGATATCCTCATCTAATTTTCTCGCGGGTGCCACGTTTAACAGTATCTGTTTATTATGCTCATAGGCAATATCACAGACTGTTTTTACCGTATCGTAAGGAATCTCCATTTGCAGGACAATCAAATCCGCCTCCAGTATCTCTTTTTCGATTTTATGAATATATTCGGAGGAAAGCATTTCATTCGCTCCGGAGATGATTACAATACTGTTTTCCCCCTTTCCATCTACCCAAATCATTGCTACACCCGAAGGGGTATTATTGACAATCAAAGATGAGGAAGCATCCAACCCTTCTTTTTTATAGTATTCCAGAGTGTTTAGTCCGTTTGCATCCTTCCCCAGGCTGGTAATAAATTTCACGTCTCCGCCCAATCGATGGGCGGCCAGTGCCTGGTTGGCGCCCTTTCCGCCCATTGCCTGAAAATAGGAAACTCCCTTGATGGTCTCTCCTGCCTTGGGAAAATCTTTTACTTTCGCGATTAAATCTGTATTGGAACTGCCGATCACTACTATCTTGCTCATATTATTTTAATTAATCTTTAACTATTTGACTTTTCCAAACGTGGTATGTCCATTCTGCATGGCTTTTAGTCGAAGAGCTGTACGGAACGTACCTAACCAGGTGAATAGAAATAAACGCCAGGTCCGCTTGTGTCAGGATATTTATTTGAAAGTTGCAGGTTGCCGACTGATCAATTGGATAAAATGTTGTTTGATATTTTCAGCCTGAACGGAATCTACCATCAAATAATGCCGGTTACCGCTTTTATCGGCTGTGAAAATCGTGGCGCCTTTATCTGTTACACTAATCTTACCAGCAGGTGAAATGTTGAAATAAGAGGAGCCTTCCACTGAATACAATACAGAAGTCAAATCCCATGTGGGGCGGTCATAAGGCATTTTCATATAACATTTATAAGCCTCCACCATAGGATGTTCAGGCGCCCAGGCGAAATCATTTTCAATACTGGTAGCCGGATAATTGATAGCAATGCCTACTTCAAAGGGAGAAGTAACCAAAGGTGTCGGCCATTCCGCAAAAACCTTTTTTGCGGCCGGAATGTCTTTCATTATGTTGTACTCATATAGATCCGGATTATTGAAACATCCTGCCATAGTACATAATAGCTTCACTTTCTTTGCCACCAGTTCCTTTCCGGTCAGTGGAGAGAAATCATCACCGGGAGTCTCCAGTAAACGGGCAAGATTGGTAGAGAAACCCACGGAAACAATTGTAACGGAATTGTCCGGTTGTTGAGCTAATATTTTACGGTACAGGGCATGTGCTTCCGGTAGTTTTGAAAAGTCTTCCACGGAACCTTGGAACATCGGGTCCCCATTCTCTTTCTTCATTAGAGATACACATTTGGCATAATTGGTGGCATCATTCTCGCAGTCCGCACCATCGTGTATAATTCCAATGGGAATTTCAGGGTAACCATGCCATGTATTCATGATATCAATATATTTAGGCGGATATATACCCTCTTTATTGATCATAATACCCAATAAATCCATCTTTCCCGCATCTATATATTTATAGAGCATATCCAGCGCTAAAGCGTCATCCACGTCGTTGCCAATATCCGTTTCAAAAATAATCTTTTGTGCATCTGAAGCAATTTTCAAACTCTGTCGGTCTTTGGATGTACAGCCGGATAAAGCGATCAAAAATAGAAGGTTTAATAAAAAAAATTTGTTTTCAATCATGATTATATTTTTTTGTAGTTAATGCCTGGTTGAAATAGAAATATACTTTGCGACCCGGATATCTTTCACCAATCGGATTATGGTTATCGTAACGTATGTTTATTTAGAGGGCGCGTTTGAATAAACCAAGGCCTCCGTGGCGATAACCCGGGCATCCGGTCTTGGATTTAACCAGTTGAATGTGATGATGTGTTCACCCATAGGTAATTGATATTTCCAGAATAAATCTACCTTCCGGGCATTGGAAGAGGCTACCGGCAATTGGGCTGTTTCGGCCAATGCATTGTCAATGTACATTTCTACTTGCGCAACATAGTTGCTATCGGGGCAATGAACGTATCCTTTCACCACAACTCCGATGCCTTTAAAAGCTACTTTGGATTGTTCCGATATGGATTGGTTGATAGCTCGTTTTTCGATAGGAAAATGGCCTTCAAATGATTTTTCATAGGCTACTGCTACCGGTTGTTGGCATTTGATTTGTACTTGTTGTTCTTCTATTTTCCCGCCTTGTTGTTCTATGACAAGGAGTGCATGTTTGAAACCGATTTTATAAATATCGTTTAAAGAAATATCCGTATATTCAAAATCACGGTCTTCTATTTCGTATAAGCATTCTTTCCAGTACTCGGGAATTTGGCTATAACCTATCATTGTTCCCAAGATCCCGGCAGCTGTGGCTGCATTGCAATCCGCATCTTGTCCGCAACGCGCCGCGATGTCGATAGTTTTAAAGAAGTCCTTATTTCCATACAGAAGACCTATGGCGACGTAAGCGCTGTTGATTTTGGCATCGATATTAAAAGGAGCAAAAACACCGTCGGGACAACCTATCTCCGAACTCCATTTCTTTTCACACTCGAACCAGTTCCTCTTCCAATCGTTGGGAAACTCTTTGTGCCAGTTAATTACATCCTTGATGCATTGATGGAAAGAACTCTCTTCGGGAATAGTTTTCAATGCCTCCCCGACCACAAACTCCATGTCGTCGGAAATAAACGCCCCTGAATATAAAGCAGCAACAAAGACGCCTCCATACCATCCGTCTCCGTAATTCATGATATGCCCTATCTTATCCGCAATATGAGAAGCGGTATTAGGCATTCCCGGCGACATTAGCCCGGCAAAATCAGCCTCAATTTGAAAATCAATATCATCGGCATGGGGATTATTCAACCAATGGCCGGATTCGGAGGGTTTCAATCCTTGCAAAATATTGTATCGAGCTGCCTGATTGGCGTGCCATAGAGGGTATGGGGCATTTGCAAAAGCAATTGCAAATGAATCGGCCGGAGCTTCCAATCCCAAGCGTTCAAATACTTCTACAAAGGTGAGATTAACATATATATCATCGTATAATCCCGGGAAATTATCATAGTACCATTTTGCTCTATCCTTATCCCATTTGATAGGGACATAATCTTGGATCATTGTTCCGTTATAGAGAAACTCAACCGGTCCTCCATAAGTGCATCCGATTGTTTTTCCCGCCCATCCGCCTTTTATTTTATCTTGAAGCGTTTCTTTGCTCAATATGGTCGTGGAAGGAATTGAAGAACAAGCCATCTCTGTGCAAAACAGGATAGCGAGAAGAAAGGGTGTCAATACTCGTTTTTTCATTTTTCTATTTTATAATTTTATTCATTTGGATATTCCGCTTTGCATTTGGATGATTCAGTCCCTATACAGCTATAAGTCGAAATTTCATATAAATGTTTTTGTCCATCCAAAGTTTTTTTATCTATAAATTCACTCCTCTGTTTGTTCTTCATGCCGGATTGGATATTTCCAACTAACATTCCGTCTCTATAAATATAATATCCGGCAACGTTTGTTGCATCATAAGGTACTTTCCATTTCAAATAGGGTTGATCTTTCTTCTTTTCAATAACAAGGCCCGATACCGGAGCCGGAGGAGGTATTTCGGGGAGTTGTCCGTTTTTAGAATAGTGTAAATAAGCATGATGATACTGTTCATTCACAATGTTGGGACTATAGTAATGGCTATAAGCGAAAGTGATGATCTTGCTTACATAAGGACTTGCCAGTTTCATTTGCTCTACAAACCGATTTAATGGAGCAGAGGTCCAGAACTGTTGATCAAAAGTTTCAGCATCGGACCAGAATAAGAGACCCGGCTTCAGGGTTACCGCATGGCTTAACGGGCCGAACCATTCAGGAATCATTTCCAGTTTTAATCCTCCTGCACCCACACAATCCTGTGGAGCAAAAATATCCCCGGGTTGAAAATAGGTCTTTGTAAACACATATTCCCATAACCGGGCATATTCTTTTGCATTTCCTATCCGGTAATTCATAAATGGACACAACATAAAAGGCATTTCGGGAGTTACTGAATGCAAGTGCTTTAAATTAATATTTAAGGCATTGACCAGTGCTTCTTTATATTTCTCCTGAGATAATTGATTGATATTGGCTACTTCCCATACCCAATACCAGCCATACATTGTTTTTCCGTATTGCTTTTTATATTTTTCAATCAATTCGTCGGCAACCCGGTTCCCTATTTCCATTTGGTTCAATAGCCACTCTTCGCTATAATCTCCGGACCACCATCTTTCATTGAAATTTAATCCCAGAAAAACTTTAAAGCCCGCTTTTTGAGCATTGTAAAGACATCTTTCAACTAAATCTTTTTTGTTTGTATTATGGGTGGTGAATCCACTCGGATAGAGACTCTTTACCACATTGTCTTTTCCGGTATGTAAAGTGGGCCCGAAAATAAGATACTGCATACCCGCTTCTTTTAATGCTTTCAACTCTTTTTGCCATTGTTCGTCGTCCCAATCAGCCACTAAATGCTCTTGGATGAATGTTCCTTGTGAAATTGGATAAGGATCCGTTGACAATTTTTGTTCGAAGGTATACCGAAAGAATTTTTCAGACCATGTACGGATGTATGTGTCAAATTTTCTTTCATTCTTATAAAGGTCAATGACACGAGCGCCTCTTTCAAGTATTTCCTTATAGGCAGGAGCATATCCTGTTTTTCTTCCGTACGCGAAACAGATCTTCCCTTCCGGAGCAACTATATAATCGTTGTTATGATCGTGCCCGACAAACACTCCCGCCACATCTTTATTTTCGATGAATGCACCGATCAGTCCACTATTTAAATTGGGTGAGCTAACCTGTTCGCTTTTATTCCCTAATGTATAGTTTAGGTGCCTTGCCATTTCATATTCCGGGGTGGGTATATGGAAAAAAGCGAGTGAAGGGACGATCCTTCCGTTCTTTCGGGTAAAAGCTTCACTTTGTTGTCTGTACCATTGGATCTGGCTATTCTTAATCCAATCATAAGTTCCGGAAGTTTTATCTTCCGGATACGAATGTGAATCAAATAGATAAATGATCCAATTATCTTTTGTTTCATCTTCAGGTGAACGAATGCTCAACGTGCAATTTCCGTTGCCATCAATATGTTTATCCGCATCATAAGTCAGGTTGTATGGAGTAGTCTTCAGAAATTCCATCACTTGAGCTTTATTCATATCCGTCTCTACATCATGATTCCCGAATGTTACGGCAAAAGGAGTTTTAGTATTGATCATGGGTTGTGTAACCTGCCTCCATCCTTCGATGGCGCCTCCGGATACAACGATATCCCCGGTGATGATCACTAAATCAGGTTGCTCTGATCTTATTAGCCTTTCCATAAGTGAAACGGTACTGTCGTTATACGCTTTATATTCATTTCCCTTTATCCAGTGTAAATCTGTAAACTGCATAATCCTGAATGTCTCCTTATTAAATTGTAATACCGGCTGGGTATAAGCATTTTTTGACAGAACCAATGCAATGAAAAGGAAAATTAATTTTATAGATTTCATCCGTAAATTTATATCTGATTTTTTATTTAAAAAAAGACAGTTATTGCATATTTCTCTTTTCTTGAGTCCTCTCCGATAGGCCTTTTATGCCCAAGATACGTAACAATAACTTTGATCTTCAATGCGTTATTGTTTGTAAAACGGTTTTCGGGATTTTCGGAGCGGACTCTTTCTTTCAATTATTATAATAACTGTCTATAAAGTAAATAGCTTATAAATAATTCAACTTCCTTTCTTATATACACGGATATTGTCGAATGCAAAATTGCGGGCAATACCCGGATCAATTTCAAGACGCATATTGAAAGAGTGATAGTACATATTTTGCGGATAAGTTGTAGAACGGTTCACAACAAAAGGCAACGTAACTGTTTCCCACCTGTTGAAATTTTGGAAGACGAAATTTTTTGGTATCCATTCCATAGGACTTGCGTCCCAAAACAGGTAATTGCAGAACCTGATCTTTCCGTCTATAAATTGATTTGCTGTTCTAAACTCACACTTTATCACATAATTCTGGTAATTATTAAGCATATCGTCCGTATAAGGCACCCCGCCTTTTTCTGCAATATACCACCAACCTGAATATTCGGATGTGTTGTCGATACGTAGAAAGTTCCCGCTAAGACGCTGTTTGTCGTTCGGGTTTGTAACGACATTCACCGGATTACTCGGCATTAAATCGTCAAAGTCCATAATCATACATTCATTGTCATAATAGCGCCCGGGGCAGAAAGCTTCAACGTCATATTTTAACCCTTTTACCTTTACCTTAATGTTTTTATCCACATCTTTAGGGACTTGAGCCGTAAGGTAATTATTGGCGGAACTGATTACTTTAGACTCTTTCCCGTTAAAATCTACAACAGCATTCAAAGGATTTATTTCATATAATTCGAAGAAATCGCCATAGATCATGATCGTATCGCCGGGTTTGGTATATTCATTGAACATGCGTTCTAAATAGAGAGCCGGGGCAACTGCCTTAAATGGAATTTCCTTATAACCCGCTTTATTATAAATGTAGATTTTATCTGTTACATTTATAGCTAATTTTACCGGAATTTTTAGATATAGGATATCATTTTCGGTATAAACTTCCAATAAGTCAACCTTTACGTCATTTATTAAAACAGAATCAATGTTATGAATATCTAAACCCGTGCCATGAATTGCAATAAAATCTCCTAAGGCAGCTTCCGTAATGGCTGTATTTAAATCGGCTACGGTAGTTATCTTGGCAAGTGTTATTGGTTTTATCTCATTATTTTCGTCCGAACATGCGGACAAGGAAATTATGAGAAATAATATCCCGGTCAAGCATATACTTTTAAAACTGATCATACTTTTCATCTTGCATGTTATTAAAGTTGTTCATAAATAGAATCACCATCCCGGATTATTGGTCTCAATATAAGGATTTGCATTCACTTCATTCAGCGGGAGTGGCAATAATAAATGTTTCTCCTCCCGCCTCTTGACAATTCCATTCTCGTCATTTGTTCCAATGGCATTCATTACTTGGAGGTAGATTCCCCAGCGGATCAAGTCCGTACGACGGATCCCTTCAGCAGCAAATTCTTTTGCGCGTTCTTCCAGAATATAGGAGCGGAATGTTTCCTGTGTATAGGGTGTGTCACTATTCCGTTTAGAAGAAAGTGTACTCTTGTTCCGCGTGTTCAACAGATCCACAACCTGAAATGCTTGGGGAGAAGGCCCGTTGTTTATCTCATTGTCGGCTTCAGCATAGATCAACAATGTCTCGGCATAACGCATATAAGGCCAATTGAAATCTGCACGGTTTCCATTCAATGGATAGGTGGATACTGCCGAGAATTTCAACAACTTCGATCCATACATGTGTGCGCCGCTGGCTACGACATCGGTCTTATTGTATCCATTTTCTCCCTTTCTCACATATACACTATCCCGCTCAGGATAAAAGTAGTAAAGCAATTTTCCGCTATTTTTATCGTAATAGTAGGGAATACGATGCAAAACACCCCAAGTGATGCGCTCGTCATTCCAATCATCAAATGTTTGCAACCAATGATCTCTTTGAACATAGTAACCGCTGCTCCACTCCCCATTATATACGGGATTTGAATAACCTAAATAATCAACCGGTACATAATTGTAATAAAGAGTGCCGTTACCCTCTATGGTCTGTAAACAAAATTCAAATTCCGGGCCATTTTTATAGGCGGTGCTCCATAATTCCTGTTGACTGGACGCTAATTTAAATTCTCCTTCCTGGATAACCTCCCATGCTTTTTCTTTCGCTAAACGATAATATTCCTGCGAATCGAAACCCTCATAACCGGCTACTTGATTTTTTTCATGAGTAATCGAGATTGGCATCAAGCGCGAAATCGTACCATCCGGATTGGTTTTAGAACCCGGACCTCCTTTTACTGTAATTTTCCCGCTTTTCATGGAGGCAGAACCGATAGTCGCATAAACTTTTGCCAATAATGCCTTGGCCGAACCGCGGCATACATGTCCTTTTTTATATTCGGGATCGGTACGGGGAATCAATAAAGTTTCCGCTTCTTTCAATGTTTCAATGATATGTTCATATACTTCTTTGATGGAAGCGCGAGGCTGCTCAGGGTCATTCCCTTCGGAAATAGAAGTCTTAAACAGCGGAATCGGACCAAAATATTGAACCAACTGGAATTGCGACCACGCTTTAAGGAAAAGTAATTCTCCCAAAGCGTTATTCTTCGTTTTTTCCGGAATATTGGTAATTTTGTTCGCCAGATAATAGTGATAGTTTGCCCGGTGAACAGACTGATTATAGTATTTAAAGAAATTATCATTAGAACTGGAGTTGTAAAAATTACCTGCGCCTATAGAGCCAAATGCCCATCCGGGCCCGGTCTGGTAATCGCAGTCGAAATTAACCAATTCAGCATAATTTCCCCACTCAAATGGGAAATGTAGCGTAAGATAAGCTCCTGAAACAAGCTGATCATAACTGCCGGCAGCAGCTACATCATCTCCGGAAACAAATGTAAAAGTTTCCTCTTCCAAGTTGCAAGCAGTCAGTAAAACCAAACTTACTATGAAAAAAATAAATTTTATATGTTTCATAATCATACGATTCTTTAAAATGATAGTTGAATACCTAAGTTAAAAGTACGTGCACTGGGATAAGAGGATAAATCTACCCCTCTGCGGGATGCATCACTTCCAAAGCTGTTGACATCGGGATCGTACCAGTCGTATTTAGTAATTGTAAACAGATTCGATACACTTGCCGTTAAGTTCAGCGCTTCTACTTCCTTAATCGGATGCACCCATCTGTAGCTTAAACTGACATTCTTACACCTGAGGTAAGACCCATCTTTTACATAACGATCGGAAGCTTTCATAGAACGGGTGTATGTGTTATCCGGCCGGGGCCATTTGGCAATATCCCTGTTCTCCGAAGTCCAACGGGTATCCCATACAAACTTAGGCATATTATTTCCTCCCACAAGATCAAATGCCAGTAGATTTGTGTTTAAGATATCATTGCCATGCGTGCCTTGCAAGAAAAAGCTGAACGTCCAGTTTTTATAAATCAGGTTATTGGTCAAACCGTATTGATAATCCGGATTCGTATTGCCGATAATGGCTTTATCGCGATTATCGATTACCGGGTCATCATCCATATTTTTATACTTGATTTGGCCTACCATACTTTTAACTTTCGATGCACTGGCGTTCGCGTAATAGGGATCGGCGCGAACTTCCGCCTCATTATCGTAAAACCCGTCTTCTACATACCCATACAGAGTACCAATGGCATATCCGTTCCTTCTTAAAAACATACTCTCCATACCCCAGACAACATCTGAAAATTGATCGGCATTCAATCCGCTGATCTCGTTTCTATTGAATGAAATGTTGGCATCCACGGTCCACATGAAATCACGCATTTTTACCGGTATGAAATGCCCGCTTATCTCCAATCCCTTATTGGTCACGTTGCCGTAATTGGTGGCAATCTCACTGAATCCCGAGCTCATCGGGATCAATTTGTATTGCAGCAGGTCCGTCGTTTTCTTATAATAAACGTCGAAGACTAAGCTTATCCTGTTATTCAGGAATGCAGCATCTAAACCCGTATCATATTGGGTGGTAGTTTCCCACTTTAAGTCCGGGGCTGCAGGCCCTCCCCAACGATCTTCCGCCATACCGCTGCTTAGTGAGCCATCGTACGTATAATTCGATGCCACAAACTTAGACCGGGTTGCATAGGCGCTCACTCCCTGGTTTCCCGTTTGTCCTGCGCTGAGGCGAAGTTTTAGGTTATCAAAAAAATTCAATGATTTGATGATGGGTTCATCCGATAAACGCCAGGCTATGGCACCCGAATAAAAATTATTCCAACGATTCAAGGCCAGACGACTGGAGCCATCACGGCGTACGGAGAGTGTTAACAGATATCTATCCAACAGGTTGTAATTAACACGGAATAAATAAGACATTAACTGGGATTTTCCCCGATAACTGCTGATCTCTTTATCGCCAATTGCCGCATTCATATCATTATCTTCGGTATCATCAGTCGGAAAATTCTTGGCATTCATAGATTTACCTTTCCATGTAACTTTCTCATAAGTCATACCGGCCACCGCATTAAAGACGTGGACCCCGAACTTTTTGTCGAATGTAAGCATTGATTCCTCTGTTAAACTCTCATAAGTCCCGTCAGACTTGACGGCATACCCGTTTGTAGGTGATTGTCCGGCTCCAGTATAACGGTTATAATACTGATTACGTTCGTCATAACTATAACCGTAGCCGAGATTCTGACGAAATTTCATCCAATCGGTAAATTTAATTTCGGCAAATCCGGATGTAAAGACAGAGAGGGTTGTCAGGGCATTCTTTTCCTTATGAACCGTCAAATACGGATTGGCTAATCCAGACGCAAAATCCTCGGAGAATCCTGAGTCAGCATCCGGGTCAAAAACGGGACGGGTAGGGTTAAAAGAGATGGCCGACGCAATTACCCCATAATTCTCACTGTTTGTACGGGCAAAACGATTGTCCGATTTTGCAAAACTAAGATTTGAACCGATTTCGATAAAATCATTAATTTTTTGTACGTTGTTTGCACGCGCGGTATAACGTTTATAATAAGAATTCACAATAACGCCTTGTTGGTCTAAATATCCCCCGGAATACATGTATGAACCATTCTTGTCTCCCCCGGAAACGGTCAGGTTATAATCTTTACTAAACGCGGTATGAAAAATTTCATCTTGCCAGTTAGTTCCATAAAATAAAACGCCATCCCCATTTCGGTCATACCCCTTCCGAAAATCGTCGGGACTTGGCAAATATTCTCTTTTTATGACTTCTACCTGACCGGTTTCCGGATTTAACTGCGTAGTTTCACTCCAACGTCCGGGAATTGGATATGGTAAATTGCCGGGATCCACCCATTCTTTACCGTCATACAAATAGCCATTTATGGTCAACTCATTACGGTATTCTGCATATTCGGCAGCGCTTAAAACATCAATCTTTTTTACAGGATTGGATACATTAAAGTTAGAACTGAACTGTACCTTGGGTTTTCCTTCACCACCGGATTTGGTGGTAATAATGATCACTCCATTGGCGCCTCGAGAACCATAAATAGCAGTGGCTGACGCATCTTTCAGAACTTCAATGGATTGGATATCCTGGGGACTGATTGTACTCAACGGATTGTTGGTTTGTTTGGTGCCGTAATCTGTGGAAGGAGCTTCACCCATAGAAAAAGGGATGCCATCCACAATATACAGAGGTTCTGTACTTGTCGTAAATGAATTCGCACCGCGGATTTGAATACTGATACCCGCGCCCGGAGCCCCATCTGCTTGAGAAACATTGATTCCTGCCAATTTCCCCTGTAATCCCTGATTAAGGCTTACCGGATTTGTTTTCAACAGATCATCCCCTCTAATAGAAGAGACAGCACCGGTAAGGTCTCTTTTCTTGACTGTTCCATACCCAACCACAACCACTTCTTCTAATAGTTCTACATCTTCCGTCAAGACAACTTCTATATAAGTTTTTCCGTTTAGGGATATTTTCTGCGCCTTAAAACCTATGTACGATAATTCAATCACACTATTCTTGTTAGGAACTGTCAAACTGAATTCTCCATCTGCATTTGTGACGGTTCCTTGCCGGGTGTTTTCAACGACAACGTTCACACCGATCAAAGGACTCCCTTGTGAGTCGATTACTTTTCCTCTTACCTGTATTTGGGCGTATCCTCCAAAAGTAAACAGAAAAATAACCGTTACTGTAAGTAATGCGCGTAATTGACATTTGTGCCAATCAATCAATTCTTCGTATTTTCTTCTCATATTTTTAGAAAATTAAAATTCGATTGAACAATAAAAAATTATAATATCTCCTCTGCCATCTGATTGAAATAATCATTTGCCTTTTCAATTTCTCCAGCATTCCTTTCACGTCGAGGACACCCTGTGCGCAGGCGACACTTAAAAAAAGACAGGACAGCGCAATGAATACTGTTTTTGTTGTTTTCATCCTTGTTTCTCTTGACTGTTTTTATTATCGGGGCATATCGGGCAATGTGAAGCCGTTTTCGTAGGTGTGCCTTATCCACTCGTTGGCCATCTCGGCGGCGTTGAATTCGGCAAAGCGCCGATCGAATCTCGGGTCGCCGTCGATCACGGCATACTCGTCAACGGTCACGAT
>JGI26523J50269_1000585_pt1 | contig 20787 bp, 18 predicted proteins | sample ThiBio_inoc_biof_FD_50269 | JGI IMG/M metagenome (IMG submission 50269) | reverse complement strand
CGCCGATATCGGCGGTCGATATGAGCAGACCCAGGCCGCGCACGAGGAACTGCTCACGTCCGACATCCATGACGTTGCCACCGACCTGACCGTTGTTGGCCGGGATCGCATTGATCACATCGCTGAATCCAAGCCCACGCGCATAGAGGCGTTGCGGATCGACCAGAATCTGATATTCACGCTCGCCTCCGCCCCAGGACGAGACATCGTCGACGCCCGGCGCGGTGCGCAGGACGAGTCGCACCATCCACTCCTGCCAGGTACGCAGATCCATATCACTGACCTGCGCCGGGTCGACACCGGGCGCGCGCTCGACCGTGTACCAGAACACCTGACCGAGGCCCGAGGTGTTTGGACCCATGCCGGGTTTTCCGTAGCCGGGCGGCAAACGATCACCGATTTCCTGCAGGCGTTCGTTGACCAGTTGGCGTGCGAAATAAATGTCCATGTCATCTTCGAAATAGACCGAGACATAAGACAGTCCGAACAGGCTAACCGAGCGGATCTCCTGCACCTTCGGCAAGCCGGCCAATGCGGACTCGATCGGCGTTGTCAAAAGCAGTTCGACGTCCTCAGCGGCCAAGCCGGGCGACTCCGTGTACACATTAACTTGTGCCGGGGTGACGTCCGGGAACGCATCAATCGGCACGTCGTGCACGGCGCGCAAACCGAGAAAGGCGACCACGGCAAAGACGATGATGATCAGAAATTTGTAGCGCAGGGAAAATTCAACCAGACCGTTCAACATGACGGACCTCCGCCCAGTGACGGGAAGGAATCAGTGACCATGTCCTTCTCCCATTTGCGCTTTGAGAATCTGGGATTTCAAGGTGAATGCGCCGGTCACGACGACGGTGTCGCCCGTTTTCAATCCCTCGCGGATGACCGTGTGGTCACCGATGACATCGCCGACGCGAACCGGCACAGGGGCAAATGCGCCGTGTTCATCACGGCGAAAGACGACCGTCTCCCCTTCAATCTGCACCAACGCACCGTTCGGAACCGACAGCGAGTCTGACGTTTGCGATTGCGCGGAAGCCAATCTGCCGGCCTCGAAATACACATCGACGTAATCACCTCCATGCAGTCGATCGTCCGGGTTTGGCACCTCCACACGAACAGATGCATTGCGTGTGGCTTCGGAGGTCCGGTGCGCGCTGTGCATGACCGTCCCGGGCATGCGTTGGCCACCGGCGATAACGGTTGCCGGCGCTCCCGCCTGCACGCGAGACACCGCGTCCGAAGGCAGCTTGGCGTCAACCCAGACGGTCGATTCATCAACGAGACGAAACAGCGGCTTGCCGGGTTCGATGCGCTGACCGACGACAAAATCATCTTCCGTCAGGCGTCCGGCGTGCGGTGCAGTCAATGTGAATTCACCGTTGCTGCGTCCCGCAGCAGCCCCGGGCAGGCCATAGGCGCGTGCCGCAGCCCGCGCTCGGTCTACAGCCACCTGGGCCTCCTTGATACGGCGACCCGAGACGGCCTCGCGGCCCAAGGCCGACACCCGACGCCACTCCTCTTCGGCAATGCGCAAATCGGCCTGGGCATTGGCAACTTCAACACTGGACAAGGTCACAAGCGCGGCGCCGGCTTCAACTTCATCACCGATCCGCGCATGGCGACGGACAACGAGCGCTTCGACGCGAGGCGTGATCAGTGTGGTGCCATAGGCGTTGTCGATCACTTCGCCAGGGGCGCGCAGCTCCTCGGTCAGCAAACTGGGTCGGAGGGTCTGCGATTGGACACCGGCGGCGGCCAATGCTGCCTCGTCCATGCGTATGCCGGATTCGGAGGCTTCTTCCTCCGCATGCTTGCCTTCCTCACCTTGATGTCCGGATGTTGCGGACTTATCCAGTTTGACTTGCGCGTGCTCGGCCGGGCCGGCCGGACCCGATTCATCGGCTGACTTTGAGCAGGCGGACAGAGAAAGCACTAGAGTCGACAACAGTAGCGGGCAGAACAGTGTGCAAACTTTCATGGGAATAGTGCTCATGGCGTGGCCTCCAGTCCGGACCAGCGTTCGAGCTGACCGATGGCGGCGAGATAGTCGGTGTAATTGCGCCAGACGCGTGCTTCGAGTTCGGCACCGGCCAGGGCCGTGTCGAGGGTCTGCTTAAGCTGCAAAAGATAGTCGGCGGTCGATAACTCCCCCTCGCGCCACAGGCGTTCGAGCAGGTCGGCACGTCGGTCCACATCGGTGCCGCGGCTGGATTGCCAGCGATCCCAGGCGGTCCGCGAGATGGCGTAGCTTTCGATGACGCGACGGTTTTCGGTACTGAGTTCCAGCGTTACGCGCTCGGATTCGGCCTCGGCCGCATCCGCCTCGGCCTGCGCCGCGATCACCTCGGCGCCGTAGGAGTTGCGCACAAAGAGCGGTACGCGCAGCGTGACGCCGATGACGTTGTCGCTGAAACTGCCATAGTCGATGCGTCCACCGTTGACGCCGAGCGTGGGATCGGCGATCCGGTTGCGTCGGGCGACGACGACTTCGCGCTCAGCCGCCGATGCGGCAGCATGCGCCACCTGCCAATCCGGTAGTTGCTCAATATCAGCGGCCGTTGCCGTTGGTTCGGGAAGGGTATCGGTCGGAAGTACGGTGGCTGTCACCGTATCTCCGGCTCCGCCCACCGCGCGGAAGCGCGCCTCGGCGTCGGACCGCTCGGACTCCAGTTGGGACTGCTGAACTTGCGCCTCATCACGCGCCAGTGCGGCGAGGTCGCGTTCCAGACCTGAAATGTCATCGGCGGAATATTGCTTGTCAGCCAAGGTTGCAAAGCGCGTGACCAGCGCCATTCGGCGCTCGCCAATCCCGACGCGCTGAGTGGCGGTGAGAAGGTCCGCCCAGCCATTGAACCATTGACGAGCGAACTCGCGACGCCGCACCCGGGCCTCGGCGACGGCCTGATCGACCCGGGATTCTGCTGCTTCGCTGCGAGCCCTGCGCTTGCCGCTCAGGTCCAGAGTTAGGCTGACGCCAGCCGTGCTGGTGCGATCCGGACCTTCCTTGTTGGAATTGAACTCAAGCTCGGGGTTGTAGAGCGGTTGACCGGCGGCATCTCGACGCGCATTGGCCGCAGACAACTCGGCCTCCGTGACGCGAAAGCGGGGATGCTGCTGCCAGGCCGCTTGAAGGGCGCTACGGAGTGCGAGCGGGGCCAAGGAGCCGTCGCGCTCCGCCGATGACGAAGCGCCCTGTGCAACATTTGAGAAACAAATGGCGACCGCCAGACACGCGACCGTGCACTGTCGCGTTGAACGAAATGAAGGCATGAAACAATCCTCTGAATACAAGTCAGCTTTCGGCGAATACCGCCAAAAGGAAGCAGTGACTTGTTCAGACGATCGGTGGGCGCAGCTCTCTGGCGAGAGGAATATTGCTGCTCGTACTGGTGACCCGTTCCGGTCCAGAGCAAGCAACGATGGACGGCATGATCGGTTGCACGGGTAACACGGCAGCCGCCTGGTGACAGCCGCAATGCTCGCAGGCACCGTTCAGATCAAACGGGTTCTCACCTGTGGGCTCACTGGACTCTGCGACAAGAGTGACTCCGTCGATGGACGCTCCAGCGCCTTGGGCAAGATCCAACATGTCATGCGCCGTGCAGGCGACAAACCCCATCAGCTTCAGCGCAAACACCAGCAACAGCAGCACCGGCAATCGCGAGGATTGGCGCAATGTTGTCAGTATGGCGGGTGAGGAGCGGAGTCGCATCGGGTAACGATACAGGGGACTTGCGGTGTTACAAAATTTCGTTTCAACGTCCGGACAGGACCTATGCGCACACGAAAGTGCGCATTTCTTCAATGTGTATCAAACGAAGAGGGCCTCGCAGACACAGGTCCTACAACACAAGCATCCGCAATAAAGCGACCAAGACCGCGCTGGTCATCCTTGCCAAGGTGATTGCAAAACGCCGTCGACCTGCTCACCTTCGCCACAGCAACTGACTATCTTCGCCGGCGGAACTGACTACAGCCGGCGACCACGTTGCCCATGCCTCGCTCATTCCTGGCATCAAACCTGACCACCATCGCAAGCGGTCCCGGCTAGATTCGCTAGTCGGCACCTATCGTGGTGTTTTTTCGGCTTTCCGAAGCGCGAGCACCGTCGCCAACGGCATGAAGAGTGTCAATGGGGAGTTGGGCAGAACAATGAAACCGTGATGCACGTAGAAGGCAGCTGCTGAAGCGTCCTTGGCATACACCATCAAGGCGTGGGCGGCGATCTCGGAGTGGGTGGCGCGGTTGAGCGCATCGGCCAGCAAGGCACCGCCCAAACCCCGATCCTTGAATGCCTGATCGACAGCCAAGCGACCCATGCGAACCGCAGGCACGGTCGGATAGCGCGGCAGCTTCTTGCCGCTGCTGGCCGGAAGATCGGCCAGCAGAATGCTGGCTGATGCCAAGGTGTAGTAGCCCGCTATCTGCTGCTTTCCATCCAGCGCCACAAAACAGGCAGCGACGCGACGACGCATATCCTGGGTGACCTGCTCTCGAAAGTAGCGATCGAGCGCTTCCGAGCCGCTATTGAACCGGGTTCGGTCATGCGCTTGATCGAGCGGCACAAGCAGGAACGGCGGGTCGTTCATTCAACGCGCAAAAGTTTTTTGCGACGAGCAAAAGCACGTTTCAGAGCCGGGGACGGCCGGGGTGGTGACAACAACGCCTGTGCAAAGCACTGCTGATCAGTCAGCGACAAGCGGACGACTTCGGCTCGCTCGATGGCACGTTGCGCAGCAACCTGCACGGCATCGATCACGAAATCCGTCATGGTCCGGCCTTGAAGCTCGGCGGCACGTTTGAGCATCGAATGCAGATCGGTACTGATCCGGGCTTCGAGACGGGCGGTAGAAATGGATGTGGGCATGGTCTTGTCCTCCTGACGCAAGCATACGGCATATTGCCGTACAAGAACACGCATCAGAACCTTACCGTTCCGGTTTAGTCGGCCGATTCCTGCAAGGATCTTGCTACCGTCGCAGCACGATCTCCAGTTATTGCTTTATCCCCACGATGTCCAGCCGCCCCCCCTCTCGGCACTCAGTGCAAAGGCGGCTTTGAGCACGCGCAGGCGCTCCGCTTGGCTGAGCGTCCTACCCATTGAGGCTGGGTCGGTATCGAGCCCAATGCCGACGCGATCGGCTAGCACCAGATAGATGGTGTGCATAGCCGCTTTCACCGGCTGCTCGCCAGGGCCACCCGGCATCCAGACCGGCTCAATGCCGTGAACCACGTATAGCGCGCGGAACGAAGCGACAGGCATTTCCCGCGCGCCACGTTCATAGCTGGCATTCCATAGGCGCTAACCGACAAGACAAGTGAATCTGCAGAAGCACCTTGGCTCAAATTCGAAGTAGCACGCACAGCCTTCAGCCGGTGACTCTGTAGGAGGTTCTGCGAGGTTGTTGCGAGACTGCTCATACGCGCCGGTGAATCGCATTCAGATTGCGGGCATTTTCAATAACAACAACGGCACGACAATTAACCGTCGCCCAGCTGGTATGCCAGTTGCCGATGCCGGGCAAGTCAGTTGCCTATCCTGGTCAATTCTGCTGGCAATGGTTGGTCAGCAAGCTGGCAAAATTCACCCACGATAAAGTTATCTAATCGAAAGTCGGGTCCGGCTCAATCGGCCCATCTTTTCAGTCTCACTTCAAAGACGATCAAAGTGCCAAACATCGCGGCGACGCATGATCTGCCCTACAGACCATCGATAGCTGCAGATTCCCTCCTCGTGAGTCATCGTGCCAAGAGAAGGCGCGAGGAGACCCACTCCAGCGCGCATCTCAGTGCGTTCAGGCACAGATTCATTGAGGTTTCGATATATTCGAAACCCTGTCATTCACTCGGCTTACATCACACACAATCGCATCCGCGGATGGAGGCGACCAAGCGCCGTGTGATAGATGGAGCGTCGCGATAGTTTCCTTTTCAAATCGTGTGATTGAGAGCTAAACTTAGCGCCTTGTATGGCATCCTTTTGCATATGGTCGTATTGAAGGGATCCTTCCGATGACCAAAAAGAAGCGCCCAGAAGACCTTTTGCCCCGCGGCCGGCCAAGGAAGATTCGCAAGTCCAAGGTGCCGCACCGCGAGCGTGCGCAATCTCCGTTTCTGCTTACTGAAATGCAGCGCAAGGATCTCCCGGAGACCTCACCGCTGCACATGGTTTTCGACGCTCCGCCTCTCGTGTCAGACAAGTTTCATGGTGCGCTCGATCTGACTGATTTCCCAATCAACTTGCCCTCCGTGCGGACAGAGCTGACGGCTGAGCATGTCAAAAATGCCAACAATAATCTAATTGAAGTCCGGAAGGTCGGCACCATCGCCTACGCTCACAACAGCCGCAAATCGATGCGCACTGATTGGAGTCATTGGCTGGCGTATTGCATCGTAGAGGACCGGGTTGTTATGCCGGTCAATTTGGCTGATCTAAAGGATTTTCTCGATGCACTGATCGCGGCAGGCTATAAACGCGCCAGCTTGGAGCACCTGTTGTTCACTCTCAAAATCGCCTGTGAGGTTTGGGGGTGTCCCTGCCCCATAGAATCTCTGGTATTTCGCAGTTACTGGAAACGGGTGAGCCGCGAAGAGCTCGTGAAGTCGCAGTATCAGGCGCCCCCTCTAAACGTGGAAGACTTAGAGGCACTCGCAGCATCCACGCCCGACGACGATCCCCGGGCTCTGCGTGATCTGGCCTTCGCTGCGGTGGCCTACGATGCCATGGCCCGCGCTTCCGAGTTAGTCGCGATGCGTTGGGAGACCATCACATTCGAAGCTGACGCCGAGGGCGGCGCCAACGTCAAATTGCTACGCTCCAAATCGGACGTGACTGGCGATGGCGTTGATCTCTACCTAACGCCGGAAACGGCCAATCGACTGCGCGCGTGGCAGCAGCATGCCGTTCCCGGAAACCCCTTTGTATTCCATGCCCTGCCACGCCATGCAAGCCAAGTGGGAAGCAAGACGAAAGCCCTATCGATTCGCGAGGTTTCGAGAACTTTCGAGCGAATCGCAAGACGGTCTGGCACAACGAAGCATTTGTCTGGTCACTCAGCCAGGGTCGGAGGTGCACAGGACATGACACGCGTTGACATGGAATTACACACTATTATGCAAACAGGTCGTTGGAAATCCCCTAGGATGCCGGCCCGTTACGCCGAGAGGGTATTGGTCAGGCGCTCTGGCAAAAATCGTTCTGAGGCGCTCAAGACTCTGCTTGATGGTTCAAAGCCAGGCAGTGGCCAAAGTTGATGCGAGCAGGTGCATGCCTGTCAGAAGATGCGGTTTGGAGACATTTTCTATAGTCCGCCTTCGTTGCAGTGAGAAGGCAACATGCGCTCATGCTTAATAGCGTCAGCTTCCGTCACCTCAAGCGACCTTCCTTTCATGCCCCGGCTTCAGTCAGTTCCGAGTCACCCGCAACGTCTACCGGACGCGCCCGATCTAGAGCGGTCTCTGAAATGGGAGTGGTCCAATAGCTTTCTCCTAATCGACTGGCCAAGAGAAAGCTTCCCGCGAGAGTGCTAAACGGAACTGCCAAATGACGGGAGAATTGCGTGACAGATTGGCCGTTTTGGCGTGCACGATCAGCGTAGCCATGAATCGACCTGACGAGTTCTCGGTCAGCCAAACCACTCGCCCCACCCCCATTACGAAGAAACCAGGAAGCAACACTTTTTGCTCCCGTCCACATCAGGGCACAACCCTGTCCAATTGAATGCTGACCCAGCAAGGGTCTAAGCGAGGGAGCAGCCGTGCGAGCGAGTGCGGGATTTAGGTTGTGCACAGAGAGCGCGTACTCGCCAAATGAGATGCACTCTCCTACTCCTAAAGCCTGCCAAGTATCCAACAACACCGCTCTGGTTCCAGGGGTACTCTCGAATGCATCTAAATAGGCCGCCAGTCGTTCCCCCAGGCTTCCCCGTGTAACGTCATTCCAAACAACAGTCCAGTTCGAGTCCTCAAGACTGGAATCCTCCCACGAAGCCTCACTCAGAGCGTCATCCAGTCGTCTTTTCGAGCCAACCGGGGCCAGAACGCCGGCATCGAGGAGCGACATCAGAACGCGATGGCGCAGTGCACGATGGGGGGCAAGGCGAGATCCGAATCCTGGATGCGTGCGCAGAGAGCGGTATCCAGGGTCTGACCCAGCCAGAATGACGGCCTGAAGGGCCATGGCACCAAACAGTCCCAATTCTTCCGGGCTGGAGAGCACGGGAATCACCTCGTAGTTGGGCCGCCCAGAAGCGGCCATATTGGCCTTGCCCAAGACTTCAAAAATAGTCGATTTTGGACTATTCGAAAATCGACTTTTGCGTGTGAGCTGGTCACCGGCAAGATTGATGGCAAGCTCAACACACAACGAGAACTATCAGTGCTTATTGTCGCTGCTGCGCCGCACTCGGCTGCGCGCCGGCATCACTCAGGAGCAATTGGGTGACAGGCTGGGCAATAGTCAAACCTTTGTTTCAAAATGTGAACGCGGTGAGCGCAGAATCGACGTCGTCGAGTTCGTGGAAATCTGCGACGCCTTCGGCGCGGACCCCGTGGACATGATGCGGACCTACTTGTCCAAGCGCAGCAAGAAGGCCATCCCAAAATCTCAAACCAGAAGTAAAAAGGAACTCAGCTAGTCCTCACTGGTTGATCGGGCCCAGCCGTCGAAATGATTATTCCGGGAATTTCCCCAAGCTATGGCTACGTCGTGCTTCAGCCAATCGTCGGGACTCGATGCTCATCATGAGCCTGTGTCCACTGAGGTACGGGGCGATAGAGGTCTCACTGCCGAGCGAAGTGCCTTCGGTGTGCAGCAAGTCGAACAACTGGGCGCTATCAGATCGGGCAGTGGTCCACGTCCAACAACGACCACGTCTGCCGAAGGAGTCTCGATGACTATGCTGCCTAGTCGCAGTTGCGCGTCAGAAAGTTCTAGGCGTTCAATGACATCCCGCACACCCTCCTGTCCGGCGAACAGGCATTTGCTGCTCGCGTCAGCCTCCATCCGGTAAGCGATGCGCATAGCCGCGAATCGTTCGCAGAATGCGCTCAATATTTGATGAGCCCACACTCGAATGTCACTACCCATCGCCGATGGCAAGAACATCTCCAGAATTGGCCTGTGGCCCCTCGGTGCGTGGTTGCGACAGAGCGAGTAGCACCAGTAGAGATACGCTTGAGCCACATGACATCCGTCCACGAGTCTTGACGCGAATTTGCCATCGCCGAAGTTCATAACAAAAAAGTCTCGCTCCATTCGCAGCAAACATTCGCCGTGCCCAACTAGGTACCGGCGACGGAGATGGCGAGCGATAGACTTGAAGACAGCTCTGCGTTCGCGTGCGGCCTCATCATCTAGCGGGAGGTGGTGGGAAGCGCTGTCTTCTGCACCATGAGCTCGCATTGAAATGCGAACGTGCCGCAATGATGTGATTCGCGGTGTAACACATTTATGAATCTCCTTTGGCAGCGGCTCAATCGCATCCAGCACCCATAGAAACCGCACGGGTGGCGGGACGGACTCCGTTTCTTCCGTCCGATACGGAAAGCCTGGAATGCTCGAGTTAGAGGTAAGCTGCGAGACGCGCCGGCACCAGGCCGCAAAGGGTGCCCATGCTCTTTCCTGATCCGCACGATCAGAAGCCGATATGTTCACAAGAGCACGGTCGGAAAAAGGCATCAGATACGCTTTGCACTGTCCGCATGCAAGGCCATCGCGCGTCCGTTCGAAACTATACGATGGCAATGCACTGCCACAGTGCAAGCATTCTGTCAGGTAGCGTTCCCCATGTATTGGACAACGATCTAAGCCGAGCACCTGATCGAAAATCGACTGATACCCCTTTTCACGGCACATAGAGCACAACCGTATCTGGCTATCGTCCGCCACCTGCCGAAGCCAGGCGCCGACCCTGCATTTCAACGAGGCTCCGTGAATGGCCTTCAACAACTCGCCGAATGCCGATCCTTCGGCCTGCCCGAGGGCGCTCATCTGCGGCATCCAAGTATCTGTTGCGAGGAAACTTTTCGTGAGCCGAGGATTTTTCATTCGCGACGAGACATCCTGCATGTCGAAGGGCTCTAGAAGCTCCGCGCCGCTCACTTGATTAACATGGCAGTACTGCTGGTGAATGCACCACGCGGACATGAATGGACTCACGTAGTGGCGGGACCATCCGATGTGGCCGCGTGCCGTTACGAGGCGATTCCACGTTTCATGTCGCTCAAAGAAGGTCTTTTTCATCGTCGATATCGTCATTATCAAACCAGTCGCTCGAAGCGACTGCTTCCTGCCATTGCTCGACTGTTCCTTTCCAGCCGGCGCTGTCGCAGTCTGTGAATTCTGTTAAGAAATGTTTGATCGCGAGCGCCATCCACTCCATGCCAATATTGATCTTCTCTTTCGGACCGTTACCGATGAAGGCCTGGAGTGCGAGTTTGCTTTCGTGTTTGAACCGCCACCCTGCGCGAAACGCCTGAGGGAAAAAGAACTCGCTGTACGAAACCCCGGTAGATTCCGGGAAGCGCGTTTCATCAAACAGTTTGAAGATCGCTTCGGCGTCACTGAGAGTTCGGATGGCGCGAAATGCCCGTAGGCGACGCAGGAATCGATCCGTTAAATCTCTACGGCCCGTTTGGATGAGCGAGTTGCGGCGTTCGATGAGTTGCGGCTGCCCAAATGAAATGACCACGAGAGCGATGCCATTTCTCCACAGATGCGTTTGGACAGCCTTGAGCCATGTCCATTCGCACTCACCCCAGTTCTGGGCCTCATCGACGAAGAGAACTACTCGACGGTTGTCTCCATCCTTCCCGAGCGCGAGGTACAAGTCCTTCGCTTGCTCACGTCGTTCCGCACCCGTCCGTCCGTGTCGCAAAGGAAATTTAGCGCCCTTTAACATATCCGCATAGAACGCATTCTCGGTTGGGTTGCTGCTCAAATACGCTTCCATGAACAGGACGGCAGTCGCCGGGAAGGCCTCTCGGATGCTCTCAACCATGCTCAAGAGGCAGCTGGTTTTGCCCATTCGCGGTGGGCTCACGAACCCAGTACCCGTCCGTTTGTTGTATACATCGCTGCTCACGAGTTTCCCGCTCTCCGTAATCACCGGCGTAGGCAAAAGGAACGACCGATCCCAAACGACGACTGGGTGCAAATCCCATATCTCTTCGCGCCACGCGATAAACGCATCAAGACTGTCGGGGGCAAGCAAGGCTTCAGAAAAGGAAATTTCTTGGCGAGGTTCAAACACGACGGTTTCCTCCTACACGATGCACCAAGGGCGGCGCTCGCCGTGATACGACGCTGTGATCCGGTGGTGCATGTGGATTCTTTTTGGCGAGCGATCCAGCGGCAACACCCGTGACTTGCGCCTCCCGTGCTAACTGCGTCGCGGCCTTGGAAACTGTTTGGCGTGACCCTTTCTTCTTACGTTGGGTTGCCTCCTTGTGCAGAACCTGATGCATCGCTGTAACAGGGTCGGTGGAACCGTCGAGAACCAGTCGACCGTCATCGATATATCGGTTGATTTGACGGCGCATCTCAAGGCTATGCGCATGGTGGCGCCATTTGCCCTGGGCCGTTGCCGTGCCGAGCGAGGCGCCACTGGACTTTGCAAATACATCGATGGTACGGATGTCGTCCGGCCGCACGTGAAGGAGAACCTCCTCACCCGATAGCTTCGGATTTTGCGCGATAGTCGGGTTCGTGTAGTTCGCGCGTTGAAACTTAATTCGAGGTCGCCTCCCCGTTGCCGACGAACCCCGGATGTGCGCGTAGAACACATGGGTGTCGAGTTCCGGGGCGAGTGGAGTCACGGGTGGTAACACCGGAAATAGTGTTCGCCCGTTTCGTGGATCGATGAGATCCCTCATGGTGTCGAGTGGCGACATGCCGAAGCGACCCTCGGAAGATTTCGCGTTGTACCCCGCGATCACTAAGTCAATGAGATCAAGCACAAGGTTCAAGTGCACACGATGCTTTACAGCCGCAGCAACGGGATCAGAGCGACGAGAATCCTTTGGATGGGAACCGGTGCTTGAGACAACACGTTGAAACCCCGCTTGCTCAAGTGCTCCAAAAATGCGCTCGACTAGCGGGCGGCGCATCCACTTCCTGACTGGGCCCCAGTTGACGGCGCAGCCGATGCGCCTCACCAGGCGATCAGTGACGGCCCACGAGTAGTTGATTAACGCGTTGTCGACGAGAAGGGCACAAAAACCATACGGACAGAATCCATCAATAGCGCCCAGCGGTAGGCCGCTACCAGCGGCGTACTCCATTCCCTTCACGAGTTCCCGCTGCTTCCATGGCTTCACCAGCGGCATTGCCGCTGCCAAGATGTCGTCACTACTGCACTCGCGACGCACAACCACGTAGTATCCAAGAACAGTACCTTCCCTTCCGTCGCAAATGAGTAGAATCATCAATCGTTCAATCGGAATCCACGCGACACCTTCTGGTGTAGGCAAGCCGATTACACCAATAAGGTCAATTCGGTGCGCATCCATCTCCGCAACGTCCAGCGGCGCCATGGCCAGCAAAATGCGATCTTTTCCAGTGCCTGTGCACATCTTCGACGCAACAAGCTCGCCATATCGCGCCGCGACTGCGCGGGGGCCGTGCGTGGCAATTGTATTTGCAACAAACGAATCGATTGTGCGCCGACCTTTCCAGCGAGCATTGAATGGCCACTGAGTGGCTTCGACGCCAAGCTCACTGCATTTCTCGAGGAAAGCCGCGTGTAGCGCTTTGTTCGAAATGCGCGGCTCATGTATGTGTCCGGGAATCGGCGTCTTCGTGACGAGTGCTTGGAGGTACTTCTCCAGACCGTCAAATCGCTTGAAGAGTTGGTGCAAGGCGCCTGCGCCATTACCGCTTCCAGTGACTTCAGTTTGGCGCACATAGGGTTTACGCATTGCGTTTGGTAAGATGCCCCGCCAACCGGCTAGTCTGCCGTCATCGGCAACCTGGATGCACTTGTTGAACTTGCGCAGGAGCTCGCGATGCGAGTAGCCGTACTCCTCGAGCAGCGAAGCGACAGGAGTGCCGCGAGTGTAGGCCGATATCACGTTGTGCCACTGACCGATAGTGTTGCTCAATTTGTCAGCCAGCCCTTCGGTTGAAATTGTCGGCCAGATCGACGTGTCCAAGAGTCCACTTGGTGCGCTTTTACGGGTAAGTGGAGGGTTCATTGTCACGACACACGACTCACGCTTGTCATGCCGGTCAGCGGCGATTCATTGACGTCCATTGCCACGCGTCCGTGCTGAAGGAGTTGAAAGGCAGCCGCGCAAACAAGCGCTTCCGGCACTTCGCTAATCCGCGCAGAAAGTTCGTGCAATGCCAAGCCGTATCGTTGCGTCGAAAGACACGTGAGCACCGCGTTGCGCGCCTCCGTCAGGGATGAGCATCGAGCAGCGCTCAAGAAGCGCAACATGCGCAGCGAGTTTTGGATGCGCTGTCGGTTCGCCTCGAGCGTCTCCGCAGTAATGCGAACGTAGCTCGCATGGAGCGTTTCAGCTGCGGCGTGCAGGCGGCCGATGCGGACGCTGTCTTCGTTCTCATCTTCCGCATTGCGGCCCGAGACTTCGCGGCATTCGGTATGCCCGTCCCGGAATTCGACAATCGCGTCAAACTCAATGGTTTCAGTGGTACCGAGGAGCGTCGTCTTCTGGGGGATGGGAGCCAGGTCAAACTGCCGCACGTCCGGCGCGAACTCGATATCTAGAAAGTGTAGGTACTGAAGGTCGCTGCGCAAGACCCACTCGCGTTTGGTTCGAGCGCTATAGACCAACCAAATGTTGTGGGCATTCTGTTCTCGCTGCCTGCACGCAACAAACAAATTGCGGCGAAGCTTGGCCATCGGTGACTTCTTGGTAGTTGCTTTAGCCATGATGTTGTCCTCCGGGAACTCGGAGGCAAGGGTGAACGCAGCCGTTGAAACGGAAAATCAATGGACCACCTTTGCTATTGACAGCGGCCATCAAGTGTACTAATGCGTTAACCTATAAACACTTTTATTTAACATACTGATAGGCCGCTCGCAGCATCGGGTGGCCTTCGTCGTTTCTGGGCTACGTCGCTTTTGCCTCCGTCACGTGAGCCGCACAGCTAGCTTGCTAGTGCGGCAACAATCCGGCTTTCCTCCTGTCAAGGAGCCTATTCGCCGGATTTCCGACTTTCACGAATAGGGCAAATACGTAGTAGACTTCAAGTAGTTTATTTCGCTCATTCAGATAACGATGAGCCGACGCAAGCTGCCGCTACCATTGCGCGAACTAGCTAGAACCGCACACCAGGTTCTTAGCCTTGATGTTGCGCGGCAGAAAGATTTGTCCCTGACAGATCTTGCAGTGCTCTTCTACGACCGACCGCACCCTGGTGAAATCAAGCAATCCATGGACCGGCAGACCGTGCCTCAATCCCGACGCGTACTCTCGGGCATCCGGCAAGTAAGTCCTCGAGCAATTCGAATCTTTGAGGAGTGGATACACGTTCTGAATCCCCAAGTTCCACTCCAGGCGCTCCGCGAACCGTTTGCCCAAGCATTGGGTAAACTGAGTTTCCCGCACATCATTGTAGAACAAGCAAAGAAGAAGGATCTCATCTTTGATCGTGGAGTCTTCAGGTCACAAGCCGCTTGCGATCATTTGAGCCTCTTCGTACTAGAGGTAGTTACCCTTAGGCGGCTAGTCAATAGCGCCCCGTTCGCCGATTCGCTCGAACAAGGCTGGTATGTTGCGCTCGCACTGCTTGAATGTATTGAGGATATTCCGCCGCTTAAAGAAAATGCTGAACAGCTTTGGTGTTGGATTGTCGAGCAATATTTGCCTAGTGAGGAGCATGCAATTCGGTACGGTACGTCTTTTGACCGGCTTGGAATTGTGGCTCCTTTTTCAGCCAACAGCCTGATTCAGCGGGTGTATGCCTTCGCGCGCCTCTTGCGTAGCGTCTCGTTGGGTCTTCCGGTGCTCGATCGCAAAGCGCTCTATCAGCCTATTGAAGTGCCCAACCCACTTATGTGTGACTTTACGACTGCAGTTGCGTCGATTCTCTTGGCCACCCTCAAGGGAGCGCCGACACGTGATACATCCGGGGTGCGCTATCTGAAGCCACTTCAGACCAATCCCCTTGCTCCAGACAGCATAGATAGCACTATTGCGATTGCAGTACATCGCCAGTCAAGGGGTGCGCAAGAGGACCCAAGCTATGCACTTCATATTGGCATCGGAGCAAGGGTGCTCAAATACATGGTTTAAATAGCGCTCCACCGCGCCAATTTGGCCGCTGGATCACCCCCGATTTTTCGGACAGGCTATTTAACCGACCAGCACCCTGGCTGACAAAATTGATTCGCGAGTATTCTGAACCGTTCCTCGCCTGACAATTTCACTTCGTGTAGCTACACGCATGACACATTTGGTTCCCGAGACGATGTCACTTTGCTAAGGGATCCCGATCAGGAGCCCCAAAAACACGAGACAAATGCAACTGACAAAATTACCTTTTCACTTCGAAGGACTATCCGCCAAGGCACTTCTCGCCGGGGCGCAACTGCATCGACGCTTCGTGAGCAGCCCGTGCCCGCTGCGCCTGGCGCATGGCTTCTTCCTGTTGACGGCTTAGGCGCGCAGTTTCTCGTTCCATTTCGGCCTGGAATTCCGTCATCGCCTTGTTCATTGCTGCAGCAGCGCGACGCTCCTTGATTTCCGGAACTACAACAAATGCGAAAACGATGGCGGCTGCCACGCCTGTAATCGCACTGGCAATCTTGCTTTCAACGCTTGCCATTTCGGCTCCCCTGTTTTGCTGCCGTCGAGTCTACCCATCAATGGCGGAGGATGAGTATCGGACATTCCCGATCCTCAAAGTTGCGTATGATCAGCGACTTGTGATGAGATGGATCCGGATCAAGGCCGCTGTCCTGCGGGCTTTCAGACTCAAATGAAACCTTTCCGACGCCACCGCCTGCAGTTTCGCCTCGCCATTCTGGCGACGGTGGTCTTGCTGTGGTCGCAGTTCGTGCTCGCGGTTCACCCGATGTCGGCGATGGAGAATCCAGCCGAGTCGGCGGCGGTCCAGTCGATTGCGACCTTGCATGATGCGTGCGGCGAGCAAGCACCCATCGAGCAGTCCCCGGTCTGCAAGGTGCACTGCAGCCAAGGGGGCCAAAGTGACGTGGTCGGGCACGTTCCTGACCTGCCTTGCCTCCCTGTGGCGGCCTTGTCGACGTCCTTCACGACCACCGATGTCATCATTCGGGCTGTACGGCCGGACGCACGCGTTCCTGTTTCCTGGCATCGACCCACACGCCATCCTGCCAGTCTCCTGTTGATCTGATACCCGGTTGATGCCTGGTCCGGCGCCATTGGCGCGTCGGACCGGAAATCCACCGGCACGGCTGTCTCCTGGCGGCACGTTGCCCTCGCCCCTCTCACCTGGCTCCGGCCACGTGGTGTCGCAAGGCAAAGATCATGATCCTGTTTTCCCGCAAGACTTCGCGCCGGGCGCGAAGGCAAGCGATCGCGTGCCATCCCGGGCAGCAGCGTTCGCCCTCCAATAAAAATGTACTTATGGCAAGTGTGCTTGGCGCAATGCTGGCGATCGCGCCAGTCACGCACGCGCTTGCAGCGCCGCTTGAGCCGATTCCCGGCGCGACAGTCGAATCGCTGCGTGACTGGTTGATCGCCAACAACCCGCAACTCCAGGCCATGCAGTTGCAGACCGATGCCGCGCAAGCGGGTGTCTATCCCGCTGGTGCATTGCCTGACCCCGTTGCCTCGGTCTCCCTGCTCGGCATTGATCGCGACCATCCATCACTGTTGCCCGGGAACGTGGGATCGACGGTCTATCAAGTGCGCCAGAGTTTCCCGCTCTGGGGCAAGCGCAGGCTTGCCCGTGAGGCAGCGCAGCAGGAAGTGCAGGCCATTGATTTTGAACGCGATGCCGTTGCGCTCGACCTGCTGTCGCAGGCAGAACGATCCTACGTGCGCTATTGGCACGCCGGTGAATCGGTCAAGGTGGTCGATCGCATCATCACCTTGCTTGAACAGGTCGAAGACATTGCCAGTGTCCGCTATGGCCTTGGCGTGGCTGCCCAGCAGGATTCCATCCGCGCCCAGGTCGAGCGCACCACGACGCAACGCGAGCGCATCGAGCGCCTGTCCCTGCAGCAGCAGGAAACCGCATCCTTGAACGCCGTGCTCGGGCGTTCGGCCGACGCGCCGTTGACCGAGCCGGCGATGCAGCCGGTCCTCGCGATCAGGCAAGCCTCGCTGGCCGAAGCCTTGCGCAATCTTGAACACGGCGATCACCCGCTGTTGCGTGCGGACCAGGCACTGGCTGGTGCCGCGCGCAGCAATGTTGAACTGGAATCGCGCAATCGATTTCCGGACATCTCGCTGGGACTCGGTGCCATGCAGCGCGGCACGGCGCTGGACAGCTACGAAGTCATGCTGGAAGTGGAGATTCCCTTTCAGCAGCATGCCCGCCGCGAGCGCGAACGACGCTCACGCCTGCTTGAAGATGCGGCGCTTGCGCGCGCCGAGGCATCGCGTATCGAACTGCAAGGGCGTCTCGGCACGGCATGGGTGCGCTGGAGCAGCGCCCGCGAGCAGCGTCAACTCATCGAGAACACCTTGCTGCCGCAGTCGGACGCGAACTTCAAATCGGCGCTGGCCAGCTATCAAGTCGGTGAAGTCGATTTCGCGACCTTGCTTGCCGCATTGCAGGCCTGGCAAGGCACCGACCTGGCGCGTCTGGACACCTTGCGCGACGAACTCTTGAGCGCTGCGGATGTGCGCGCCATCGAAGGAAACCTGCCATGAAGATGCACAAGACCTTGTTCCTGGTCATCGCCCTGCTCGGCGCACTGGCGCTCGGCTGGATCGGCGGCTGGACGACGCGTCCTCACGACACGCCTGCCGTGTCCGAAACCCCGGCGACGAACGGTGAGCCGAAGATCCTCTACTACCGCAATCCGATGGGGCTGGCGGATACCTCGCCGGTGCCGAAGAAGGATTCGATGGGGATGGATTACATCCCCGTCCATGCCGGTGACGAGCCGGCAGGTGATGTCGGCACGGTCACGGTTTCGCCGGGCCGGATGCAGACCCTCGGCGTGCGCACCGAAGCAGTGCGCAGCACGGCTTTGGCCAGCCTCGTCCGCGCCAGCGGCACGGTCGAAATCGACGAAACCCGGCAATACGTCGTCGCACCGCGCTTCGAGGGTTGGGTCGAGCGCCTGTATGTCAACCAGACCGGGATGCAGGTACATGCCGGCCAGCCCTTGATGTCGGTTTACAGCCCGCAACTCGCGGCGGCGCGGCAGGAGTACCAATTGGCCGATGAGGCGGCGCACCGGCTTGCCAAGTCCGATCCGGCCAGTGCGGCATCGATGCAACGCCTGCGCGATGCCGCACGCACTCGGCTGCGCAACTGGGAGATCGGCGACGCGCGCCTGGCGGACCGCGGCGGCAAGGACAGCATGATCCTGACCTCCCCTGCCAATGCCGTGGTCATCGAGAAGTCGATCGTGCAGGGTGCCCGTTTCCAGCCGGGTGAAACCATCCTGCGCCTGGCGGACCTGTCAACGGTCTGGATCATGGCCAAGGTGCCGGTGATGCAGGCGACGGACATTGCCGTCGGCCAGCCCGCCCGCTTCGAGAGCGCCACCCTGCCCGGCCGAAGCTTCGCCGGTGATGTCGCCTTCGTGCAACCGGTGGTGGATGCCGCGTCGCGAACCGTCGACGTGCGCATCGCCCTGCCCAATGCGGATGGCGAACTGCGCCCCGGTCTGTTCGGCACGGTGTTGCTTGAACAGCCCTCGAATCAGCCGGTGTTGAGCGTCCCGCGTTCGGCCGTGCTCTTCGGTGGCAGCAGCCAGACCGTGCTGGTGCAGATCGCTCCCGGCCGCTTTGCCCCGCGCGAGGTGACCATCGGACGCCGTGCCGGCGATCGCGTGGAGATCCTCGATGGACTGACCCAGGGCGAGGAGGTGGTGGTTTCCGCGAACTTCCTGATCGATGCCGAGAGCAACCTCAAGGCGGCGCTGGAAGGTCTCGGAGCGGCGGCCGAGACTACGCACGAAGGCCATGCGACGCCCGCGGAAGATCCCCACGCCGGTCACCAGATGCCGACCGAGGACCCGCATGCGGGTCATCAGATGCAGACACAGGCTCCACCCACCACCGGCCAGACGCCGGCAGCGGACCCGCACGCCGGTCATCAAATGCCGGCGGAGAAACCGCGTGCCGGTTCCGCAATCCCGGCCGAGGATCCGCATGCGGGTCACCAGATGCCGATGGACGATCCGCACGCGGGACACGTGATGCCGACCGGTCAAGGTGGTCCGCAAGTGCCGGCGGAAGATCCGCACAGGGGGCACTGACATGCTCGGTCGCATCATCGAATGGTCGGTCCGCAACATCTTCCTCGTGCTGGTCATGACGACAGCGGTGGTGGCGGGCGGCATTTACGCCGTGGCGCATACCCCGCTGGATGCGCAGCCGGACTTGTCGGACGTGCAGGTCATCGTTTTCACCGACGTGCCCGGGCAGGCTCCGCAGGTGGTCGAGGACCAGGTCACCTACCCGCTGACCAGTGCGCTGCTGACGGTGCCCAAGTCCACCGTGGTGCGCGGGTTTTCGTTCTTCGGTGCCTCCTTCGTCTACGTCATTTTCGAAGATGGAACGGATATCTACTGGGCGCGCTCGCGCGTGCTGGAAAGCCTCAATGTTGCATCCAGGGACCTGCCGGCCGGGATCACGCCCACGCTCGGGCCTGATGCGACCGGCGTGGGCTGGGTGTACCAGTACGTGATCAAGAGTGCCCGGCATACGCTCGACGAGCTGCGCGCGATCCAGGACTGGTATGTCCGCTTCCAGCTGACGACGGCGCCTGGCGTGGCCGAAGTCGCCAGCGTCGGTGGCTTCGTCCGCCAGTATTCGGTCACCGTGGATCCGCTGCGCTTGCGCGAGTTCGGCATCCCGCTCTCGCGGATTTCCCAGGTCATCGCCGAAAGCAATCGCGACGTTGGCGGCCGCGTCATCGAGATGGCCGAGACCGAGTACATGGTGCGCGGGCGCGGCTACCTGCGGGGCACTGGTGACCTCGAGAACCTGGTGCTGCGCGCCGAAGGCGGAGCCCCGGTCCGTATCGGCGATGTCGGTCGCGTCGAACTCGTGCCCGATGAGCGGCGCGGCATTGCCGACCTGGATGGCGAGGGCGACGTGGTCGCCGGCATCGCGGTGGCCCGTTATGGCGAGAATGCATTGGCCGTCATCGAAGGACTGAAGAGCAAGATTTCCGAAATCAGCCATGGCCTGCCCGAAGGCGTCAGCATCGAGGCTGTCTACGATCGCTCGGAGCTGATCGAGCGCGCCATCAAGACCCTGCGCAACACACTGCTTGAGGAAAGCATCATCGTGGCGCTGGTGTGCCTGATCTTCCTGTTCCATGCCCGCAGCGCGCTGGTGGCGATCGTCATGCTGCCGGTCGGCGTGCTGATCGCCATCATCGCCATGCGCGTGCTGGGAATGAACTCCAACATCATGAGCCTGGGCGGCATCGCCATCGCGATTGGCGCAATGGTCGACGCGGCGATCGTGATGATCGAGAACGCGCACAAGCACATCGAGCGCGATGACGGCTCGCGCAGTCGCGCACAACTGATCATCGACGCCTGCCGCGAAGTCGGCCCGGCACTGTTCTTCAGCCTGATGATCATCACCGTCTCGTTCCTGCCGGTGTTCTCGCTGGAGGCACAGGAGGGACGCATGTTC
>JGI26523J50269_1000527_pt1 | contig 22793 bp, 30 predicted proteins | sample ThiBio_inoc_biof_FD_50269 | JGI IMG/M metagenome (IMG submission 50269) | reverse complement strand
GTCTTCGCGGAAAAACAGCGTGCTGCGCGCCAGGATCGTGACCTTGCTGCCCAGCCGGGCAAAGGCTTGCGCCAGTTCCACCGCCACCACCGACGAGCCGATGACCGCGAGCCGGGGCGGAATCGTGCTACTGACCAGGGCTTCGGTCGAAGTCCAGTACGGCGTCTCTTTGAGGCCGGGAATCGGCGGCACGGCCGCGCTGGCTCCCGTGGCGATCAGGCAGCGGTCGAACGCTACAGTGCGTTCGCCGCCCTCGTTCAGACTGACGGTCAGGGTGCGGTCGTCCTTGAAGCTGGCTGCGCCGTGCAACACGGTGATGGCCGGATTGCCGTCCAGGATGCCTTCGTATTTGGCGTGCCGCAGTTCATCGACGCGAGCCTGTTGCTGAGCCAGCAACCGTTTGCGCAGCACCGTCGGCGGCTCGGGTGGCAGGCCGCCATCGAACGGACTTTCCCGGCGCAGGTGGGCGATGTGGGCGGCGCGGATCATGATCTTGGATGGCACACAGCCGATATTGACGCAGGTGCCGCCGATGGTGCCGCGCTCGAGGAGGGTCACGCGCGCGCCTTGCTCGACGGCCTTCAACGCCGCCGCCATCGCGGCCCCGCCGCTGCCGATGACGGCGATATGCAGCTTGCTTTCACTGCCATCGGATTTGTCCTTGCCGCCTAGCCATCCCATCGCCTTGTCGAGCAGGCCGGTCTGCTTTTCCGCCGGTGGCGCGTCAAAGGGCATGGCGCTATAGCCGAGTCCAGCCACGGCGGCCGTAAGCGCGTCCAGCGGCGTGCCAGGTTCAAAGGCGAGTTGCGCCGTGCCCTGCCGATAGGACACCACCGCCGAGTGCACGCCCGGCACCTTCTCCAGCGCTTCCTTGACGTGCACCGCGCATGAATCGCAGGTCATGCCGGTAATCTTCAATTGAGTCATATAAGAGTTCCTTTTTTCGTTTCGGTCACGGCCATTGCCGTCAGCCGTGTTTGACCGGAATTTCGCAGCCGTCCGGTCCACAGCGGCGATTGGCCGGCGAGACAAAATCCCAGATTGACACCCCGACCATGAAGGCCAGGCCGACATACATCAGGTTCGCCGTCCACCAGTTGCCCAGCAACCAGACCATGGCCGCGAGCACGATGGCGGGCCCGATCATGCCGAGCAGGCTGCGATGCCATTGCCGGTGACTCAGCCAGCCCAGCGCGTTCGCCAGCAGGGCCAGGGCGGCAAACAGCGGCAGCAGCCTGGAAATGAACAACCCTTCGTATTGCTGTAGGAAGCCCAGGCCAATGGCAGCGCCGAAACTGGCGAGAGCCGGAAAACAGGCGGCACAGCCCATCGCCGAAACGATGCTGCCAAGTGCGCCGGTTTTGTCGGCGGTGCTTGTGATCCATCCCATGATGTCGCTCCCGAGCCCGGTTTAGGGGCTTAGCGCTTGACGCTGGACGGATACCCCGCGTCCTCGGTCGCCTTGGTCAACTTCTGGATAGTGGTCTTGCTGTCGTCGAAGGTCACAACGGCTTCGCGCGTCTCGAATGTCACCTCGGTCTTGCTCACGCCCTCGACCTTGGAGAGCGCTTTCTTGACGGTGACCGGGCAGGCGGTGCAAGTCATGCCCGGCACTGCCAGCGTGACGGTTTGGGTGGCGGCCCAGATCGGGGCAGAAAATGGTAGGACTGCGGCAGCGAGTGCGAGGGTGGCAAACAGTTTTTTCATGGTGAACTCCGGGTTAATAGAACAAGGGAAGGACATAAGGAAATCCGAGCGCGATCAGAACCAACACAGCCACGACCCAGAAGATCAGTTTGTAGGTGTGGCGCACCTGTGGAATGGCGCAGACCTCGCCCGGTTTGCAGGCTTGTACTGGCCGGAAAATGCGCCGCCAGGCGAAAAACAGCGCCACCAGTGCCGCGCCGATAAAAATCGGCCGGTACGGTTCCAGCACGGTCAGGTTGCCGATCCAGGCCCCGCTGAACCCGAGTCCGACCAGAACCAATGGCCCCAGGCAACAGGTGGAAGCAAGGATGGCGGCCAGCCCGCCGGCGGCGAGCGCGCCGCGCCCGTTTTGTGGTTCCGACATACGCTTGTCCTTTCGAATCACTATTGGATAGCGTAAGCTTACTTCCGTAGTTATGTACGGAGTCAAGCGATATGGAAAACAATTTGGAGAACCTGACTATCGGCGTCTTCGCCAAGGCGGCCGGGGTCAATGTGGAGACCATCCGGTTCTATCAGCGCAAAGGCTTGTTGCCGGAGCCGGACAAGCCATATGGCAGCATTCGCCGTTATGGCGAGACGGATGTAACGCGGGTGCGCTTCGTGAAATCAGCCCAGCGGTTGGGATTCAGCCTGGACGAGATCGCCGAGCTGCTGCGCTTGGAGGATGGCACCCATTGCGAGGAGGCCAGCAGCTTGGCCGAACATAAGCTCAAGGATGTACGTGAAAAGCAAGCGGACTTGGCCCGCATAGAGGCCGCGCTAACTGATCTGGTCTGCGCCTGCCATGCGGCGAAGGGGAAGGTCTCCTGTCCGCTGATCGCGTCACTGCAAGAGGAGAAAGTGCTGCGCGGTGCCGAAGCCGGGTAATCAAAGGGTCTTCAGGCTTAACGTACGATTTTTTCCGTTTCGTGAGCAGACCCATTAACATGCTTTATTTTCCGTATTCTGAGGCGTCCCCCACAACGCAACGCCTGCGAGCACCGTCGTCATCCGTCGCCAGGACCAGGTCTGCGGCAATCAGAACCACCAAACCCAACGCCAGGAGCGTCTTGTGGTTCATCCGGTCTGTCATCCCGAACGGATAGGCCGACGCTGCATAGACGACATTCATGGCCACCATCACCAGTGGCACCAAAGCGATGGCAATGCCACCCTGCTGGGTTCGCAATACCAGGAACGCATCGCTGAATCGGGCCAGTGTAAAAACAGCCCCCACGCCGACCACCCACCAGCACGCACCACTCAATCGCTTGAGGTTTTCCCGGCGAATCGGGTTGCTGCGCTTCTCGCCGACTTGGCGCTCGGGCTCGCGCACGCCGAATACCAGCAGCGCCACTGCGAGCAATCCTGGAATCACGGCCATCCAGAACACGGCCCGGAAGTCGTTGGCCCACAGCAGCATCAGGCCGACGGCCAGCAGCGGGCCGAGAAACGCGCCCACAGTGTCCAGGGACTGGCGCGGACCGAATGCAGGTTCGGTTCCTTGTTCCGCCAACGACTTTCCGCACCGGCGGATAAATTCCCCTTGACTCTTGAGTTACCTCCAAGGTTTACGCTTGTATCAACGAGTCAGGCAACTGCGAGGCGCTTTCGTTAGCGCAACGCTCCGGTGACGGAAATGGAGGTGTTTTTATGGAGACCTTGTCCTGGAAGATCGACGGGATGCGCTGCGCAGGTTGCGCGAAGATCATTGAAGCCCGGCTTATGCGTGAACCGGGCGTACTCCGCGCCGAGGTTGAGTTCCCGACACGCAGCGCGCGCATCCTGCTCGACCCCGCCACCGCTTCGCCGGGAGCGCTTGCGAGCCTGCTCGAGCGCGCCGGTTATCACGTCATCGTGGAGCAAAAAACATGACCGACGCCAACTTTCCATTCCTGTCCCGCGGTCCCGGAAAGACCGAATCGCCACCGACCAAACTGTGGAGGCCACGATGAGTCACGCCATCACCACTGAAGACTTGAAGCTATGGAGCGACGAACCCGCGTCGCGTCCCGATCGCGCACGCATCCGCGCCCGTATCGGCGGACTGCATTGCTCGCTCTGCACGGGAACCATCGAACGCGCACTTGGCCGTCATCCGGGCGTCGACAAGGTCGCGGTGAGCCTGACGCATGAACAGGCGCTCATCGAATACGACCCGAAGGTGGCGCGCCCGGAAGCGCTTCTGAACACCCTCCGTGACATTGGTTATACCGTCTCAGATCCGCGCAAGGTCCGTCCGTTCGAGGAGGAAGAGCGGGATCTCGTGCGCGAAGGCCGCCGGTTTCTGATAGCAACGGCATTCAGCCTGATCGCGATCGCGCTCATTGCGCACCCGATCGGCATTGCCGCCACGCTCCTGCCTGCGGCAGTGATCGCCAGCCTGCTCGCCTTCATTTTCCTGGTGCTGCGCTCGCGCGGCCTTGGCGTCGCGATCGGCGGCAGCTTGCTGCTCGCCGCCGTTGCAGCGAGTCTGGTTCCGCTAAGAAGTCAGCCTTGGTTTCCCGACGCTACGCCTTGGATCGTGTCCGGCATGGCGCTCACCCTCGTTTTCGGCATCGGCAGCCACATTCTGCGCATGGCGTATCAGTCGCTGCGGCGCGGTATTCTCAATCAGCACGTGCTGCTCGAAATCGGCGCCTTTGCCGGCATTGCCGGAGGCGTTGTCGGCTTCATCCTTGGGCGGCCTGACTATCCCACTGCCGCGTTCTTCGCCGTCAGTGTCATGGTCGTGACCTATCACATCTTCTCGGAGTGGTTGTCGCTCATCGTCAAGACGCGCAGTTCCCAGGCAGTCAAGCGACTGCTCGACCTGCAACCGGACACGGCGCGCGTCGTGCGGGACGGCAAGGAACTCGAACTGCCGATCGAACGGGTGTCGGTCAACGATTTGGTACGCATCCGGCCCGGCGAGCGCATACCGGTGGACGGCAAGGTGGTGAGCGGTCATTCAGCCGTTGACCAGGCGCTCGTTACCGGCGAGCCCATTCCCGTTGAGAGATCCGAGGGCGACGCCGTGATCGGCGGGTCCATCAACGGCACCGGCACGCTTCTCATCCAGGTGACGGCCGTCGGAGAAGGCAGCTTTCTCAACAAAATCATTCGCGAGGTCGAGGATGCCCGAGCGCTCAAGCCCGGCATCCTGCATCTCGTCGACCGCATCTTGCGCGTCTATACCCCTGCCGTGCTGATCGTGGCGGTGCTTGCCGTGGCCGGCTGGCTCATCGGCACGTGGCTGATCTCCGGCCAGATGGACGTCGAGCGGGCGGTGTTTGCAGGCCTGAGCGTGCTCGTCATGGGTTACCCCTGCGCCGTCGGCATCTCCGCGCCACTATCCATCGTTCGCGGGGCCGGCGAAGCCGCCGAGCAGGGCGTCCTGATGCGCACCGGCGAGGCGTTTCAAGGCTATCGGCTGGTGAACGCCGTTGTGCTCGACAAGACCGGGACCCTCACCGAGGGGCGGCCTGCCGTGCGCGAGATCGAAGCAGTTGACGGCGCGGCCGACGATCTGCTCGCAGCCGCTGCGGCGGCAGAAGCGTCTTCCGAGCACCCGCTCGCGCAGGCGGTGATGGATGCCGCCTTCCAGCGCGGTGTCACGCCGCCGCAGGTACAGTCTTTTGAAGCCGTTCCCGGCAAGGGCGTTGTCGCGCACATCGACCAGAGCGAAGTGCTGGTCGGCAGTCCGAAGTTCTTGACGGACCGCGGCATGGATTTGGCTCCGGTCGCCGAGCGCATCGCGGGTCTGGAAGAGGCCGGACGGACCGTCATCGCCGTCGGTCGCACGGGTCGTGCGCTGGGCATCATTGCGCTGGGCGATACGCTCCGTCCGGACGCAAAAGACGCGGTCGCCGCGCTGCGCCAAGCCGGGCTGCGCACCGTTCTCCTGACCGGAGACAATGAGCGCGCAGCACGGCGCATCGCCCAGGAGATCGGCATCGACGAGGTTCACGCCAGCGTGCTGCCCGACGGCAAGGCCGACATCATCCGGCGCTTGCAGCGCGACGGCCGGGTGGCAATGGTTGGCGACGGCATCAACGACGCGCCGTCGTTGATGCAGGCGGATATCGGCATCGCAATGGGCGCCGGCACCGATATCGCCATCGAGTCGGCCGACATCATCATCCTGTCGAATCGCCTGGCCGCGCTCCCCATTGCCCGCGAGATCAGTCGCCGCAGCTACCGCAAGATGCTGCAAAACGTGGCCCTGGCGTTCCTGTTCAACGGCATCGGGATTCCAGCCGCTGCGACAGGGCTTGTCTACCCGGTGTGGGCTATGACCGCAATGGCGGTGAGCGTCACGGCGATTTTCTTCAACTCGCTATGGGGAAGGCCGAGATTGTTCATCGATGCCATCCTGAGCGTCGGCCGCCCAGTGGGAAGCGCAACGGCGCAGACAACATGAACACGACCGAAAGAAGGCGATCGCCCGCTGAAGTGCTCGACGAGCATCTGCGTGAGAGCCAGACGGGTTCGATCGACGATGATCGCGCGCGGAACTACTTGACCGAACTGGTCGTGCTCAGCGTGCATGGCATCCATCGCGGACGCGTCCTGAACCGTCTGCTGGCGCAGGAGTTGCCGAACGCGAAGTTCGAGTATTGTTCGCGGCTTGCCGTAGGTGAGATTGCCCTCCTGGAGTGGCGCGCGACGGCGGACGGCACGCAAGTGAACGATGGCGCCAATACGGCTTCGATACCTACACGACAAGAGGCGGACGAATCGTCGCGCGGACGATCCCTTTGCGGTCGTGAAATTCAAGTAAATTTCGTTATGGAGTGAATGTATGAAACAAGTTGTCAACTTTCCCATTGAAGGCATGCGCTGCGACGCCTGCGCCAACAAGCTGCACAAGGTGTTGGCTTCCCTGCCGGGCGTGCAAGAGCTGTCGGTCTCCTTGATAGAGCGGCAGGCCCGCGTCGCATTCGAGACCAGCGAAATTCATATCAATCGCCTGGAGGCCGCGATTCACGAAGCAGGATTCAAGACGCCACCAGGCTGCCCTTGATGGCGAAGCTTTGGAAAACCGAAGGATGACTAACTTCCACGACCTGGAGCATCGGCAATGAGCTCGGCGACGATCGATGTAGAGCGGCAACGCGAGGCGTTGCTTCGGATGCTTGCCGCCGCAACGTTCATCATTTTTTTTCAGGCGTTCATGGTCGCCCCCATCATTCCGCAGCTTGCGTCGACATTTGCCGTTTCGCCGCACCAAGTCGGGTTCATCGTTCCGGCGTATCTTATTCCGTATGGTATAGCGACGCTCACGTCTGGCCTGCTCGCCGACCGCATCGGCATATGGCGGATCATGGCCGCATCGCTCTGCGCGTTTTCACTCCTGACGGCTCTGACCGCGACTGCCCAGTCGATCGAGCAAGTCGCGTTCTGGCGCTTGTTAACGGGCTTGGGCGCTAGCGGCGTCGTGCCGCTTGCTCTCGTGCTGGTAGGCCGCTTATTCCCCTATGAGCGCCGGGGACGGCCCCTCGGCTGGCTATTTGGCGCAATGGCTGGCGGCATGGCTTTCGGTTCCACTGTGGGCGCCGTCCTGGAACCATACCTTGGCTGGCGCGGCATCTTCATTGGCGTCGGCATTGCCGGCATCGCCACCTTGGCCGTTCTGCTTCCGTATCAGCTCCTGATTGCGGGAGCAACTCAAGCCGTTCAGGGTGGCTGGAGGGCACTGTTTCAGGCTTATCGCAGCCTGTTCGCGTCGGCCCGCGGGCGGCGGACTTACCTCTTTGTGTTCGTCAACTCGATTTTCCATTCCGGCGTCTTCACGTGGCTCGGTTTGTATTTCGAACAGCGCTACAGTTTGGGACCCGTCGGTATCGGCCTGGCATTGCTCGGGTACGGCGTTCCGGGCTTTTTATTCGGCCCCCTGATCGGCCACGCTGCCGACCGCTTCGGCCGAGGGCGGCTTTTGCCGCTCGGCCTTGGCCTCGGCGCGCTCGCGGCTGCGGCACTCATCCCAAATACGTCGCTACTGGTCGCGCCGCTTGTCGTGACGATTTTGTCACTAGGCTATGACATGACGCAGCCGTTGTTCGCCGGCATCGTGACTTCGCTCGGCGGCCAGCGCCCTGGGCAAGCAATGGGGCTGAATGTCTTTATGCTGTTCACCGGTTTTGGGCTGGGGAGCCTCTTCTTCGGGGAGGCGTTGCGTCTCTTGGACTTTGGTACGGCGTTGACGCTTTTTGCTGTCGTAGAAGCAGTGCTTTGCGTGCTTTCGTTCTGGCTTTTTCGCAGTGAATTAGCCGCCACGCGTACGCAATGAGTCTCAAAATATTGCTGGACATTGGACGTGACGCCTTGATCGCTTTTGAAAGGGAGTTCATTTTCCACCTCATAAAAGGAGTAAAGACATGGCAACCTCAACCCAACAGAGTCGTGACACGACCAATGTATTGCTTGATTGCGTAAGACTGTGCCTGCAGTGTGCTAACGAATGCATTGACCAACAAAGCAGCATGAAAACTTGCATCAAGCTTTGTCAAATATGCGCAGACACATGTGCCCTGTGCCTGAAGTGCATAGCAAGCGGGTTGGACCAGACCCGAGGCATTTGCAGCGCATGCGCAGAAGTTTGCGACGCATGTGCGAGCGAATGCGAGAAAGGCCAAAGCCCCACCATGCGGGAATGCGCGGATGCTTGCCGTAGATGCGCTGAAGCTTGCCGGCAGATGGTCGCCGCCTAAGGCAATGGCGTTGAAGGGATGATCGTGAAGCTCAATGAGAATAGGTGGCCGCGATGAGTGCAATTCGGCGCGGCATCACCAACCCGTTTAGAAACAGGGCCCGGACTGTCGTCGTGATTGTCCTGTTATCGCTCGTCACCGGCTTTCTGGCGCTGATGGTCCAGGCCACCGTCGCCAGCCGCCAGCAAATCGCCGGGATGGAACAGCGCGTCCGCACACTGATCGAGTTGCGCGAAGCCGGCGCCTTCGGCACGGGAGGATTCGGCGGGGACCATCCCGTCGGCGAGGAAGGTTTTTCGACCGACACGCTGGCGGCGGCGTTGCGCATCCCGAGCGCCGCGCATCTCGCGCGGGTGGATGAGTACGTGTTGAAGCCGGATATCGATCCCTCGAAAAAGAACGCTTACGCGATGATCATTGGCCTGCATCCGGGCGCTGCCCTGCGCGCCATCGGCGAAGTCGATTATGAGAACGCGCGCATCGTATCGGGGCGTAACCTGAATCGGCAGGATCAAAATGACGATGTCGCCGTCGTCGGACGCCTGTATGCCTTGCAGCGCCTGGGAATCGAGAATCCGTCCGATTTGGGAAAAGCCTCGAAACAGATCCGGCTTCACGGCAAGCCGTTCAACGTCGTCGGCATCTATTCGACCACCAACGACTTCGGCGACAACCACGTATTTGTCCCGATCAATCGCTTTCGTGCGACATTCAACCCTGGCAAGAAGCTGTCGAAGATTTTTGTGACGGTCGACAGCGTGAAGAACGTGGAGCGCGTGGCAAGCGAGTTGAAATCGATTCCGGAAGCGGACGTCGTGACGACGCCGGAAGCCGTATCGACGGCTCGAACGACCTTGGGAACACTCGCGGTGTCGAGCGCCTATGCGGCGGTCCTGCTGTTTGCCATCGGGGCCGTTGTCACGGTGTTCGTGATGGTGCTCAGCATGCGCGAGCGTATTCGGGAAATCGGCACCTTGAAGGCGATCGGCGCGTCGAACCGGGAAGTCATTCTCCAGTTTCTTGCGGAGGCCTTCGGCATGAGCGCGATCGCCGCGGTCGGCGCATTGCTGCTGGTACTTCCTTTTGCGCCGCTCTTGAGCCGGATGCTCGGCGTGCCCATCGCGTTTGACGCGCACACGGCACTGCTTGTCATCGCCGTCTCCATCCTCTTTGCCGCACTCGGCAGCCTGTACCCCGTGTTCCACGGCGTGCGTCTGAGCCCCATTGAAGCCATGAGGAGAATCACATGACGATGCTACGTCTTGGCATGCGCAACCTGTGGCGCAGCAAGCTGCGGCTCGTTCTCGTCACGGCGTTGATCGGCGCGCCATTCTTCCTGTTGCTCGTGATGCAATCGATCGGCGATGCGGTCGAGCGGCAGACCGAGGTTTTGAAGCAAAACGTGAACAACACGCTGCAGTTGCGGGCACGCGGTTCGATGGGCCACGTCAATATGGTCGGCAACGACGACATCCTGCCCCAGGATGCGCTCGCCAAGGTGCGGGCAATCCCGCACGTGGCGAAAGCGGAGCCGTACCTGCTGGCAATGACGCCGACCGAAGGGCATAACTTCGCGATGGTCGTCGGTGTCGATCCCCAAGACACGCGACGCCTCGAATCGCACGGCGAAGCAGGCAATCCGAAGATCCTGGTTGGACGCGATCTCGGCATCGAGGATCGAGGGAAGGCGGTCGCCATCATCGGGCAGGGAATTGCCAAGTGGGCCGGCATCAAGCCCGAAGAGATCGGCCGCGCGAGGCTGACGCTCGATCTGAAACGCACGCACCCGGTCATCTTCGCACTCGACCGCCCTCCGGTGAGTGTCACAGTCGTCGGTATTTACGCCAGCGGCTATGTCTTCGGCGATATGCAGATCTTCACGCCGCTCGACACGTTCCGCAACGCTTACGGTGTGCCGGAGGGAATTTCCTGGCTCTACGTCCGCGCGGACTCGGCAGAGAACCTGCCGGCCGTGGAGCGGCAACTGCGGGCCGCGCTCGGCGATGTCGCCGACATCATTGCGCCAACCACCGTGGCCGAATTTCAAAGTACCGCCACGGCGGCAGTGCAGCGCCTGGCCAATGGCGGCATCGCGCTCTCGGCTGCATTGATGGTCGTCGTCGTCTTTTTCGTCATGCTGCTGGTCGTCCGCGAGCGCGCATGGGAAATCGGCACGCTCAAGGCGATCGGCGCGTCCGACGCCGGCATCGTCACGAGCTTTCTCACCGAGGCGGTGCTGTTATGCGCGCTTGGCGCGTTGGCAGCGGCACTGCTCTTCGCGCTGTGGGGCGGCGCGCTCGCCGGGTTGATTTTTGGTCTGGGCGTGAGCCCTTTCCTTCCGGCGCACTACAGCAGCCTGGGCAGCACGCTTGCGCTCGCGCCGCAATTCGGCACGACGACCCTTGCCATCCTTTTCGGTGCCGGTGTGTTCGCCGCACTTGGCGGAAGCGCCTGGGGCATTCGGCAAATCGTCAAACTGTCCCCGATGGAGGCTATCCGGCATGAATAAGAAACCCGGCGCAAACGCCGTCCCCCTGATCGAGTTGAGGGCGGTGAGTAAGATCTATCAGCGCGGCGACCAGGTCGTCAAGGCGCTCGACGGCATCGACCTTTCGCTGCCCGAGCGCGGCATGGCCGCGATCGTCGGCCCGAGCGGCAGCGGCAAATCGTCCTTGCTGCACCTGATGGGAGCGATGGACCGTCCGAGCGAGGGCGACGTCCGCATAGCCGGCCAGCTGCTCAACACGCTACCGGAATCGGGCCTGACCGCGTTTCGCCGCAATACGGTCGGATTTGTTTTCCAGAGCTTCAATCTCATTCCGAACTTGAGCGCGCTGGAAAACGTCATGCTGCCCATGGAGTTCGCTGGTGTGCCGGAAACCGAGCGCCAGCGCCGCGCGAGCGCGCTACTGCAACAAGTCAACCTGTCCGCGCGCGCCACGCACCGTCCGCGCGAGCTATCTGGCGGCGAGCAACAGCGTGTCGCCATCGCGCGAGCTCTGGCGAACAATCCGCCACTCGTTCTTGCAGATGAGCCGACCGGCAATCTGGATTCCAAGACCGGTCGGCTCATTTATGAGCTGCTCAAAGCCATTGCCGCAGAACGAACCGTGGTGGTCGTGACCCATGCGGAGACCTTGGTCGAGCTTGCCGACAGGATATTCCACCTGAAGGATGGTCAATTCAACGCGGACGACCATCCGGCATGACGAATTAACGCCACACAACGACACAAGGAGATCATTCATGTCCAAACGCTTTCTTTTCAGCCCCGCCCTCGCGATTACAGCCATTCTGATGATGCATTCTCCACAAGGACTCGCGCAGGAGGTTGCCCAAGGCAAGGTTGTAAGCACGAAGCTAACGCACTGTGACTTCAAGCCAGGTGGTTGCGCCGGCAATCTAACGCTCGAAACGGAAAACCAGGGCAAGGCCGGCCAACTCACGATCAACGTCCCGCTGGGTACGCCGATCCGCAAGGGCAACGAAACCGTTTATTTGCCGGCGCTGCGGGGAAGGTCGGTCCATATCGTCTTGGCGACGGAGAAAGGCGAGAAAGTCGCCCGGTCCATCGATGTCAAGACAGAGAAGCCGTAATCGAGCTGGTTGAATTGCTCATGCAGGAACGAACCATCTGTCAGTCCGAAACTCTTGACCTTAGTCCTTACTCCAAGGTTTATACTGATTCGGGAGGTTTGAAATTGTCTAAGTTCACCATCGGCAAATTGGCCGCACTGGCGGAAGTCAGCACCGATGCCCTGCGCTATTACGAGCGGGAAGGGCTGATCGCGCCCTTGTCCAAGAGCGAAGGCGGGTACCGCCTATATAACGAGGATTCGGCGCGCCGCATCTACTTTATCAAGCATGCGCAGCACTGCGGCTTCACGCTGGCGGAAATCCGAGAGCTGCTCACCGTGCGCGGGCGGGATTCTGCCTGCTGCGGCGACGTGCGCAGGCTTGCGGTGGAAAAGAAACTGCAATTGGAGAGCAAGATTCGAACAATGCAAACCATGTCCAAGGCGCTGGATCGTCTGATCGTCGACTGTGCCGAGGAAACGCATCCGGTGGATGAATGCCCGATCCTCACTGCCCTGGAGCACGCAAACGGCACGGCGACACATCATGAAAATTGAACTCTTTTACACGCCCGGCTGCGCCAAGTGCACGGCGAGTCACGGCGATCTCAAAACCATTGCTGAGCAGACGATCGACGGGTTGGTATGGCGCGAACTCAACATCTTGGAAGAAATCGATTACGCGGTCGATCTCGGGGTGTTGACCGTCCCTGCGATCGCGATTGACGGTGAACTGGTCTTTTCGGCACTGCCGACAACGCAACAGCTCCGTGCAGAATTGCTGCACCGGATCGCCAGCGAGGCTTGACATGGACCCGGAATCTTTACGTCAAGCGGCCGAGCATGCGGGACTCGGGGCGGTCGGAATCAGCTTTCTCGCCGGATTGTTCTTTAGCGTCAACCCTGTCGCAATGGCGGCCATTCCGGTGTCGCTTGCTTATGTGACAAAAGCCCGCGAGACGCGACAAGCTATCCTCTTCGGTTTGATGTTTATTCTGGGCATGATCGTGACGCACATCCTGCTCGGGTTCATCGCCGGCATCGGCGGGCGCTGGGTGGAAACGCTGGTCGGCCGCAGCTGGGGCCTGCTCCTCGGACCATTGCTGATCCTGCTGGGGCTGATGTGGCCCGGATGGATTCGCCTGCCCATGCCAGCTTTGGCGATGCGCGTTCGACGCCCAACCGGCACATGGGGCGCATTCGCGCTGGGCATTCCCTTTTCGATTGCCGTTTGCCCGGTATGCACGCCGGCGCTGGTGGTGTTGCTGGGCGTAGCAGCCGGAATGGGTTCACCGCTGCTCGGCACCTTGATGCTGCTCGCATTTGCCATCGGCCGCGCTGTTCCGGTCGCGTTGGGCGCCTTCGCTGTCGGCTGGTTGGAAAACCTGAAAAGCCTTGTCGCCTACCGGCGCGTCTTCGAGGCAATCGGTGGCCTCACATTGGTGGCGGCAGGGTTGTATATGTTGAACGCCTACTTTTTCTGGATTCCAGAGTTGGCGGGATGATGCCTCGGGAAACCTGCCGCGCATGAAAGTGGAGATGGATATCCGACCGCCAGGGGGATCTGAACGGAGGGTGGCATGAATCGAGGGAATCATGGTCTGCGCGCCGAGGTATCGGCGCTGTTCGAGCGCGCGTGCCGCGAACAGGATTTTCTGGTGGCCGACTACCTGCTGCAAGCGCTGGAGGCGATCGCGCAACGCGACGGCGACGAGGCGCCAGTGCTGTACGCGTATCAGGAACTGGCGCGTTTGCCGCAGGAACGTCGCTCATCGTAAGCAGGTGGCGCGTCGAATACGCCCCACCTGCAGCCAAGGCAGTTTTCGCTGGTGTACTGCTCCGTCTGGATCAGTGCATGGGCCAACCGCTCGCGTGCCAAGATTCCAGACTCCGCTTCATGTATGCGCCGCCACGGCGCCCGTCATGTTGCTGCACATCGCCGCCATTCTTTGCCTCATTCCGCCCATATTCATCACGCCCATCATACCGGCGTGCATGAGCCCCATTCCGAGCAGGCCGACAACTGCAATCAATCCGATGGTCGCAAAAACGACGACAATGCCTTTCAAGATAGTCGATCCAGTCATCATCGATTTCCTCTCGAGTTTGATGAAATTCAGAAACCTGTGCACGGCGCCAGCCGATATCGCGAAAATCCAACGCCACCGCCCTACATGAGCGCTTTACATGCCCAAGGTAAGTCTTACCTGCCCTCGCACGTCTGCTATCCGAATTCGGATCGCCCAGTCACTGTCTTGTTCCTGAACTTCGGCTGGTATGCAGCTGGGTTCGTAACAGGCATGGCCGAGCACATGCGTCAGGTGCGCGAGCGCGTCGTCGACGGTTGCCGGCAGCGGCACCGGCGGCGTGGCGCCATGGTCGAGCCAGCGCGGCATGGTCAGCTTCCCTTGCGGCGGGGCGCCGCGCGCTTGCCGCTGGCTTTCTCGACCGGTGCGGGCGCGCGCTGTTTCGGCGCCGGCGCCTTGGCGATCGCGGGTGCGCATCATCTCGTCGAGCTGCGCCTGCTGGCTGGCGTTGACCGCTTTCAGAGCATTCGCCTCGCCGACGGCCGCCTGTCGCTTGTCGCGCTAGGCCGCCGCGTCGGCCTCGGCATGCGCGAGCGCTTCTTCCAGCGTCGCGATGCGCCGTTCAGTGAATTTCAGGTACGACGCCAGGCGGCTTTGTTCCTGCTGCAGTGCTTGCCGCTGCTGCGCGGTTTCCTGAAGCAATTGCTTGGACGAGCCTTCGTAACGCTGCTGGACGGCCGCCAGGCCTTCCGCGTGGGATTGTTCGAGGGCGGCGACGTGCGCGCGCGCCGCCTGCCATTCCGCCTGGACCGCATCCTTGCTTTCCCGCATCGATGCCAGCTGCGCATTGGCGGCGGCCAGTTCTTCCCGGAGCATGTCCACGCGCAAGTTCGATTCGGCCAGGGCCGCCTGCGCGGCCTCGACGGATTGCCGGGCCTCGGCCTTGAGCTTGACGACATCATCGAGCTGGACCGACACTGCGGCATGCCACAGTTGCCGCATCTGTTCGGCAATCTCGGCCGGCATGTCGGGCAGCGCGAGGTCGGCTAGGCCGGCCGTGACGATCTCGGACTCGACCGCGTTGATCGCGCGGCCGAGCGTGGCGGGGTCGCCCGCCGAGGCGGTCCTTGAGTTTTCCGCGCCGAGACGATGCGACGGACGCGCTCGCGCGTGGCGGGCGCGGCGTCGTGGCTTCGGCGAGCATGGCGAGGATGGTGGAGCGGATCTGGTCGGGCGTGGCGATGTCGGCGCGCGGCATGGAAGCCTCCGGAAGCGGGGAGTCAGACATCGGGCCGGATCCGCATGAATGCTAGGAGTGGCTACCGTCGTAAATTGTACGGGAATCAAAGGAACCCCTTCCCCTGGGGAGTGATCTGAGGAACAGATATTGCTTGCCCGCCTGGGCATCAAGCTCACCAAGGCCCCATACTCCGGTACGCACTGTAAGCGCCGTAATCCACGAGGCGCCTGCTTCTATTTCAGTCTGACAGCATTTTCCACAGGTCTCAGCACGCGCATGGACTCGTCGAACGTACCCGGCCATGCTGCATGGCGGCGTTCAGCGAACTTGTGGCGAGCACGCTGATAGACCCCATGCAGTCCAGCATATGCCAAGCGGGTCTTGCCGAATTCCAGCCGCGCAATAACGCTCTCTCCGGTACGCACACGGCATGCGGAGAGGTTGTTGTTGCGAGATTCCGCCGGCGCCACCCTTGCAGTCAAGAGCGGATCAGCCCAGACATCTAATTTCTAGCGTAGATGGCTCGCGACGATCGGGCCGCGGCAACGCTCGGGCGCATGTATGAGCATGGGCGCGTTGACTCATTCGCCGTTGTTGCTTACGCCCGGAACGCTCAGGTCTTGAGGAGCTTTTGATGTAGAGATTCCTTGTAGGGAGATGGATGCATGCACGACAGTCCACCAGTGTCCAAGGTCTACTATCGACCGATCGAAGCCGCCATACGCTGGGCGGGTTTGCTGAAACACAAGAAAGACATCTTGCGCTTGATAACGTCACCGAGGCAGATGCCCACGACGCTCAACTTCCCTGGATGGGCCGAGCTACGCCTATGCACCGAGCGTATCTACGATGCCATCTTCAATGGCGAACTCCCATACGGCTGCAATGGCATCACACTGGACGACAAGACGCTCTGGGACTCCCCCGACCTCACCATCAGGCATTTGGATCTCAAGCGTTGGATGCGGGACCACTACCCTGAACAACGACCAGCCTTTCTCTTCAGCCGCCGCGAGCGCATCGCTCACCCCATCATCACGCTGGAAACGGGGCAAGCGATGCTGGTGGAACGGCAGGCACTGAAGGCAGAGCTGAAACACTGCCGACGCCAGCTTGAGATGCTGCAGGAGCAGCATCACGTATTGTCGAAACAGATCGAAGTGACGCCAGCAGGCAACGAGTGCTCGATCACGGATCGGGCGGAATCGACCTACCAGCACATCATCGGCGGCATGCTTGATCTGATCCTGGGCCAGTCTCCGGCGGGCACTCCCTACTCGAGCTTCAGGACACAGGAAGCCATCGTCAGCGCGCTGATCGCACATCACGGCGGCATCATGGGGATCACCGAGCGCACGCTGAATGGCAAGTTCGCCCAGGCTCGCCGAAGAGTGCGCAGCTCGGCCTCCTAGCTAGGTCTGCAGAGAGCCGAGCCGTCATCCTGCGGGCGCGCTGCTCCTGTCGCATTCCGACTTGCAAGCTTGTATGTGCAGTTCCGGAAACTGCATTTGCAATGGCTTCCCGCAGTGATGTCTATTTAATGAGGGTCACGCCAACGAACGCCACTGAGCGTTAAGGAGTGACCATCATGTCGCAGACGCCTGCATTGCCACCGGGCGAGCGCCGCATCTTGCGGCTCGACGAAGTCGAAGCCAAGTCTGGATTCAAGCGCGCCCACATCTACAGCCTGATGAAGAAAGGCGAGTTTCCCCAGGCACTGCGCCTTGGAGTTCGCGCCGTCGGCTGGGATTCGACCGAGGTGGACCTCTGGATCAGCGAACGCATCAAGAACCGGGTGTGACCGGCTCTCCAACGGATTCACAGAACATCTACGAGGAGAGCCTGATGCAGGTCATATCCATCATTTCCACGAAGGGCGGTGTCGGCAAGACAACCACTGCGGCGAATCTGGGCGGCTTGGTTGCCGACGCCGGCCTGCGCGTGCTGCTACTCGACCTCGACGTACAGCCCACGCTGTCGTCCTACTATGAACTGGCGCACCGAGCCCCTGGCGGCATCTACGAGTTGCTGGCATTCAATGAGCAGCGCCTGGAGCAGTTGGTATCGCGGACCGCCATCGCCGGCCTGGACCTGGTTCTGTCCAATGACGACCGGGGCGAGCTGAACACGCTGCTGCTGCACGCCCCGGATGGGCGTTTGCGTCTGCGCCACCTGTTGCCCACCCTGGCAACGCAGTATGACTTGGTATTGATCGACACCCAGGGTGCACGCAGCGTGCTGCTGGAAATGGCGGTACTCGCCTCGGACGTCGCGCTTTCGCCCGTGACCCCGGAAATCCTGGCTGCGCGCGAACTGCGTCGCGGAACCCTGCAGTTGATCGAGGACATCTCCCCATACCGGCATCTCGGTATAGCGCCCCCTCCGTTGCATCTGCTGATCAACCGTGTCCATCCGGTTTCGTCGAATGCGAAGTTGATCCAACAGGCATTGCGCGACGTGTTCGCGGGCCAAGTCGGCGTGCATGTGCTGGACACGGACGTTCCGGCCATCGAGGCCTATCCCCGCGCATCGACGAAGGGCCTGCCGGTGCACCGCGTCGAGTACCGACAACCTCTGGGGCGGGTCGCGCCGGCCGCACTGGAGACCATGCGAGCCCTGGCGGGAGAGCTTTTTCCGACGTGGCGCGAGCGCTTCGCGCTGGTGACAGGCAAGCCCAATGATTCCAGGGGAGCCCGCCATGGCGAACGCGCATGAACTGGCGCGCGGCCACAAGCGATTGCGCGCCCTGATCGAGTTCGCCCTCGCGGAGGGTTGGCACGTCAAGCGAACGCCTGGAGGCCATCTCAAGTTCACCAAGCGCGGCTGTGCGCCGATCTACACCAGTTCGACGGCCAGTGACCATCGGGCCAGCCTCAATGCCCGGGCGCAGATCCGCCGTGCCGATCGCGAGGCCCGTTGCGCCCTCGATGCCAAGGCGATGGGAGGCGGGCATGGCTGAAATGACCCCTCGTGACATGGCGGACAAATTGCTCGCCGCCGGATTTCAGCGCAACGGTCCCGCCGCCATGACGTTGAGCGATCCGATCGCCGACACGCCGATGATCGTGACGCTGGACCAGTTGCGCCCGTATGACCACGACCCTCGCGTCAAGCGCAACCCGGCTTATGAAGAAATCAAGGCATCCATCCGCGAGCGCGGACTGGATGCTCCACCGGCGATCACGCGCAGGCCCGGCGAAGAACACTTCATCATTCGCAATGGCGGCAATACGCGATTGGCAATCCTTCGCGAGCTGTGGGCTGAGACCAAGCAGGAACGCTTCTTCCGTATCTCCTGCCTTTTTCGCCCTTGGCCGGAACGGGGCGAGATCGTCGCCTTGACGGGCCACCTGGCAGAAAATGAGCTGCGCGGCGGCTTGACCTTCATCGAGCGTGCGCTGGGGGTGGAGAAAGCACGCGAGTTCTACGAACAGGAAACCGGCAGCACGCTCACCCAGTCCGAACTGGCGCGACGCCTGACGGCCGACGGCTACCCGGTGCAGCAATCGCACATCAGCCGCATGCAGGACGCGATCCGCTACCTGCTGCCGGCAATCCCGACGGTGCTGTACGGTGGGCTGGGCCGGCACCAGGTGGAACGGCTCGCGGTGCTGCGCAAGGCATGCGAGCGCACCTGGGAACAGCGCGCCTTGGGCCGTCACCTCACGGTGGACTTCGCCTCGCTGTTCCAGGATGTGCTGTCGCAGTTCGACACGCAGCCGGACGGCTTCTCGCTCCAGAGAATGCAGGACGAGTTGGTGGGCCAGATGGCCGAGCTGCTGGAAGCGGACTACGACACGCTGGGCCTGGAAATCAACGACAGCGAAACTCGGCAGCGGGCGTTGACCAGCGAGCCGTCGCCGATAAGCCCGATTGCCCCCAGCGTGTCTGCGGCACCATGGCCCGTATCGCCACCTCCGGCGATGCCAATTACACCACAGGCCGGTACACCGGTTGGACCCGCTGCCGAGTTTCCCCCGCCACAGACTGCTGCGGCTCCCGCGGCTGCCAGCGGCCAAGCCGCAGGAGAAGGCGCCGCGCCAGTGCCAGCCGACCGCAATACGGAGCGCCTGCAGGGGCACATCGTGTCTCCGGCGCCGACCACCGAACGCCTGCAATCCATTCAGCGCCTGGTGGCCGACCAATTGGGCGACAAGCTGCCCGACTTCGAGGCCAATGCCTTGCGCGCGATTCCCGTGCAGGTCGGCGGGCTCTACCCCATCTCGGATGTCTGGTACATCGAACCCGGACTGGACGTACCGGACCGGCTCCGCGTGCATATCGCGCAATTCGCTCGCGAAGTCGCCGAGGAGGCGGCGGTCGGCGGGCACATCGAGCCCAGCGAGCGCGGTATCGGTTTCGTTTGCATGGCTCCACCCGCTGCACAAGCGAAGGCCTTGACTGCTTTCGCTCGTGCCGTGCTGACCCTGCTCGATGCGCTAAGCGAAGCGCCGGCACCCGCAACAGGGTTTGATCGTACGCGATTGGCCGACGACCTGGCGCCGCTGCTGCACAGCAGCGGAGGCGCTTCCATACGTCTGAGCGATGCCGGCCTGGTGAAGCTGTTCCGGCTACTGCGCCTGGCGCGCCGACTGCTGGACCTGGAGAGCGGTGCGGTGTCCGCCAATCCAGGCCATGGTTCCTGAGCGAGGGAGACCGCCATGTCGTCACCCCATCCGCTCAATCAGGCCGTCATCGCCCAGGCGCTGCACGATCTGCGCAACGGCCAACTGCGCCGCTGCAAGGCGATGGGCTTCGGCGAAGAGGAGCTGGATGCGCTCAAGCATCCGGCGCTGGTCAGCGTGCTGGTCAACACCACCGTGTCGTGGTGTTCGGTCTCGATCAACCGCGAGGTGCTGAAGCGGCTGCTCAACCAGGTGCAGGACGTGGAGCAGGAAATCGCCACGGTGGACCGCATGCTGCGCCTGGGGGCGAGTACAGAGATGGTGAGCCGCTTCTACGGTCTCACGCATCAGGAAGTCGCCCTGCGGCGCGACATCCTCGGGCTGCCGAAGCGCAAGGGGCGGCACCCGGTGCTGGATGAGGCGCAGGAAACCGCCCTGTGGAAGCACTGGAAGGCCGGAGTCACCGAGCGCCATATCGCGCTGGACGACGAACTGGCCATGCTGGGTCTGACCATGGACCTCGCCGAAATGCTGACGCTGCCGATGTCGGTGGTGTGGGCGGCGATACGGAACTGGATCGACCAGGGGCTGGTGTAGACCATGGCGACGGGCAGCGCACCACGGCGCGATGGTCCCATGGCGCTGTCGTCGCTGTTCGACGATGCGCTGCAGAACCTGGCGAAAGGGCCAGGCACGGCGCCACCCGGCGACGGCTTCCTGTATAGCGGCAATCGCCATGAAAGCGTGCCGCGCGCGCTGTTCCTCGACCGACGCCTGACGCCGCTGGAGCGCAACGCCTGGCAGGTCTTCCGCTTCCAGCTCAACGACGACGGCGTGACGGCTTTTCCGACCTATGACCAGCTCCGGCCTTACCTGGCCACGATGCCGTGCGGGGCGCAAGCTTCGCACGAGACCGTCGCGCGCGCCCTGACGCTGCTGCGCCTGACGCGCTGGCTCAGCCTGGTACGCCGCCGCCGCGACCCCAAGACCGGTCGCATCCTGGGCAACCTCTATGTCCTGCACGACGAACCGCTGACGCCCTTCGAGGCGATGCAGCTCGACCCCGACTATCTGGGCCTGGTGAGCCAGGCCCTCACCCATGCCGCCAAGGCGGTGCAGATCGTCGGCATGCACACGCTGAAGGAGATTGCCGAAGACCCGCTGCTCAGCGGCCGCACGTTGCCGACGCGCTTGCAGGTGCTGGCGCAGCACATGGCCCGGCATGGCTGGGTGACGCCAAGTTATCCACAGGAGGGCGGCAACCACGATTCCGAAGACGGCACAGAAGGCTTGCTTCGGAATGCAAATCCACCGTCTTCGGAATCCGAAGTGAGGCCGAAACCCGCGCCGGATGGCTCTATTCGGAATCCGAAGGAAGACCGTACAGTACGTAAGGATCGTATAAATGAAGTACGTACAGTACCGCGCGCGAGGGCCTTGCAGAACCTGCGACTACCCGAGCGTTTCCTGCGCTTGAAGGATGAGCAGCAGGCCGGCGCGCTGGTGGCGCTGCAGCAGGTGGACGAGGCGCAGCGCCAGGCGGTGCTCGACGAGTGGGCGGCACGCTGCCGCAACAGCGCGGTGCGCAACCCGGCCGGCTACCTGTTCGGCATCATCCAGAAGGCGATCCGCGGAGAGTTCAAGGTCTGGGCCGGAGAAAGTGCATCGGCGCCGCCAGCGCCCCCGCCATCTACGCCATCACCACCGCCGGCATCCCGTGCCACTGACCCCGAGGTGGCACGTGCCTACCTGGCGCGGCTGCGGTCGGCCCTGCACGACCCTTGAGCGATCCGGCTATCCCCTGGGGATAGGCCGAACAGGCAGCCTTCCGCCGGTTGCCGGTCGCTCATCCCGATCATCACCTTCAGCAGGGCTATCCCCAGGGGATGGCTGGTACAGACAGCCTTCCATTGACGGACAAACAGACAAACCGGGCGCGCGTTGGGTGCGGTTTGTTGACTGACGGCCTTCCGGCTGGAACCGATGCTGGCGACTCGTTCATTCACCGCGAGTCGTCCCCATGGCCAACGAACCCCTGCAACTGAATCTCGGATCACTGCGCAGCGCGATGTCGCTGACGCTGCACACCCACCACGCATCGCGCATCTGGCACGGTCGCGCGCCGGCCGAGGGGCGTCCCGGCATCATCGGCCTCAACGGCTACATCAGCGTGATGAACAAGATGAAGCGCGGCGCCGAGCAGGACGACCCCTACTCGGACTGGTGGATGCTGCGCATCGAAGACAAGCTCACGCAGACCAAAGCCAGCCTGCAGACGTTGCGCGAACAGGTGGATCAGGCGCTGGCTGACGTGCCGCCCGCGCTGTCCCTGGGCGAGAACATGAACGTGCAGCCGGTGAAGCTGCCGCTGTTCGTCAACGCGCAGCTCGGCTTCATGGCGGTGTACCTGCTGGCCGACTACGACGACCTCGCACGCAAACTGATCCTGGCCCACCACACGGCACTGATCGACCGCGGCACGCTGGAGCGCTGGCTCAATGACGGCGCCCATGCGCTGCGCAGCCTGTTTTCCCTGGCGCAGCAGTACCGCTACTCCGGCACGACGCGCGACGACTTCGCGGCGAAGAACGCCGCGGCGCGGGCGGCGCAGGAGAAGTTCGGCGAGTTGCCGCAGGACGTGCTCGAAGGCACCCACCGCTCGCGCTTTGCGCCACCCATCGCACGGCGGGGGAGTCGGCCCGAGGCATCGGTCGCTGACGCTATGGAGTCTGGCATTGCCGATGGCGCAGGCGATGTCGCAGGACAAGATGATGAGGGCTCCAAGGCATGACGGCTCTTTCTTCTTCCGGCCGTCCAGCGCGCTTCATTCCACTGGCACAGGCGGACTTCCAGCGGCTGGAACACGCAGGCTACCTAAAAGGCCTTTTACAGCCTTTTAAGGGTAAGGGGAGTCTGGAGACCTGGGCCAGCCAGTGCGCAGCGCT
>JGI26523J50269_1000415_pt1 | contig 26981 bp, 26 predicted proteins | sample ThiBio_inoc_biof_FD_50269 | JGI IMG/M metagenome (IMG submission 50269) | reverse complement strand
GATGCGCACCGCCATATTTCAGGCGCGGGTAATCCCGAACAGTGGCGCCGTCCCGCTCCGTGAACTCCTTGGCGTACAAGTGCATCGCCAGCGGAGCGGAATAGGTTTTTTCCTGCTGCGTACGCAATCTGCCTGCCAATGCGTCGAACACAGACAACACTTCGACCGAATATTGCGGCCTGTCTGGCGGGCTGTCGTCCAGTCGTTCGCGGTAATGCAGCGAGTCGAGCAGACCGATGACCACGAACACGGCCAGCACCAGCGCCGCACCCATCGCCATGGGGCGCCTCGCCACGGCCGCCCACGGGGCGCGCAAGTGCGCGTGACGGCGGATCCACCACACTGCTGCCAGCGATACGATCAGCAGCATGAAAATGAGCGCATCGGTCCACAACAGGACAGGGACGAAATGGGATGTGACCAGGCTCATTGCAGCCGCACCCGAGGATCCACCCACGAATAGGAAATGTCGGTAAGGATCAGGCCGACGATATAGAGAAAGGAGCCCAGAAACACCATCGCGCGCACCACCGAGAAATCCTGGGCCTGGATCGCGTCGATCGTGTAGCTGCCGAGTCCCGGGATGCCGAAAAAGGATTCGGTGATGAGGCTGCCCATGAACAGCAGTGGCAACACCACCACCGCACCGGTCAGGATGGGGATCATGCCGTTCTTCAACACATGACGGAACAATACCCGAATCTCGGACAAGCCTTTGGCGCGCGCAGTACGCACATAATCCTTGCCGATCTCCTCAAGAAAGATCGTGCGATACCAGCGCGAACCGCTGCCGATCCCCGCCACCACGCTCACCAACACGGGCAGGAGGATGAACTTGAGGCCATGGATGCCCCCCGCATAGCCCGAAATCGGCAACAGGTTCCACAGCTTGGCGATGAAATACTGGCCGGCGATGATGTAGAACAGTCCGGAGATCGACATCAGGACGACGCACAATACCACTCCCCACAGGTCGAGATAGGTGGCGCGGAAGAACACCATCAGCAGGGCGAAGGTGATGTTGACCAGCAGGCCGATCACGAACACCGGCAGCGCGATCGCCAGGCTTGGCCCCATGCGGGTTTGGATTTCGTTGCCGATGTCACGGCCGTCGTCGCCCTTGCCGAATTGGAACGCGAACATCGCAGCCGAGCGCTGGAAAAAGAGCGTGTCGGTAAGCTGTGCACTACCGGTTGCCCGGGTATTCAGCAGCAGCGGTTTGTCGTAGCCGTGTTCGACTTTCCAGCGCTCGATCGCCTCCGGCGTCACGTGTTTGGCGCCGAGCTGCAGCCGCGCCATGTCGTCCGGCGTATTGACGACGAAGAACAGCGCGAAGGTCAACAGGTTGACGCCGACCAGGATCGGAATGGCATACAGCAAGCGGCGCAGGACATAGGCGAACATCAGGCGGTCGTCCTCTCGCGCTGGCGCCAGGCGACCACTGCCGGCGCGATGATGGCAATCACGCTACCGGCCAGCAACAAGATCGGCCATAGCACGGGACGGTTCCATTCTGCACGCCGGGCGGCACGTAGATCCGGGTCGATACGCCGGTACTTGAGCGTATTGTTGGCCATCAGGTTGGGTTTGACGTTATGGACCCAGTCATGGCGCAAGCCGAAGGATTTGGGGTAGTAGGCAAAAATCCAAGGGGCATCGCGGCGCACGATCTCGAGCATGGCATTGATCACCTGCTGACGCTCGGGGCCGTTGTCCATATCCTTCATGCGCTCGAACAGGCGATTGAATTCAGGGTTGTCGTAGTTGGCTGCATTCTCGCCGCCGGTGGCCACTTTCTTGTTCGGCCCATACAGCAGGAAGAAAAAGTTTTCCGGATCCGGGTAATCGGCATTCCAGCCCCATTCGAACAATTGGGCATTGCCCTTGCGCATCTTGTCCTGGAAGCGGTTGTAATCGGTGCCGCGTACGACCAGCTGCACATTGAGCTTGTCGAGCTGCTTCTTCATCCAGTCGAGCCGCGACTTGGTATCGGGGCCGCTTGCCATGGTGTCGAAGTAGAGCACCAGCGGCTCGCCGGTTTTGGCGTTGCGGCCATTGGGATACCCCGCCTCGGCCAGCAGCTTTCTCGCCATCTCGATGGGATGCCTCACGATCTTGCCGCCATGCGCCTCGTACACATACGGATTCAGCCCTGCCACGCCGTCGACGTATCCGAACAGTCCGGGTGGGATCGGCCCCTGTGCCGGAATACCGCGGCCGTTCAGGAAAATGGAAATGAATTCGTCGTAGTCGAACGCGATGGAAATTGCCTGCCTCAGCTTGCGGCGATCCTCCCCCTGGCCGCCCACCACAGGATCGAGCATGTTGAAGCCCACGTACCAGATCGAAGCCGCTACCGCAGTAACGAGATGGATACCCTTCTCGCGCATGCTGTCGGTCAACCGCGGATCCCCCCCCGCCGAGAACTGCACGGCCTGGTCGAAGCTGTCCGAGCTGATGCCGGAACTGTCGTAATAGCCCTGCAGAAACTTGCTCCAGTAAGGGATGGTTTCCTTTTCCAGACTGAACACAGCCTTGTCCACGAACGGCAGTGGTTTACCCGCGTCCGCCAGCAGACCCGCTTGGCGATCCGCCCCATCACCGTCCTCGGGATAGGTTTCGCCGTGATAGTAGGGATTCTTCGTCAACACCATGCGGCGGTTGGGATCATTCTCGGAAAGGTAGTAGGGGCCAGTCCCGACCGGCTGCCAGTCCAGGGTCAGGTTGTTGTCCGCCATACCCGGCTGCGCGTAGAAGGCGTCGGCCTCCCACGGAACGGGCGCAAAAAACGGCATCGCCAGCCAATAGATGAACTGCGGGTATTTTCCCTTGATGTGAATTCGATACGTATAACGATCCACCACTTCCGCACCCGCCAGCGGAAAATCATTCAAGTTCAGTTCCGTGCCGGGATGCGCCCTGGAGGCCTTCTCCAACGCATCGCCGAGCGCTTTCAGGCCAACGATGTGTTCAGACATCAGCCCAAAAATCGGTGAACTCAAGCGGGGATTCGCCAGCCGCTTGATCTGGTAGACATAGTCGGCCGCAACGAGTTCGCGGGTGCCTGTCTGTGGAAAGTCGCTGATCTGCGTCTTGTCCTTCAGCGCGGCCACGTCCAACGCATGATAGAGAAAGCGGCCCGTGGCATCCCGTGCAAATGCCGGGTGCGGCTGATAGCGGATGCCAGGACGGATCCGGATCTCGTACACGCTTTCGGCGATGGCTGTGGTGGGTGCATCATCGGCAAGCGGCTGGCCAGCCGCGTCGAAATAGCGCGGCTTGGGCACGGCCTCGGCCGTCAGCGGGATCAGCGTATACGGGCGCTTGAGGAAATGGTACTGCAGGGGCGATTCGTAAATCTGCCCGGTAAATTCGGCTTCGTTCGAACTGTAAGAACGGGCCGGATCGAGATGTTTGGGACGTTCGGAAAACGCGCTGTACAACACATTGGCGTGCGCATCGGTGTCGGGGTAGGGATTGTTCCAGCTGTCGGAGCAGCCTGCCAGCAGGCCTATCCCCAGCAAGCTGATCCTCAATAAAATTGCCCCTATACGCACCATGGCGCCAGTGTACCCAAGCGCGCCGTCAACGTCAGCCGTTATAATCCGGAGCAACTCAACTCTTCGAGACCATCATGGGATTTCTTGCAGGAAAACGTTTGCTGATCACCGGCGTGATATCCAATCGTTCCATCGCCTACGGTATCGCCTCGGCATGCAAACGCGAAGGCGCCGAACTGGCCTTCACTTATCAAGGTGATCGCATCAAGGATCGCGTGACCGATTTTGCCAAGGAATTCGGCTCCAGCCTGGTGTTTCCGTGCGACGTCGGCAGCGACGAGCAGATCGACGCACTGTTCGCGGAACTCGGCAAACACTGGGACGGCTTCGACGGCCTGGTTCATTCGATCGCGTTTGCGCCAAAGGAGGCCCTGGCCGGCGACTTTCTTTCCGCTGTCACCCGGGAAAACTTCCGCATTGCCCACGACATCAGTTCCTACAGCTTTGCCGCATTGGCCAAGGCAGCCTTGCCCATGATGGAAGGCCGNAAGGCAGCGCTGNTGACCCTGTCCTATCTGGGTGCGATCCGATCGGTCCCCAACTACAACGTCATGGGCCTGGCCAAGGCCAGCCTGGAATCCAACGTGTACTACATGGCGCAAAGCCTTGGGCCCAAGGGTATCCGCGTCAACGCGGTGTCGGCCGGTCCAATCAAGACGCTGGCCGCCAGCGGTATCGCCAACTTCGGCGAGAAGCTCGACCTCGTCGCCCAGAATGCGCCCCTCCGCCGCAACGTGACGATAGAAGAGGTCGGCAATGCTGCAGCCTTCCTGCTATCCGATCTGGCATCGGGGATTACAGGCGGAATCACCTATGTCGACGCCGGGTTCAACTCGACCGCAGGCGCAGAATAATCCCGCCCCGTGGACCAATAAAAAACGCGCACAAGGCGCGTTTTTTATTGCCATGCAACCGCGCGTCATCTACCTTCGATCGCATTCGGCTGGATTTTGACTTTCTGGCCTGCGGTGATCAATGCCAGCATCGCCTTCATGTCCGCGCGCTGCTGCGCCTGCGTCACGCCGGAGGAGACCGACGCCAGCAACGCAGGATCCGGTGTGCCCGCCTCCACCACGCGACTGATCCGCACGATCCGATATGAGCCATCTGGCCGCGCGAACCCCGTGTAGGCCGGCAGCTTGTCGGTATTCGCCCGGAATACCGCTTGGATGCCGGCTGCATCCAGCTCGGCAAACGGCTGACGCCCCACCACCTTGAACGCCGACCAGTTCAAACCCGCTTCATTGCCCTTTTCAAGCGTCTTGATGGTCGCCTCGCCCTTCTGGGCCAACAGCTTGGCGCTCTGCTCGGCACGCAGCCTGGTCTCGATCGCCGCGGATACTTCTGTCAACGGACGCAGCCGGGCCGGCCGATGATCGATTACCCGCGCCGCCACCAGCATACCGGGTTGCACCTCGATGGCTTCGGTGTTCTGCTTCGACTTGATCGACTCGGGACTGAACAGGGCGGCCGACAACGTGGCATTGTTGAATGGCGGCGGCGCCGTCTTGACGCTCATCCAGTCGCTCTGCCGGATGCTGAGCTTGGCTGCGGTAGCGGCAGGCTGCAGGGACTGCGCGTTTTCATAGACCAGGTTGCCAAAGTTGTCGGCCAGGCCCGCAAAGACTTTTTGCGCCTGCTGTTTGCGCAGCTCATCGACGACCTCGGCACGTACCTCGTTCAGCGGCGCCAGCTTGGCAGGCTGGATGCCATCCAGCCGGATGATGTGATAACCGAAATCGCTTTCGACCGGTCCCCTGATTTCGTGAGGCTTCATGCTGAATACGGCATCCTCGAAAGGCTTGACCATCATGCCGCGAGCAAAGCTCCCCAGGCTGCCACCCTGTGCGGCCGAGCCCGGATCCTGCGACTCGGTACGTGCCAGTTCGGCAAAGCGTTCCGGCGCTTTCTGCAGGATCTGAACCAGCTCGGTCGCCTTGGCCTTGGCCTTGGCCCGCGTTGCGGCGTCGGCATTCTTATCCACCGCAATCAGGATGTGGCTTGCACTGCGTTGTTCAGGCCGCCCAAACTTCGTCGCATTGGCCGCATAGTAGTCGGCTACTTCCTTGTCGCTCACCGCGATACCGGCCGCCACGCTGGCCTTGTCCAGCACCAGATATTCGGCGCGGATCTGTTCAGGCTCGGTGAATTCTGCTTTATGGGCCGCGTAATCACGTTCCACGTCGGCTTGCGTGACCTTGACGTCCGAAGCCACGGTGGAGGCCGGCAGGTCGGCCCAGGCGATTTCACGCTGTTGTGAGACCAGGCGCGCAATCTGCGTCAGCGAGGTATTCGACGGAAAGGCCGCGAGCGTCACCGGACTGGCTACGACCTCCAGCATGAATCCCTGACGCAACTCGTTTTCAAAGGCTGCCGGCGTACGGCCATTCTGGCGCAAGACCGCTTCATAACGCTGCTGGGAAAATTTGCCGTCCTGCTGGAATGCCGGAATCTGAGCGAGCACGGAGGCAAGATATGCATCGGGCGCCAGGAATTTGTTTTTTTGCGCATCCAGCAACAAGGCCTTGCGCTCGATCAGGCTGTCGAGCACCTGTTTGCGGAAATCGGCGCGCTCCGGGACAGCGGGATCGAACGCAGCCCCCAGCGCCTCGCGCATGCGATCGGTCTGCGCCTGGATTTCCCGTGCCAGTTCTTCGCGCGAAATCCCCACATCGCCAACCTCGGCGACCATGCCGCCGCTTTTGTCGCCCCTCATGTAGGAGTCCACGCCAAACAGGGCGAAGGTGATTGCAATCAAGGCCAGTATGGCTTTGGCCAGCCAACCCTGTGCATGCTTGCGGATTGCTTCGAGCACGGTCTTTTACTCCGAAAAAAACGTCAGCGCGGATTTTCGCGCACTTTGCGCTTCGCGTCTCGCCCTGGTGCGATTAAATATGGTCGCCATGAAATGGGGCACGAGAAAACCCAAGACATGGAATGCAAATGAAAAAAGGCGAACTCGCGTTCGCCTTTTTGGTGTTGGCGGAGTGGACGGGACTCGAACCCGCGACCCCCGGCGTGACAGGCCGGTATTCTAACCAACTGAACTACCACTCCCTTGTGCTGCAAAAACTGTACTGCCTAGTACTCGACCGCTTATTTTTTTCTTACCCGGCTGGTGGGTGCTGAGGGGTTCGAACCCCCGACATTCGCCTTGTAAGGGCGACGCTCTACCAGCTGAGCTAAGCACCCGACAAAGACCAAAATTCTACAACATTTTTTTCGACCCTGCCAAGCACTCGCGGACTTTATTATTAATTGATGGCGTCTTTCAGGCCCTTACCGGCGCGGAACTTCGGCACTTTCGCGGCTTTGATCTTGATGCTTGCGCCAGTACGCGGATTACGGCCAGTACGTGCGGCACGCTTACCCACATAGAAGCTGCCAAAACCCACCAGCGTCACCATGTCGCCCTTCTTCAGCGCTTTCTTGACTGCCTCGACCGTTGCGTCCAGCGCACGACCCGCAGCAGCTTTGGAAATGTCAGCCGAGTCAGCGATGGCGTCAATCAATTCGGATTTGTTCACGTGTTGTCCCCTTCACTCAAGTGGCACAGGAAGACCCTGTGGCCGCTTTTATAGCAACCCGCAAAACCTTGTGTCAAGCGGTTTCCCGGGCAGTTGACAAAAAAATCCCGCGACTGGCGCGGGATTCGGACGAGTGGTTGAAAAATACCTAGTGTTTAAGCGCCGCGGCGGCGGTCCCGTCTTCTTCCGGCACAGCTATTGCCGGCGCGTCGGCTTCAGGTTCGTCCTGCAAGGGCTCGGGCGCATGTTCCAGTGCCAATTCAAGAACCTGGTCGATCCACTTGACCGGATGGATGTCGAGCTTGTTCTTGATGTTGTCCGGAATCTCGGTCAGATCCTTCACGTTTTCCTGCGGAATCAGCACCGTCTTGATGCCGCCGCGATGTGCCGCGAGCAGCTTTTCCTTCAGGCCACCGATCGGCAGTACCTCGCCCCGCAACGTGATCTCACCGGTCATGGCCACGTCGGCTCGCACCGGAATTCCGGTCAGGATCGACACCATCGAGGTGCAGATTGCGATACCGGCGGACGGACCGTCTTTCGGCGTCGCACCTTCCGGCAGGTGGATGTGGATGTCGCGCTTCTGGTAGAAGTCTTCCTGAATCCCCAGTTTGCGGGCACGCGAACGCACCACGGACAGCGCAGCCTGAATCGATTCCTGCATCACTTCGCCAAGCTTGCCGGTCGTGGTCATCTTGCCGCGCCCAGGCAGCGAAACCGCCTCGATGGTAAGCAATTCGCCGCCCACCTCGGTCCAGGCCAGTCCCGTCACCTGTCCCACCTGGTTGTTCATCTCCGCGATACCGAAACTGAAGCGCCGGACGCCGAGGTATTTCTCCAGATTGCGCGAAGTGACCGAGATCTTGCTGCTCTGTTTCTTCAACAACAGGGCCTTAACGGCCTTGCGACAGACCTTGGAGATTTCACGCTCCAGGCTGCGCACGCCGGCTTCGCGCGTGTAGTAACGCACGATGTCGCGGATGGCCGACTCGGCAATGGCGAGTTCGCCTTCTTTGATGCCGTTGACCTTCAACTGCTTGGGCACCAGATAGCGCTCGGCGATGTTGATCTTCTCGTCCTCGGTATACCCCGACAGACGGATCACTTCCATGCGGTCGAGCAAGGGCGCAGGCAGATTGAGCGAGTTGGCCGTGGCGACGAACATCACATCCGACAGGTCGTATTCAACTTCGATATAGTGATCCTGGAAGGTATGGTTCTGCTCGGGGTCGAGCACTTCCAGCAGCGCCGATGACGGATCGCCACGGAAGTCCTGCCCCATCTTGTCGACTTCGTCGAGCAGGAATAGCGGATTCTTCACCCCGATCTTGGTCAGGCTTTGCAGGATCTTGCCCGGCATCGAACCAATGTAGGTACGACGATGGCCGCGAATCTCGGATTCGTCGCGCACGCCGCCCAGCGCCATGCGCACGAACTTGCGATTGGTCGCGCGTGCGATCGATTGGCCCAGCGAGGTCTTGCCGACGCCAGGCGGCCCCACCAAGCACAGAATAGGCGCTTTCACCTTGTCGACGCGTTGCTGCACCGCAAGGTATTCCAGGATCCGTTCCTTGACCTTGTCGAGGCCGTAGTGGTCCTGGTCGAGGATTTTCTCGGCCTTCACCAGATCCTTGCTGATCTTGGTCTTCTTCTTCCAGGGCAGGCCGACCATCGCTTCGATATAGCTGCGGATAACGGTGGCTTCAGCCGACATCGGCGACATCATCTTCAGCTTCTTCAGCTCACCCATGGCCTTGGCTTCGGCCTCCTTGGACATGCTGGCCGTCTTGATGCGCTTTTCCAGTTCCTCCAGTTCGGCACCTTCCTCGATGTCGCCGAGTTCCTTCTGGATCGCCTTGACCTGTTCGTTCAGGTAGTACTCGCGCTGGCTCTTCTCCATCTGCCGCTTGACGCGGCCACGGATGCGCTTCTCCACCTGGAGGATGTCGAGCTCGCCTTCCAGCAGGCCGAGCAGATGTTCAAGGCGCTTGTTGACGCCGATCATCTCCAGCACTTCCTGCTTCTGTTCCAGTTTCAACGGCAGGTGCGCAACGATGGTATCGGCCAGGCGACCGCCTTCGTCGATGCCCGACAGCGAAGTCAGGATCTCCGGCGGGATTTTCTTGTTCAGTTTGACGTACTGATCGAACTGCGTCAGCAGGGCGCGGCGCATGGCTTCCACCTCGACCAGCTCTTCGCCTTCGGCAGGCAGAATCTCGGCGCGCGCAGCCAGATGCGTCCCTGCATCGGTCACTTCCAGCACGCGGGCGCGCTGATTGCCTTCGACCAGCACCTTGACCGTGCCATCGGGCAGTTTCAGCATCTGCAACACGGTGGCCACACTGCCGGTGTCGTAGAGGTCCTCGGGTGTGGGATCATCCTGCGCGGCTGTCTTTTGCGCGACCAGCAGGATGCTCTTGCCGGACTCCATCGAGGTTTCCAGCGCCTTGATCGATTTCGGGCGGCCGACAAACAACGGGATGACCATATGGGGGAATACCACCACATCCCTAAGCGGCAACAGCGGCAGGTCGATCTGTTCCTTGGATATGTTGTCGCTCATCATGATTTCCTGGTAAGGGTTAAGGAAAGGATGCGCGGCACTCAACCACGCTCATCCACAATTGGGGGGCATAGTTTGGAATTCAAGATGGCTGACAGGCTCCCTATCAGCCATCCGGGTTTAGGCTCCGGCAGCCAGCGGCTGCTCGTCCTGATCGGAGTAGATCAGCAAGGGCTTGCCGTCGCCGCTGATCAGGCCGTTGTCCACCACCACTTTGCTGACCCCTTTGAGGGAAGGCAGGTCATACATCGTGTCGAGCAGGGAATGCTCGATGATCGAACGCAAACCGCGCGCGCCGGTACGGCGCGCCAGTGCACGCTTGGCAATGGCGTTCAACGCATCCTCCCGGAATTCCAACTCGACGCCTTCCATCTTGAAGAGTTTGATGAATTGTTTGGTCAACGCATTCTTTGGCTCGGTCAGAATCTGAACCAAGGCAGCCTCATCCAGCTCGTCCAAAGTCGCAACAACCGGCAAACGTCCGACAAATTCGGGGATCAGGCCGTATTTGATGAGATCTTCAGGTTCGACCTGATGCAGCAATTCGACATCGCGCTTGGTCTCGTCGACATTCTTGACCTGCGCACCGAAGCCGATGCCACCTTTCTCGGTACGGCCACGGATGACCTTTTCCAGTCCGCTGAATGCGCCGCCGCAGATGAACAGGATATTGCTGGTGTCGACCTGCACAAATTCCTGATTCGGGTGCTTGCGCCCACCCTGCGGCGGCACCGAAGCGGTGGTGCCTTCGATCAGCTTCAGCAGTGCCTGCTGCACCCCTTCGCCCGAAACGTCGCGGGTGATCGAGGGGTTGTCGGCCTTGCGCGAAATCTTGTCGATTTCATCAATGTAAACAATGCCTTGCTTGGCCTTGTCGACATCGTAATCGCATTTCTGCAGCAATTTCTGAATGATGTTCTCGACATCTTCGCCGACGTAACCGGCTTCGGTCAGCGTGGTCGCGTCGGCGATCACGAAGGGCACATTCAGCAGACGCGCCAGTGTTTGCGCGAGTAGGGTTTTGCCTGAGCCAGTCGGTCCGATCAGCAGGATGTTGCTCTTGGCCAGTTCCACCTCGCCCGTGCTCGAATTGCTGCGCAGGCGCTTGTAGTGATTATAAACCGCCACCGCCAGCGCTTTTTTCGCCTGGCTCTGGCCAATCACATACTGATCCAGAATGCCGCTGATCTCGTGCGGCGTAGGCAGATCGGAACCCGCACCGCCCTTTTGGTTGTCCGCCTGCTGGATTTCCTCGCGGATGATGTCGTTGCACAGCTCGACGCATTCATCGCAGATGAATACTGACGGCCCAGCAATCAGCTTGCGTACCTCATGCTGGCTTTTGCCGCAGAAGGAGCAGTATAAAAGTTTGTCGCCCGAGCCTTTGTCCGCCATGCCAGTTCCTTGCTTAATTGCCTGATGCCTCAATGCGGCTGGTCAGCACCTTGTCGACCAGCCCGTACTTCACTGACTGTTCCGCACTCATGAAATTGTCACGATCCGTGTCACGTTCGATCACGTCCATGCTCTGCCCGGTGTGCTTGGCCAGCATGTCGTTGAGGCGCGCCTTCAGATAGAGGATTTCCTTGGCGTGGATTTCGATGTCCGACGCCTGTCCCTGGAAGCCACCCAACGGCTGGTGGATCATCACGCGCGAGTTCGGCAGACAGTAGCGTTTGCCCTTGGCGCCCGCAGTCAACAGGAAGGCGCCCATGCTGGCCGCCTGACCGATGCACAAGGTGGACACGTCCGGCTTGATGAACTGCATCGTGTCGTAGATCGCCAGTCCCGCCGAAACCGAACCGCCTGGCGAGTTGATGTAGAAATAGATGTCCTTGTCGGGGTTTTCCGACTCCAGAAACAGCATCTGCGCAACCACCAGGTTGGCCGTCGCGTCATTCACCGGGCCTACCAGGAAAATCACCCGTTCCTTGAGCAGGCGCGAGTAGATGTCGTAAGCGCGCTCGCCACGGCCGCTTTGCTCGACGACCATGGGCACCAGCCCTAAACCCTGCGGCTCGAAGGGCTGCGAATTGGAAATACCGTGTTCAAAATCAATACGCATCAGGCACGTCCCATCAATTCTTCAAAAGAGGTTGTCACGTCTTCCACTTGGGCCTGACCTGCGACCCATGCTACCACATTCTCTTCCAGCGCCAGGGACTCGATCTCCTGCATCCGTTCCGGGCTCTGGTAATACCACTGCACAACCTGCTCCGGCTCCTCGTAGCTCTGCGCCTGTTCCTGGATCAGATTGCGAATCTGCTCGGGCTGGGCCACCAGCTTGTGCGCCTGCACGATCTCGGCCAGGATCAGGCCCAGACGCACGCGACGTTCTGCCTGTCCAGTAAACATATCGGCAGAGAGCTTCATGGTCTGAACCCCGCGCGACTGCATATCTGCCTCGGTCATTTTCATCAGACGCTCGGTTTCCATGGCAACAAGGCTCTGCGGCAGATCCAGCGTACTTGTCTGCAGCAGCAACTCCATCGCCTGCTCTTTCAGTTTCGTCTGTACACGACGTTTCGCTTCACGCTCCAGATTGGATTTCACTTCAGCCTTGAGTTTCTCCACGTCTCCGTCTTCGACCCCCAGCGCCTTGGCGAATTCCGCATCAATCGGTGGCAACGCCGGTACCTGCACGTCCTTGACCTGCACCTCGAAATGCGCCACCTTGCCCGCAAGCTCCTTGGCAGCATACTCTGCGGGGAAGGTCACGTCGAAGCCCTTGCTGTCACCCGCCTTGAGGCCGGTCAGACTCTGTTCGAAATCCTTCAGCAAACGGCCTTCGCCGATCACGGCGGCAAAATCGTCGCCCTTGCCGCCCTCGAATGCTGCGCCATCGACCGTGCCCTCATAGTCGAACTTGACCAGATCGCCTTCCGCAGCAGCCCGATCCGCCGACTCAAACGTACGGCGCTGCTTTTGCAGGACTTCCAATGTCTTGACGACATCGGCGTCCGCCAGATTCACCACTGGCTTGCTCATCTTGCCGGTGCTCAAGTCGCCGATCTTCACTTCAGGATAGACCTCAAAACTGGCACTGAAGGTCATTTCCGTTGTGTCGGCCTGCCCCGTCTTCGGTTCGAAATGGGGATAACCCGCAATTTTCAGTTGATGAGCCTGTACCGCTTCACCGAAACGCGTCTGCAAGGTCTCGCCCAGCACTTCCTGACGCACGCCCGGGCCATGCTGACGCGCCACCGCGCTCAACGGCGCCTTGCCGGGGCGGAAACCGTCCATCTTGACGCTGCGTGCCAGACGCTTGAGGCGATTTTGCACCTCGGTTTCCAACTGCCCCATGGGCACGCTGATGTCCAGGCGACGGACCAGTCCTTCGAGAACTTCAAGATTTGCTTGCATCAAAATACTTCCTGGCTGAATTGAGGTTGGGTGAAGGGCAAAAAGCTTGTGGTGCGAAAGGGGGGACTCGAACCCCCACGCCTTGCGGCGCTGGAACCTAAATCCAGTGCGTCTACCAATTCCGCCACTCTCGCGGCTCGGCCGCAAAACTATCAACCGATAAGTGTAATATAATCAAAGCGATGCTGTCACCCAAGCCCGCCTGGCATCCTGCCTAAGTCATTATTCCCATTCCGTTTTTTATTGCCGGTGCCGGTCGATCACTACGAAAACTTCCCTGTTGCCTCCTGGCTGCTGCCCAAACGGCTGCGTCGACCGGTGGAAGCCATCTACCGGTTCGCTCGCAGCGCGGACGACATCGCCGACGAAGGCGCCGCCACGCCAACCGAACGGCTGCGCCAGCTCGCGGCCTACCATGATGAACTGAATCGCATCGAGCGCGGCGAGACACCCGCCGATCCGGTATTCGGCCCTCTGGCCGCAGCCATCCGCATGCATGCCATCCCGTTGGCTCCGTTCCGCGACCTGCTGTCAGCGTTTGCACAGGACGTTGAAAAAAAGCGCTATGCCAATTTCGGCGAAGTCATGGACTACTGCCGCCGCTCGGCCAACCCGGTGGGCCGCCTGATGCTGCATCTGTACGGCGATCGCGACCCGCGCCACCTGGCCTATTCCGACGCCATCTGCAGCAGCCTGCAACTGATCAATTTCCTGCAGGACATCGCGATTGATTACCGGAAGGATCGCATCTACCTGCCACAGGACGAACTGGCCGCNCACCACGTCAGCGAAGCACAGATCGCGCAGGGCGACCCGCGCGGGCTGTGGCATATGATGATGCACAAGCAGATCGAGCGTACGCGCAAGTTGCTGCAGGCCGGCGCACCGCTCGGCCGGCAACTCAAGGGACGCATCGGGCTGGAACTGCGGGTAACCATCCGCGGCGGCGAAGCCATCCTGCGCAAACTGCACGCCGATCCCGGCTGCGTGTTCCACAATCGCCCGGTACTGACCAAAAAGGACTGGCTCATCATGCTCGGACGTGGGCTGTTTTGAATATGGACGTTCACCAGTATTGCCAGGAACGTGCCGCCGCGAGCGGCTCCAGTTTCTATTACAGCTTCGTTTTCCTGCAACCGGAGATGCGGCGTGCGATCACCGCGTTCTACGCGCTGTGCCGCGAACTCGACGACGTGGTGGACGAATGCCGCGAGCGCCAGGTGGCCGAAGCCAAGCTCGACTGGTGGCGCGCCGAGATCGGCCGTTTCGCCAACGGCGCGCCGGAGCACCCGGCAACCCGCGCGCTCTTCGACACCCCGCAGGGCCGCGCCATCCCGCCGGCCCTGCTGCTGGAAGTCGTGGACGGCATGGCGATGGATCTCGACCACACACGCTACCCGGATTTCAAGTCGCTCAACCTCTACTGCTATCGCGTTGCCGGTGTGGTCGGCGAAATCGCAGCATCGATCTTCGACGGCACGCGCGGCGAACATGATCGCGACATCCGCCGCTACGCCCACGAGTTGGGGCTGGCGTTCCAGCTNACCAACATCATCCGCGACGTCGGTGAAGACGCGCGGCGCGGACGCATCTATCTGCCGCAGGACGAACTGGTACGTTTCGGNGTACACGAAACCGATCTGCTGAGCGGACGCAACACGCCCGAATTTCAGACCCTGATGCAGTTCCAGTACGAACGCGCCCTGGCCTGCTACGGTCGTGCGTTCGCCGCACTCCCTCCCGGCGCACGGCGTGCGCAGCGTCCCGGGCTGGTCATGGCGGCAATCTACCGCACCCTGCTCAGCGAAATCCGGCAATCCGGATTCCCGGTCTTGCACGCGCGCGTCTCGCTCACGCCATTACGCAAACTGTGGCTTGCCAGCAAGACCTGGCTGTTTCCGTGACAACTGAATTGGACCAACCCCGTGTCGCGGTCGTGGGTGGCGGCTGGGCAGGCTGCTCGGCCGCATTGACGCTGGCCGAGGCCGGCGTGGCGGTCACGCTGTACGAAGCCAGCCGTACGCTCGGGGGCCGCGCACGTGCGGTCGAACTCGAAGGTCAGCCGCTCGACAACGGCCAGCACATCCTGCTCGGTGCGTACGAACAATCGCTGCAACTGATTGAACGCCTGCATCCTGCCACACCACTGTGGCGTCTGCCGCTCACCCTGGAACAGCCGCCGGCGTTCAGTCTCACTTGCCCGCGCCTGCCTGCCCCGCTGCATTTGCTGGCAGGGCTGCTCAGTGCCCGCGGATTGAATTGGCGCGAGAAACTGGCTGCCGCGCACTGGGCACACACCATGCTGCGCGACACGGCAACGCCGNGGGAGTTGACTGTCAGCCAACTCACCCGCACGCAGCCAGAAAAATTACGCAATGCGCTGTGGCACCCCTTGTGCGTGTCCGCGCTCAACACCCCGCCCGAGCTGGCCGACGCACGGATTTTCCGCAGCGTGGTCCGCGCCGCATTCGGCGGACGCACCCAGCATAGCGACCTGATACTGCCGCGCCGCGATTTGACAGCACTGCTGCCCGCCCCGGCCGCCGCACGGGTGGTCGAGCTCGGTGGCGACATCCGCCTGGGCCATCGTGTGACCACGCTCGACGCCACACCGAACGCCATCGCCTTGGGCAACCATGGCGACATGGCCGTCTTCAGCCACGTCATCCTGGCTGTCGCGCCGCAACATCTCCCTGCCTTGGCGAAGCAAGTGCCGGCACTAGGACCGCTCGGCCATACCGTGGCAGGGTACGAATATCAACCCATTGCCACTGCCTATATGCAATACGATCCGGCTTTTCGATTGCCCAGTCCGCTGTTCGCCCTGGCCAACGGACCGGCGCAGTTTGTGTTCGATCGCGGCCAGAGCCATGGTCAGGCCGGTTTGCTGGCGTTCGTGGCCAGCGCTGCCACGAATCTGCCCGCTGATTGGTTGGATCAGGCAGAAGCGCAGTTGCGCCGGATCGTCCAGCCCGGGCCTACGCGCTGGCGCAAACGCATCATCGAAAAACAGGCAACCTATAGTTGCGTGCCCGAATTGGCACGCCCACCCGTCCACACCCCGCACCCGCGCATTTTTCTGGCGGGCGATTACACTGCCGGGCCGTACCCAGCCACGCTCGAAAGCGCAACACAGAGCGGAGTACAATCGGCCGGCGCATTACTCGAACAGCTATGAAAGACTATCTCCCTCGCCCCGATCTTCTCGCAGACCGCGTCATCCTCGTCACCGGCGCAAGTTCCGGCCTCGGCCGCGCCGCCAGCCTGGCGTTTGCGCGCCATGGCGCCACCGTCGCCCTGCTCGCACGCGATGAAACCAAACTCGAAGCCGTATACGACGAAATCGTCGCCGCCGGCGGACCCGAGCCCGCCATGTTTCCCTACGATCTTGCGGTCGCCGACGACCGCAGCCTGGAAACGCTCGCCGGCACCATCACGCACCATCTGCAGCGACTCGACGGCCTGCTCCACAGTGCCCACCAGTTCTACAATCTCTCCCCCCTGCACCTGCAAACGCTAGAGCAATGGCAGGCCCTGATGCGGGTCAACCTGATCGCGCCTTTCGCGCTCACCCGCGCCTGCCTGCCGCTGCTCCAGCAGGCGCCGGATGCATCGGTCATATTCACCGGCGAAACCCATGGCCACCATCCCCGCGCCTACTGGGGCGGCTATGCCGTCGCGAAATCAGGCCTGGAAACGCTGACCCACATCTGGGCCGACGAACTCAGTGCGGACGAAAACCTGCGCATCAATACCCTCATACCCGGCCAGGTGGCGACGACCTTGCGCGCACGCACTCACCCCGGGCTTGCACCCGAAACCCTTCCCAGCGTCGACGATCTGATGCCCTGGTATCTGTACCTGATGGGTGAAGACGGCCGCGCAGTGCGCGGACAGATCGTGGAATGCCAGACCTGATTTTCCTGTTGTGATGAAAATCGGCCGTTACGAAATCCTCGATGAAATCGGCCAAGGCGCGATGGGCACAGTCTACCGGGCACGCGACCCGCTGATCGAGCGAACGGTTGCCATCAAGACAGTGCCTATTGCCCAGTTGCAACAGGAAGGCGCCGACGCCGAGTCGCGTTTTTTGCGCGAAGCACAGAGCGCCGGCCGCCTGTCCCACCCCAATATCGTGACCATCTACGACGTGGGCGAGGCCGACGGGCTTGCCTATATCGCCATGGAATACCTGCATGGCAGAACGCTACGCGATCTCATGGACAAGGGGCCGATGCCGCTGGACCTGGCGCTCGACACCGCCATGCAGATGGCTGAAGCCATGGCATTCGCACACGAGCATGGCGTTATCCATCGTGACATCAAGCCCGCCAACGTCGTCGTGACCGGAAAACGCGGGCATATCAAATTGACCGATTTCGGCATCGCCCATCTCGTCAACAGCGATCACACCCAGGCCGGGCAAATGCTGGGCTCGCCACGCTACATGTCGCCGGAACAGGCGATGGGACGGGAAGTGGATGGGCGTTCCGATATTTTTTCGCTGGGCGCAGTCCTGTACGAAATGCTGACAGGGCGCTATGCCTTCGATGGCGACAGCCTGCCCACGATCGTCTATCGGGTCATCAACGAAACGCCGGTACCTGCCACGACCCTGCGCCCCGGGATTCCGACCGGCCTAGCCAGCTTGCTCGCCCACATGCTGAACAAAAAGCCGGAAGCCCGACCGGATGCCCGCACGCTGGTCAGCGCCTTCCATGCATTGTCATTGGCATTGGCATCGCCTCCGGCCACCGCCCCCATGCCGGTACCGTCTGCCAACCGGGTGTCACGCCTGTTGCGGGTACTTGCATTTGGCGTACCTCTTGGCGTTTTCCTACTGATCGGGCTCGGGATCATCGTGATCGAACACTTCCTGGCGACGCCTCCGCAGGTGTCCCAGCAACCCGCACCGCAGGCGGTCTCGCCCGCAACCGAGGACACCACGACAGACCAACCGCCGCCCGAGTCCGATGAGACGGCAGACTCGCCGCCCCCTGAGTCGGACGCCTATCTCGCGGGTCTAGACAAGAAACTGGTTGAACTGCGCATCAAGCGCACGGTGCTCCTGCTGAAGTACACCAACCAACATCCCGATGTGGTCCAGGTCGATCGTCAACTCGAACAGCTACGCGCCGAGCGCCGTCGCTACCTGAAGCGACTGCAGAAAAACTAGGCCGCTTACCAGTTGGTCTCGCGTTCCGCCGTGGCCGACACTTTATGGATGCTGAGGTCGGCCCCATTGAACTCGGCCTCCGGATCCAGCCTCAAGCCCACGAATCGCTTCAGCAAACCATACACCACCAGGCTGCCAAGCGCGGCGACAGTCACGCCACCCAGCGTGCCGATCAACTGCGCCGTCAGGCTGACGCCGCCCAGACCGCCCAGTGCCTTGGTACCGAAAATGCCGGCCGCGATCCCGCCCCATGCTCCGCACAACCCATGCAAAGGCCATACGCCGAGCACGTCATCGATCTTCCACTTGTTCTGGGTCACCATGAACATCCACACGAACAACGCCCCTGCGATCGCGCCGGTTGCCAGGGCGCCAAGCGGATGCATCAGGTCCGAGCCCGCGCACACTGCCACCAGACCGGCCAGCGGTCCGTTATGGATGAAACCCGGATCGTTGCGGCCCAGCACCAGGGCGGTCAGTGTGCCGCCCACCATCGCCATCAGCGAGTTCACCGCCACCAGACCCGACACGGCCTCGATCAGTTGTGCCGACATCACATTGAACCCAAACCAGCCTACGGTCAGTATCCATGCCCCGAGCGCCAGAAACGGGATATTGGACGGCGGATGCGCGGAGATCATTCCATCCTTGGTATAGCGCCCGCGNCGCGCGCCCAGCANCAGCACTGCCGGCAAGGCGATCCAGCCGCCCACNGCATGCACCACCACCGACCCGGCGAAGTCATGGAACTTGGCGCCGACGCTCGCCGCCAGCCAGTCCTGGATGCCGTAGTTGCCGTTCCAGACAATGCCCTCATAGAACGGATAGACCAACCCGACCAGCGCGAAGGTGGCCGCCAGNTGCGGGCTGAAACGCGCGCGTTCGGCAATNCCCCCCGACACGATGGCCGGAATGGCNGCCGCAAAGGTCAGCAGGAAAAAGAACTTGACCAGGTCGTAGCCGTTCTTGGCCGACAGCACCTCGGCACTGGAAAAAAAACTGATGCCGTAGGCGATGCTGTAGCCGATGAAAAAATAGGCGATGGTGGACACCGAGAAATCGGTGAGAATCTTGACCAGCGCATTGACCTGATTCTTCTTGCGCACCGTACCGAGTTCCAGAAAGGCAAACCCAGCATGCATGGCCAGCACCATGATGCCGCCCAGCAATACGAACAACACGTCACTGCCTGTTTTCAATGCTTCCATGCACCGGCTCCCGATTGAATGCCGGCTGGAATAAGCAAGCTGCGTTCCTATCTGACAAACAATTGATTTATAAGGATATAGGCATCGACAGNNCAATATACAAGCACCAAAATAGTGCCAAATAGAATATNCGGCACTTTAACNGTGCATCAATCCTGCTTGCGAGATGCCGGATCAACCTGCCCTGCTTCGATGCGATCGAATTCGTCATCCATATCGGAATCGGACATGGGCGAATAATCCGATTCGGGCTTGGGNTTGCTGATCATGGCCGCGACGATGATTCCCAGTTCATAGAGTATCCACAGGGGCGTCGCCAGCATGAATTGCGAAATGACATCCGGTGGAGTAAAGATCGCCCCGATGACAAACGCTCCGACAATGACATACGGTCGGATTTCGCGCAGTTTGGCAACCGAGACCATGCCCATCTTGACCAGCAGCACCACTGCAATGGGGACCTCGAACGTGATGCCAAAGGCCAAGAACATGGTCAGCACGAAATCGAGGTATTTGCCAATATCGGTCATCACCGCCACGCCAGTAGGGGTGACGCTGACAATGAAATGGAACACGAGCGGAAACACCAGAAAATAGGCGAACGCCATACCCGTCAAGAACAGAATGACGCTGGCTATCACCAACGGGACGCCGANGCGTTTTTCGTGTTGGTACAGCCCGGGCGCCACGAACGCCCAGGCCTGGTAGAACACCCACGGCAAGGCCAGCAGGAAGGCGGCCATCATGGTGACCTTCATCGGCACAAAAAACGGCGTAGTGATTTCGGTGGCAATCATCTGCCCACCTTTGGGCAGCGCCGCCAGAAGCGGACGCGCGAGAAGCGCATAGATATCCTGTGCCCACGGGAAGAGGCAGATAAAGATGATCACGACAGCAAGCACCGCGCGCAGCAGCCGGTCCCGCATTTCGATGAGATGCGAGATAAAGGTGTCTTCGGTATCGCTCATGCAGATTTACCCGCGTTTTCGCTGGATGCCGATGCCGTCCCAGCCGAAGCCGGCGCTGCGCGTCCGGTATTCTGGTCTGGCTCATCCANCGGCAGGCTCTGCTGCAGCGCGTGCTCGGTTTCGCTCTGTGGCTGCGAGGCAGGCTCCGCAACGATGGCGGNTTTCACACTGGCCACGCTCTCNGTCACAGCCTGGGTGACGTTGTTCGCTTCCTTGCGCAGGAAATCGTCGACCACCGTGGCCTGCTGTTCGACNCCCGACGCGGCCGANTCGACCGATTCCTTGAAACTCTGGCCGGCACGGCGAAGCTCATCAAGCTGGATCTCGCGGCCAATATCCGATTTGACCGACGACACATAACGCTGCAAGCGACCGTACAGGTGCCCTGCCGTACGCGCGACCTTGGGCAGCCGCTCCGGGCCGATGACGATCAGCGCAACCACGCCGATGACGACGAGCTCAGAGAATCCGATATCGAACATAGAAAGTGTTGTGGGTCAGGATTCCGGGGCAGGAAAAGACCGGTGCGATGGGTTGCCCGATCCTAGCCATGCCACACACTCAGGAATGGTGCTTGTCTTTCACTTCGGCATCGATGGTATGTCCGGTCTCATCCTTGTCGCTCAATTTGGGTGCATCTTCCTTCATCCCTTCCTTGAACCCTTTGACCGCCCCTCCCAGATCGCTGCCGATATTACGCAGTTTCTTGGTACCAAAAATCAGCAGCACGATTACCAAAACGATCAACCAGTGCCAAATGCTAAAGCCGCCCATGGAATGTCTCCTTTAAATTTAACTTTTCCTGACGGGATCGCCCCCGCCAAATACGTGAACATGGATGTGGAACACTTCCTGGCCACCGCCGCGGCCGGTGTTGATCAGTGTCTTGAAGCCCGTGTCGAGTCCCTGTTCCTTGGCCAGACGCGGCGCCAGCAACAACATCTTCCCCAAGAGTGCCTGATGCTCGGGCAAGCAGTCGGACAGCGTCGCGACGTGCGCTTTCGGAATGATCAGGAAATGTACCCGTGCAAACGGATGGATGTCATGGAAAGCCAGGACATCGTCGTCTTCATAGACTTTCCCGCTTGGCAATTGTCCGGCCGCGATTTTGCAGAAAATGCAGTCACTCATGTCGATTCGCTTTTTCGGTCAGCCCGGACAAGCCTTCTCGGCGCGCCAGTTCGTTCAGTACATCCGCCGGCTTCAATCCCTTGTATGCCAGCAGCACCAGTGTATGAAACCACAAATCGGCGACTTCGTAGATGATCTTTTCGGCCTGGCCGTCTTTCGCCGCCATCACGGTCTCGGTCGCTTCCTCGCCGATTTTCTTCAGGATGGCATCCGTACCCTTGGCGTAGAGTTTGGCAACGTAGGAACTGTCGGGCGACGCCTGCTTGCGCGCTTCCAGCGTATCGGCAAGGCGGTCCAGGATATCGCTCATTTGCGGTAGATCTCGTCGGGGTTCTTCAACACCGGGGCAGTCGTCACCCAATGACCATTGTCCAGCTTCTGGAAAAAACACGAGCGGCGCCCGGTATGACAGGCGATGCCGCCCAGTTGTTCGATTTTGAGCAACACCACATCATTGTCGCAATCGAGGCGGATTTCACTGACGTTCTGCACATGGCCGGATTCTTCGCCCTTGCGCCACAGTTTGTTGCGCGAGCGCGACCAGTACACCCCGCGCAACGTGCGTGCCGTTTCTTCGAGAGCCTCGCGGTTCATCCACGCCACCATAAGGATTTCTCCACTGGCGGCATCCTGCGCGATCGCCGGGACGAGCCCATGCGCATCCCATTTGACGGCATCGAGCCAGTCGCTCACAGGCGCACCTCGATTCCGTGCTGTTTCATGTAGCGCTTCGCCTCATCTACCCCGTATTCACCGAAATGGAAGATGCTCGCTGCCAGCACCGCATCGGCCCGGCCCTCCTTCACCCCGTCGACGAGATGTTGCAACGTGCCGACCCCTCCGCTCGCAATGATGGGAATGTCGACCGCGTCGGAAATCGCCCGGGTCAGTTCCAGGTCGAAACCGCTTTTGGTACCGTCGCGATCCATCGAGGTGAGCAGCAATTCGCCCGCACCCAGATTTTCCATTTTTTTCGCCCACTCGACCGCATCCAGCCCGGTTGCCGTACGGCCGCCATGGGTGAAAACCTCCCAGTGATCACCGGCTCGCTTGGCGTCGATCGCCACCACGATGCACTGGCTGCCATAACGATCGGCCGCATCCTTTACCAGTTGCGGATTGGTGACCGCAGAAGTATTGATGCTGACCTTGTCCGCGCCGGCATTGAGCAGACGCTGGACATCCCCGACCACACGCACGCCGCCGCCGACCGTCAACGGAATGAACACCTCCGAAGCCACGGCTTCGATGATGTGGAGGATCAGGTCACGATTGTCGGACGATGCGGTGATGTCGAGAAAGGTCAACTCGTCGGCGCCCGCTTCGTTGTAGCGACGCGCGATTTCGACGGGGTCCCCGGCATCCTTCAGTTCGACGAAATTGACGCCCTTGACCACGCGCCCGTTGGTGACGTCGAGACAGGGGATGATGCGCTTTGCCAACATGGTTATCCTGTCGAATCAGACCCCGAACACACCACCGGCCAGCTCGTCGGCGAGCTTCTGTGCCTCGGCGAAGTCGAGCGTACCCTGGTAGATCGCACGACCGGTGATCGCGCCGATGATGCCGTCCTTGGCCACCGTAGACAGTGCCCTGACATCGTCGAGATTGGTCACGCCACCGCTGGCAATGACCGGGATCGATAGCGCCTGCGCCAGCCGCTGGGTGGCGTCCACGTTCACTCCGGTGAGCATGCCGTCACGGCCAATATCGGTATAGATGACAGCCTCGACACCATACCCCTCGAAGCGCTTGGCCAGATCGATCACATCATGGCCGGTGATCTTGGACCAGCCTTCGACGGCGATCTTGCCATCCTTGGCATCCAGCCCGACCATCACGTGCCCCGGGAAAGCATCACAGGCCTCATGCAGGAAACCAGGATTTTTCACCGCGGCGGTACCGATGATGACGTAGCGCACGCCATCGTCGAGATAGCGTTCGATGGTGGCGAGGTCGCGAATGCCGCCACCGAGCTGCACCGGCATCTCGTCGCCTACCGCATCGACGATCGAGCGAATCGCCACATCGTTGACTGGCTTGCCGGCAAATGCACCGTTCAGGTCGACCAGATGCAGGCGCCGCGCACCCAGTTCNTTCCAGTGGCGTGCCGTGGCAGCCGGATCTTCGGAAAACACGGTGGCCTTGTCCATTTCGCCTTGTTCCAGGCGCACGCAGTGGCCGTCTTTAAGGTCGATCGCAGGAATAATTAACATGGCTGATCAGCAGGGTCGTACAGGAGAAAATTAGGCGCAGGCCGCGCCGGACATATCGCAGGCGGTATCGCGTTCGCCCGGATTCCAGGTTACAAAATTGCCCAGTAGCGTCAAACCATCATTCTGGCTTTTTTCCGGATGAAACTGGACTGCAAAGATGTTCGCTGTCGCCACCGCGCAGGTAAATGGAAACGGATAGTGCGAGAACCCAGCGATCACATCGGGCGCGGTCGGCTGCACGAAATAGCTATGGACGAAATAGAAACGCGCGCCCTCCTCGATCCCCACCCACAAGGGATGCGGCATCGCCTGATGGACGTTGTTCCAGCCCATGTGCGGCACCTTGAGCTTATTGCCCGCANCGTCGTGCATCGCCTCGTGCGGGAATCGCTGCACCGTGCCCGGCAGGATGCCGAGACAGGCGGTATCNCCTTCCTCGCTATGCTCGAACAGCACCTGCATCCCCATGCAGATGCCCAGAAAGGGTTTGCTGCGGGCGGCGTCGACGATCGCCTGGCGCAGNCCGCGCGCATCGATCTCACGCATGCAGTCGGGCGCCGCGCCCTGTCCCGGAAACACCACGCGTCCGGCAGCCGCNATCACCGCCGGATCGGACGTCACCACCACGCTGGCCGACGGCGCGACGTGCTCGATGGCCTTGGACACCGAACGCAGGTTGCCCATGCCATAGTCGATGACGGCGATATCGACGCTCACTGTCCCGCCTCCAGGATGCGCGTTGCGATCATAGTGCACCTTTCGTCGAGGGCAGTACGTCGCCCATGCGTGCGTCGGCTTCCACCGCCATCCGCAGCGCACGGCCGAAGGCCTTGAAGATCGTCTCGGCCTGGTGGTGCGCGTTGATGCCACGCAGGTTGTCGATATGCAGCGTCACACCCGCATGGTTGATGAAGCCGCGGAAGAACTCGAGAAACAGATCGACGTCGAATTCGCCGATGCGCGCACGGGTGTAATCGACGTGGTATTCCAAGCCCGGCCGACCGGACAGGTCGATCACCACGCGCGAGAGCGCTTCATCCAGCGGCACGTAAGCATGGCCGTAGCGGCGGATGCCCTTCTTGTCGCCAAGCGCCTGGGCGAATGCCTGCCCCAGCGTGATGCCCGTATCTTCCACCGTGTGGTGGGCATCGATGTGCAGNTCGCCCTTGGCCTGGATATCCAGGTCGATCAGGCCATGGCGCGCGATCTGATCGAGCATGTGATCGAGAAACGGCACCCCGGTATCGAGTTTGGATACGCCCGTACCGTCGAGATTGAGACTGACCGCGATCTGGGTTTCGAGGGTATTGCGAGTGACTTGTGCGGTGCGCATGGCGTCGAAAAATAAGGCTGTAGAAGAATTCTAGCAGTTCGCAATGGCTTTCAACGCGGCAAGCAGTGCGTCGCATTGTGAATCGGTGCCGACCGTGATGCGTAAAAACGGCGCAATGCGGGCTGGATTCCGGAAATGCCGCACGATGATGCTGCGCTCGCGCAGTGCCGCAGCCAATGCAGCGCCGTCTTGGGCCGGATGGCGAGCGAAGATGAAGTTGGCGGCCGAGGGCAGCACCTGGAAGCCCAGGGCTTCCATACCGGCCACCAGCCGGGTGCGCGTCGCCACCACTTTGGCGCAAATGGACTCGAAATAGGCATGGTCTTCCATCGAAGCCAAAGCCCCTGCCTGGGCGAAGCGATCGAGCGGATAGGAGTTGAAGCTGTCCTTCACCCGGTTGAGCGCCTCGATCAGATGCGCCTGACCGATGGCATAGCCGACGCGTAGACCCGCCAGGGCATGCGATTTGGACAGGGTACGGACGACCAGCAACTGCGGATAACGGGCCACCAGTCCCACTGCCGATTCGCCACCGAAATCGATGTAGGCTTCGTCGATTACCACCACCGAGTCCGGATTGCCCGCAAGCAGGCGCTCGATCTCGCCCAATGCAAGCAGGCGCCCGGTCGGCGCATTGGGATTGGGGAAAATCACCCCGCCGTTGGGCGCGAGATAATCGTCGACCCTGATCTCGAACGTGTCCGTCAGCGGGATTATTCGATAGTCGATTTCGTACAACCCGCAATACACGGGGTAGAAGCTATAGCTGATGTCGGGAAACAGGATCGGCTGGCCATGCTTCAGCAGTGCCATGAACGCATGCGCCAGCACCTCGTCGGAGCCGTTTCCGACGAACACCTGGTCGGCCGCCACGCCGTGATACGCCGCGATGCCGGCTCGAAGCCGGTCCGAGCCGGGATCAGGATAGAGGCGCAGCGTGTCGGCCGCTTCCGCGCGCACAGCGTCGAGCACTTTCGGACTGGGCCCGTAGGGATTCTCGTTGGTGTTGAGCTTGACCAGATTGGCCAGCTTGGGCTGCTCGCCCGGCACATAGGGCGTCAGGCCGTGTACCACGGCACTCCAATAACGACTCATGGAAACAGCAGGCTCATTTATGTGTCAGGCGATATTCGGCCGAGCGCGCGTGCGCCTGCAGGCCTTCGCCGTAGGCCAACGTGGCAGCGATCTGCCCCAGCGTCTGTGCGCCGGCCTGCGACACATGGATCAGACTGCTGCGCTTCTGGAAGTCGTACACGCCCAGCGGCGACGAGAAGCGTGCCGTGCGCGAGGTCGGTAGCACATGGTTCGGCCCGGCGCAGTAATCGCCCAGCGCCTCGCAGGTGTTCCGGCCCATGAAGATCGCACCGGCATGGCGCAGCTTGGGCAGCAGCGCATCGGGATCAGCCACCGAGAGCTCGAGGTGTTCCGGCGCGATCGTATTCGAAATCGCGACCGCGTCGTCAAGATCGCGCGTCTTGATCAGCGCACCGCGATTGGTGAGCGAGGTACGGATCACTTCGCTGCGCGGCATTTCTTCAATCAATTGGTTGATTGCGGCCGCCACCGCCTCGAGGTAAGCCGCATCCGGCGACAGCAGGATCGACTGCGCCATCTCGTCGTGCTCGGCCTGCGAGAAGAGATCCATCGCGACCCATTCCGGCGGCGTGTTGCCATCGGCGATGACGAGGATCTCGGATGGACCGGCGATCATGTCGATCCCCACCGTGCCGAACACCCGACGCTTGGCTGCTGCCACGTAGGCATTGCCGGGGCCGACGATTTTGTCGACCTGCGGCACGGTCTCGGTGCCATAGGCCAGCGCTGCCACCGCCTGCGCGCCACCGAGGGTGAACACGCGGTCCACCCCGGCGATCGCGGCGGCGGCCAGCACCAGCGGATTCTGCTCGCCGCCCGGGGTCGGCACCACCATGATGAG